>SAMEA104315430__coassemble_166_pt1 | contig 35528 bp, 34 predicted proteins | sample SAMEA104315430__metabat2_low_PE_026 | metagenome-assembled genome bin SAMEA104315430 (sample SAMEA104315430) | gut metagenome | biome: Monkey gut; feature: monkey-associated habitat; material: faeces | place: China | collected 2013 | reverse complement strand
GATTACTTATTGCACGGGCAATGTTCAACCAAAAGAAAATTTTTATTTTTGATGAAGCAGATACTGGAATGGATATAATTTCTTTCAATAATTATGTGAATTTAATCCAGAAACTTGCTCTTACAAATCCTGTTTTTTTAATATCACATCATAATTTTACCGAAAAAGAAAATATTATCTGGAATTACAGATTAATAGTTAAAAACGGAACTGTAAAAATTGAAAGTGAAAGGCTTGAATATGCAAAATTCTTTTGTTAAAAAGTAATTTACTCAGAAATAATAGGAAAAATAAAAAATAATTGATATAAAATAATAAAAAAAGACAATTTTATACTAAAATTATTGTAAAATAAAAATAATCCCTAAAATAAAAGTGCATTTTTTTTTAATTTCTGTTAGAATTAATAATGAAAAACTCATGGAGAATGTACGAAAAAACAGTTCCTTAAAATTACACGACGAAGAAAGTTTCAACTTTCGAGGAGTGTAATTCGTTCGCGTCCTCGCGAACAGTTCAATACGTCCGGTCAAGGCACGCTTTGCTCAAGGCCTTGACTCGGCCGTTTTTAGGGTTTGTATTAAACCCTAAATAAGAGAGTTTCGAAAGAAGCTCTAAGTTAAATCAAATGGCGCAATTATAGCCATTTGATTTAAACGTTGAAAAAAATTCAGTTTGATTGAATTTGTTGGACGCATTCTTTTATGGGAGGGGAAAATGGGTATGAGATTAGTAACACGGTCAGATTTTGACGGATTGGTTTGCGGTGCGCTTCTTTTGGAAGCTGGCATTATTGACAGTTGGAAATTTGCACATCCAAAAGATTTGCAGGACGGTTTAGTTGAAATAACTGAAAATGATTGTTTGGCAAATGTTCCTTTTGTTCCAGGATGTGGACTTTGGTTTGATCATCATTCTTCAGAATTTGAACGACAGGAACTAGAAGGAAAATATAAAGGCGAAAGCAGAATCACACCTTCTTGTGCCAGAATTATTTATGAATATTATGGCGGAAAAGAAAAGTTTCCCAATTTTGATGATATTATGGAAGCTGTAGATAAAGTCGATTCTGGAAACCTTACAATCGATGAAATTCAAAATCCTACTGGCTGGATTTTAGTTGGATTTTTGATGGATCCAAGAACAGGGCTTGGTCGATGGCGAAATTTTTCAATTCCAAATTATGCATTGATGGAAAAACTTATGGTTGCTTGCCGCGACAAATCAACAGAAGAAATTCTTAATCTTCCTGATGTAAAAGAACGAATCGAAGTGTATAACGAGCAATCTGCAAAATTTACTCAAATGGTAAAAGACCATACAATTGTAGAGGGCAATCTTATAATCACAGATTTACGAGGAGTTGACCCAATTTACACAGGAAACCGCTTTATGATTTACAGTATGTATCCGCAGCAGAATATTTCATGCTGGATTGTAAATGGAAAAGGCGGAGAAGGATGTTCTGCAGCAGTTGGATATAGCATTTTGAATAAAACTTCAAAAGTGAACGTTGGCAGCCTGATGTTAAAATATGGTGGCGGTGGTCACGAAAAAGTTGGAACATGTCAGTTCACAAACGAAAATATGGCATCTGCCCTTCCAAAAATGCTCGAAGAATTAAAATCTTTAGCAAACTAAAAAATCAGGAAATTCTCTAACAAAATGAAAAGAAACGCTTTTTTAGAAGGTTGCCGGGATGGCTTGCCGATTGGATTAGGTTATTTTGCTGTAGCCTTTTCGTTGGGTATTGTCGCAAGAAATGCCGGACTTACACCATTGCAAGGCTTTATTGCCAGTTTTTTAAATGTAGCCTCCGCTGGTGAATATGCTCTGTTTACATCAATACAAAATGGAGCAACTTACTTTGAGATTGCTTTAATCACTCTCGTTGTAAATGCACGTTATTTGTTGATGAGTTGCGCCTTATCTCAACGTTTTGATTCCAAAACTCCACTAATACACAGATTTCTTGTAGGTTTTGGAATTACCGATGAAATTTTTGGAATTTCAATTGCAAGACCTGGTTACGTTGAACCATCATACAATTATGGTGCTATTTTCATTTCTGTTCCACTTTGGAGCATAGGAACATCACTTGGTATTGTTGCAGGAAATTTTTTGCCAGCAAGAGTGGTAAGTGCACTTTCTGTTGCACTTTATGGAATGTTCATTGCAATCATTGTTCCTCCTGCCAAGAAAAATCTTACTATTTTAATTGCCGTGATTGTCAGTTTTCTGGCCAGTTTTTTGTGTTCAATTTTGCCTGTAATCAAAGACATTCAAAGTGGAACAAGAACAATTATTTTAACAGTAGTGATTTCGTCAGGAATCGCCATCATCAAGCCGATTCCTGATTTAAACGACGAGAACAGTTAAAAATCTTTGGTTCCTTAAAATTACACGACGAAGAAAGTTTCAACTTTCGAGAAGTGTAATTCGTTCGCGTTTTCGCGAACAGTCCAATGAGAGAGTTTTTGCAAAAAACTCTAAGTTAAATCAAATGGCGCAATTTTAGACATTTGATTTAAACGTTGATTTTTTTTTGGAGGTTTTACTTTTATGTCTGCAAATATTTACATCTCTATTTTATCTGCTTTTTTTGTTTCATATTTGATTAGAGTTTTGCCATTAACTTTAATAAGAAAACCTATTACAAACAGATTTTTAAAGTCATTTTTATTTTATGTGCCATACGTTACGCTTGCCGTAATGACTTTTCCAGCAATTGTTCAGGCAACACAATCTCCTGTTGCTGGAATTGCAGCTCTTGTGATTGGTATTGTCATTTCTTATCTAGGAGCAGGACTTTTTCCAGTTGCATGCATTTGCTGTGCGGTAGTTTTTATTTTTGAATTATTTTTGGTGTGATTTATGTTTGATTATATTTTTTTTGATTTAGACGGAACTTTGACAGACCCAGCGGAAGGAATTACAAATTCTTTTATTCATGCATACAAATATTTTGGAATGGAAGTCCCTGATTATAAAACTTTATGTTCTTACATTGGTCCCCCACTATTGGATACTTTTAGAAGTTCCTTTGGATTTTCTGAAGAAAAAGCGAAAGAAGGTGTAAAAGTTTATCGTGAATATTTTTCAACAAAAGGATTGTTTGAAAACTTAGTTTATGAAGGAATTCCTAGCCTTTTGGAAAATCTTTTGAAAAATGGGAAAACACTTGTAGTTGCAACTTCAAAACCAGAAGTTTATTCTATTCAGATTTTAAAACATTTTGATTTAGCAAAATATTTCACTTTTATATGCGGAAGCAATGAAGATGAATCCAGAAGTAAAAAAGATGAAGTTATCAAATATGCTTTGAAAAAATGTCAAATTTCTGATAATTCAAAGGTATTGATGATTGGCGACAGAATGCATGATATAAAAGGTGCCAAGCTAAATAATATTAAATCTTGCGGAGTTTTATACGGTTATGGCAGTAAAGAAGAACTTATATACGAAGGAGCTGACTTTATTGTACAAGATGTAAATGAACTTCAAAAAATCTGTTTTTATTGATTTCAAAGCACATCATCTTTCATAAAAAAAAGGATGATTTTTATTTCTTATAATCTCAAAAAACTCACTTAAAATAAACTTATTATATTAAGTGAGTTTTTTTATTTTCTAAAACTTACGAACGGACATTAGTATTTTTTTTAAACTAACAACCGTTAATTAAATAATTTTGTAAATTCTCTTTAGTGTTTCACGTGAAACTTTTTTCTCCAAATATTTTTTCAACATTGAAATTCAATGTTTCACGTGAAACTTTTTTTTTCACTTCTCTTCTCCAACTGTATGCTTTCAACTAATAAATATTTTTCAAATAATCAATAAAACATTGCTTCTCTTTTATAGACAACAATTTTCAATTCAGTTTTAGTGTTTCACGTGAAACATTAAAAATTATTATCTCATTATTTTACATATTTCTTATTATTTTTTTTATAAAAATAATAAATTTATAATTAACTGAAATTAATTGTAACTCACAATGATTTGTTTCAACATATTTTTTGTTTCACGTGAAACATACTTTTCAATAATTTCATTTTCTCATGAAAGTTTCTTTTATTTTTTATAATCCTATTATATAAAAATTGAATAGCAGTTTTTTCAAATGTTTCACGTGAAACAACGAATAAACTTATGCACAACAATAACAAGTTATCCACAATAATTGTGGATAACTTGTTGATAATGTGGATAACTTTTTTATATTTGGAAAATTGTTTCACGTGAAACAATTTATTTTAAAATAAAAAAAGGCTGACTACCAATTGTCAGTCAGCCTTTGCCTGATGTCTTAATTCCCTGGAACTAAAATTCAATAATAAAAAAAATTAGTTCTCACCCTTGATTATTATTAATCAAAAAGAAATATTTGTCAACTAACGAATGTTAGTTATTCTTTATCTTGTACCTTATCTATTCCTACAAGATAATCAGGTTCTTTTATCGTAACTATTTTTACACCAGAAGCTCCTTGTCCCTGCTCTCTTATTTCACTTGCCTTGAATCTTAAAGTTTTTCCTTGACTTGTCATACAAATTACTTCATCAGAATCTTTTACATTCATAGCTCCGATAATTTCACCTTTTCCGTCTGTGTTTCCAAATATTCTTTGTCCACCAGTTCCTCTACCATGTACAGAAAAGTTATCAAAAGAAATGCGTTTTCCAACACCCTTTTCTGTCATAAGGATAATATTTGATTCTTCTTCAACTCTAACAGCAGCTGCAATTTCATCACCTTCAGAAAGTTTCATTCCTTTGATACCACAACTTGCTCTACCCATTGTTCTAACAGACTCTTCATTAATCCTTAAAGCCTTTCCTCTGCGAGTTATGAGCATTACTTGAGAATTACCCTCTGTAGGTATTGCACTTATAAGTTTATCTCCATCGTTCAGTTTTATTCCAATAATTCCTTTTGTTTTTGCATTTTGGAATTCGGATGAACGAACTCTTTTTACAACGCCATTTGAAGTTGTCATGAACAAATAAACATCATCTGAAAAATCCTTTAATGAAACAATAGTCGTAATTTCTTCATCAGCTGAAACTTGAAGCAAACCTTTTATATTAGCTCCTCTACTTGTTTTTTCAGATTCTGGAATCTCATGGATTTTTAGCCAGTAAGCACGACCAATATTTGTAATGAACAAAAGTTTTTCTTTCGTTGAACCAATGAAAAGTTGATTAATATAATCATTTTCCAGAAGAGATGTACTGTTGCTTCCGGTTCCACCTTTACTTTGCTTTTTGTACTTATCAATAGAAACACGTTTAATATAACCAAGACGAGAAATCATTACGACCATATCTTCATCTTTTATCATATCTTCAACATTGATTTGTTCTACTTCGCTTGCAACTATATCAGTTCTTCTTTCATCACCATATTTTTCTGCAAGTTCATTTGTATCATTTTTTATGATTTCAAGAATTTTATCATGATTGGCAAGTAAATCCTGTAAATAATCAATCCAGGCTTGCAATTCTTTAATTTCTTTTTGAAGGTCTTCAATCTGCAGATGTGTCAGTCGTTTTAACTGCATATCTACAATTGCCTGAGACTGTTCTTCATCAAAATTAAATCTTTTTTCCAAAGCTTTTTTTGCAGTTTCAGTATCTTCACTTCCACGAATTATTTTGATAACTTCATCAATATTATTGATAGCTGTAATCAATGCTTCCAAAATGTGCATTCTATGACGAGCCACTTTTAAATCATAAATAGTTCGCCTTGTAATAACTTCATCACGATGACTAACAAAATGAGCTATCAGTTGCTTAAGATTTAAAACTTCTGGTTTTAAGTATTGAGGTTTTAAACTCAAATAATCAGGTTCTTCGTAACGAGGAGTTCCATCTTTTTCCTGAGGAACAAGAGCAAGATTTATTACACCAAAATTTGACTGAAGTTCTGTTTTTGCAAAAAGTTGATTTAATACTATTTTTGTAACAGCACCACGTTTTAAATCAACTACAAGACGCATACCGTGTCTGTCAGAAGATTCATCATTTGCATTGGTAATTCCTTCAATCTGTTTATCGCGAACAAGTTCCTTTATTTTAGTAATGATATTTGTTGTATTCACTCCATAAGGTACTTCTGTAAATACAATGGATTCATGTCCTTTTTTATCCGTTTCGATTGTAAACTTTGAACGAATGACTATTTTTCCACGACCAGTTTTGTATGCTTTTTTTATTCCTTCTGTTCCGTAAATTATACCGCCAGTTGGAAAATCAGGACCTTTTATATATTTCATCAATTCATCAATTGAAATTTCTGGATTATCAATATAAGCACTGATTGCAGCCGCCACTTCTTTTAAATTATGGGTTGGCATATTTGTTGCCATACCGACAGCAATTCCTGTTGTACCATTACAAAGAAGAAATGGAAATTTTGCAGGCAGAACAGAAGGTTCCTGACAAGTGTCATCAAAGTTTGCAACCATATCAACTGTGTTTTTTGAAAGGTCAGCAACCATTTCTTCTGTGATTTTGGACATTTTAGCTTCAGTGTATCGGTAAGCTGCAGGAGGGTCACCAGCGATAGTACCAAAGTTTCCCTGTGGAGTTACAGTCGTATATCTTTGAGCAAAATCTTGACCCAGACGGACAAGAGCATCATAAACAGAAGCATCTCCATGAGGATGATAATGACCTAATACTTCACCGACAATAGTGGCACATTTTTTTGTTTTTCCACCACTTGCAAGATGAAGTGTATCCATTGCATACATAATTCTGCGATGAACAGGCTTTAATCCATCTCGAACATCAGGTAAAGCACGCTGAACAATTACCGACATTGAATAATCAATATAAGCTTGTTTTACTTCATCTTCAATTGGAATTTTTATGAGAGAGCCACCTTCTGGAGTTTTTATTTCTTCCATTATTTTATCCACCTATATTTTATGTTTATAATTACTTAAATACTTTTCTGAAAACTTTTGCTTTAAAAGTTTCACTTCCATCTAGTTTTTTATATTCATCATCTTTATAATAAGACATTCCAAGTTTTTCCATTACTCGACGTGAACCATAATTGTCTACACAGAATTCTCCCTCAATCACTTTGACCTCAAATTTATTTCTGACATATTCAATTATTTTTTCCATTGCTTCAACTGTCAGACCTTTTTTCCAAAAATCAAATGCAAGGTTATATCCAATGTTCCATGTATCTGTATCTTCGTGATAATAAATTCCACCACTTCCAATCAGTTTTCCTGTTTCTTTGTAAACAAATCCATAATCGATATTTTTTTCTTTTTCATAAAGATGAGTAATCCATTCACGACCATCTTCTGAATTTTTATAAAGAGGATAAATCAAAAATTTGTTTACACGAGAATCACCTGCCCATTTAAAAACTGCATCCAAATCATCAACAGAAATTGGACGAAGAATGAGTCGTTCTGTTTCTAAAACTGGTAAATCTATTTTTTTCATGCACTAAATATCCAAATTTGCATAACTTGAATTGTCTTCAATAAAGCGACGCCTTGGTTCAACTTCTTCACCCATACATACACTAAAAATCTTATCTGCAGCAATTGCATCAGGAACAGTTACCACTCGCATTTTTCTGTGTGCTGGATCCATTGTTGTTTCCCAAAGCTGGTTTCCGTCCATTTCACCAAGACCTTTGTAACGCTGAACATTTGCTTTTTCCCTCTGTTCACCTAAAGCTTCAAGAGCAGCATCTCTTTCTGCATCAGAATAGCAATAAACTGGTTCTTTTTTTCCAAGTTGGACTTTGAAAAGAGGTGGCATAGCTAAATAAATATATCCTTTTGTAATGAGTTCAGGCATATATCTAAAAAAGAAAGTCAAAAGCAATGTACGAATATGTGAACCGTCAACATCGGCATCTGCCATAATTATGATTTTATGATAACGTAGTTTTTCGATGTTAAAATCTTTTCCAAAACCTGCACCAAGAGTTGCAATAACCGGCTCAAGTTTATCATTATTCATTACTTTTTCAGGACGAACTTTTTCTACATTAAGCATTTTTCCCCAAAGTGGAAGAATTGCCTGAGTTTTTGGATCCCTACCCTTTTTTGCAGAACCACCAGCAGAATCTCCTTCGACAATATAAACTTCGCAAAGTTCTGGATTTTTCATTGAACAATCGGCAAGTTTTGCTGGCAATCCAAATCCATCTGACATAGATTTTTTACGCATATTGTCTTTTGCTTTTCTGGCGGCAATTCTTGCTTTTGCTTCATCTATAGCTTTTTTAAGAATTGTTTCTAAAACAGACGGATTCTGCTCAAAATAAATTGTAAGTTTTTCTTTAACTATTTGATCAACAATTGTTCGAACTTCTGTATTCCCAAGTTTTTCTTTAGTCTGACCTTCGAATTCAGGTTCAGGAACTTTCATTGAAATAACAGCTGTTAATCCTGATGACAAATCTTCATAAGTAAGTTTTTCATCCTTTTCAAAAGTTTTTTTAAGTTTTTCATTTGCATCTAAAAATTTATTTAAAACAAAACGAATTGCACTTTTAAAACCTTCAAGATGAGTTCCACCGTCACGAGTATTGATGTCATTTACATAAGTTCTGATGTTTTCAGAATATGAATTGTTATAATGCAAAGAAATTTCTGTAATAACATCGTCTTTAGTTTCATTGATATAAATTGGCTGAGCAGGAACAACTGTTTTTCCGCTATCAATATTACTTACAAACTCATTTATTCCCCCAACAAACTGCAAAACTTCTTCTTTTGGATTTTCAAGTCGTTCATCACGAAAATAAATGATAATTCCTGAATTCAAAAAAGCGAGTTCTCTCAATCTGTCTTTTAAAACATCAAAATCATAAGTAGTAGTTTCTGTAAAAATAGTTTTATCAGCTTTCCAACGAATTGTTGTTCCATGTTCTTCAGTATCACCGATTATTTCGACTTTTGTTTTTGGAACTCCCCTTTCATATTTTTGACGATAAATATGACCATTAACTTTTACAGTTGCTTCAAGCCAGTCTGAAAGTGCATTTACACAGGAAACACCAACACCATGCAAACCGCCAGATACTTTGTATGAACTTTTATCGAATTTTCCACCTGCATGAAGTCTTGTTAAAACAAGTTCCAATGCACTTATTTTTTCTGTCGGATGAATATCAACTGGAATTCCTCGACCATTATCTTCTACCCTTACAACATCATCTTTTTCCAAAGCAACAATAATTTTGTCACAATGACCTGCCATTGCTTCATCAATACTGTTATCTACAGTTTCATAAACAAGATGATGAAGACCTTTTGGTCCTGTTGACCCAATATACATACCAGGTCGTTTACGAACAGCTTCCAGACCTTTTAAAACCTGTATATTACTTGCACTATAATCAGACATTTTTTTTCCTATTTTTTTTATATTGATTAAAAAATTAAGTCTGCAACGCACACTTTTATTCAAAAAAACTAAACTGAATTGTATTAGAATTTCAAATAGAATTTAAGATTTCAAAGATATCTACCCCACTAAATAAATATCTTTATAATAAGAACAAAGTTTATTATAACCTTTTTAAAATTAAAATTCTAGTGTTTTATTCCGAAACTAACATTTAGTAGTTTTGTTGATATAAAAAAAAATATCTTGAAGAAAAATTAAATCTTTAGGATAATAGAAAGTATGTCTGAAAATATTTATAAAGAAGCATTTAATTATGCAATGGAAGAACTCCACAAACAATACATATCGCAAGAAAGAGAAAGTGAATTTATTTTCAATTTCAATGTAAATTATGTTGAAGACACAATTGATACAATTACTGTGTCTGTTGCTTCTTTATTTATGAAAACACAAGTCACTACAAAAGGTTCTTTAAAAGTTATTGAAAACAAACTTAAAGAAATAACTGGTATTGATAATTTAAAACTTGAATGCATTATCAAAAATGAAAATCTTTATAAACCTGAAAATTCAGAGAATTCTGAAAAAGAAAATAAAGACTTTTATTCATCAAAAAAAAATTATGAAGATAATAATCAGATAATAAAAAAAGAATTACCTGAAATTAAAGTTAAAAATTCTCCTGAAAAAGAATATAAAAAAGATGAAAGTGCAATCTCTTTCAATTCAAAAAAGAAAAAACATCCTCTTTTACAGGAAGAATATACTTTTGAAACTTTTATTCCTGGCGATAACAGCAATTTTGCATACAACGCTTCAATAGCAGTTTCTAAAAATCCAGGAAAACAATACAATCCAATTTTGCTTTACGGTGGTTCAGGTCTTGGAAAAACTCACCTTATGCAGGCGATTGGAAATTATATTTATAATCATAATGATGAGAAATTAAAAATCTGTTATGTTTCGGCTGAAAGTTTTACTAATGAGTTTATTTTATCAACAAAAGAAGGAAACACAAATTCATTTAAAAACAAATATAGAAATCTTGATGTATTACTTCTTGATGATATTCATTTTTTGCAAAACAAAGATGCCACTCAGGAAGAACTTTTCTATACTTTCAATGCACTTCATGAAAAACATGCACAAATGGTTTTTACTTGTGACCGTCCTATCCGCGAAATAAAAAATATGGCTGAACGATTGATAAGTCGCCTTTCAAACGGACTTTGCATAGATTTACAGCCTCCAAATTACGAAACAAGAGTTGCCATTCTGCAGAAAAAAATTGAAATTCTGGATAAAAACCTTGATTTTGAGATTATCGAATATATTGCTAAAAATGTAGAAACAAATGTCCGAGAACTGGAAGCCGCTTTAAATAAAGTTTTTGGTTATGCTGATTTAATAGGTCAAAATCCAAGCCTTGATATTGCAAAGCACCTTTTAAAAGACATATTGAATTCAAATGTGAACGACAACATTACTTTGGAAACTATCCAAAAAGTTATTGCAGATAATTATAATATCACAGTTGCAAATTTGCGTGGTAAAAGTCGTGAAAAGAAATTTGTTATTCCAAGACAAATTGCAATTTATATCAGCCGTGAATTGACTGAAAGTTCATATTCAGAATTAGGTGAAGAATTTGGTGGAAAAGATCATTCTACAATCATGACTGCTTATAAAAAAATCTCTGAACAAATAAAAATTGACCCAACTTTGGAATCAAAAATTCAACTTTTGATAAGGGAAATAAAAGAATACAAAAAATAAAAAATTTTAAGCTTTCAGAAATTTATTTTTTTTAATCTAAAGCTGAAATTTTAATATATTTTGTATAAAAAAATGTGGATAATTTTAAAATTTATGATATTAAACTGTGGAAAAACTACTGAATTTTAAGTAAAATGTGGATAAGTGGATAAATTGTTAAATATGAATAATGATTTATAAACATTTTAAATCTATATGCTATTTATAATTAGATAAGTTATCCACATATCCACAACCCTTATTATTACTATTACTAAATTTTAAAAATTTAATAATAATAAAATATGTGGATTATCAGGAGAGTGTAATAAAAACTTTGCCTAAATAGCGTCAAAGTTTTAATTCACAAGTTCGCGTTGCGAACTTTTTTATCAACTGCTGCCCCTCATTGCATTACGGAGCAGCGTAAAAAGTCTATCGATTGTTGAAACAATCTTCTTGACTTTTTATGGGAGGAATACTAAATGAAGTTTACATTTGATAAAGACGCTATGATTCATGAAATAGCGATTGCACAGGAAGTTATTGCAAATAAAAGTCCTATTTCAATACTTTCTAACATTCTTTTGATTGCAGAAAACAATTCTTTAACAATAAAGGCAACTGATTCAACTGTAAAGTTTTCTACAGTGATTCCAATTGATATTCAAGAAGAAGGAAGAACAACACTTTATTGTGATAAATTTATGAGTATTCTTTCTTCTATTCCTTCTGGAGATGTTGATTTTATTCAGGAAGATATTGGAGTTACAATTAAACCTGTTTCTAAGAAAATAAAATTTCAATTAAAAAGTCAGGCAAGCGATAAATTTCCTGAAATTGGTACTTCAGAAAATATTCCTTTCTTTGAAGTTCCTTCAAATGAATTTAAAGAAATGATAAAAGAAACTATTTTTGCAGTTTCAGAAGATAGAAATAGATATTTTATGTCAGGAGTTTATCTTGCAAAAGATGGAGAAAGTCTTACAATGGTTGCAACTGATGGTAGAAGACTTTCATGTGACAGCAAAAATGATTTTGATGTTCCAGAATTTCAGCCAGCAATCGTTCCTATAAAAATTTTAGGATGCATTTTAAAAAATGCTCCGGATGAAGGAAATTTAAGTGTTGCTGTTATTGATAAATCTATTTTCATAAAATATGGAAATGTTGAGTTTTCTTCAGTTTTGATAGACGGACAGTTTCCAAATTATAAAAAAGTAATTCCTGAGAATTTACAGTATTCATTCTCAGTTAATAAAGATGATTTGGATTCAGCTTTGAAAAGAAATTTCATCATGGTTGACAAAAAGACAGGAAGACTTATGTTTAATATTTCGTCTGGAATATTAAAAATTGTATCACCTGAGACTGATATTGGTACTGTTGATGAAGAAATTCCTTGTGTTTATGATGGACCTGACGCTTCAATGAATTTAAATATCAATTCAATAACTGAACCTCTTAGAGTAATTGATTCAGAAAATGTTTTGTTTAACTTTAATATAAATGAATCAAAAGGTAGTAATGAAGTGAATATAACAAAAGCAATTATCATAAAATCTGATAAAGATTGTGATTATATTCATGTAGTAATGCCTTTGACATTCTAGGAAAAATGCCGTTTTTATATCAAACATTTTACAATTTTCGCAATTTGAAGAACGATACCATTGACCTTTCTCCAAAAGAGATTTTTTTTGTTGGAGAAAATGGTCAGGGTAAAAGCAATATATTAGAATCCCTTTATTATGCGTCTTATGGAATTTCTTTTAGAACTCATGTTGATTCTCAAATTGTAAAAAAAGGTGAAAAAAATTTTAGCATAAACTCTGTTTACAATGATAATGATGGAGTTCAAAAGATTTCAATTATTTTTGAAAACAATAAAAAAAGAATCGAAAAAAATGGGAAAAAAATTCAGGATAGAAAAGAACTGATTAATACAATTCCATGCATTTTATTCTGTCATGATGATATGAGATTTGCAACTGGAGAACCTGAGTGTCGCAGATTTTTTATAGATCAATCACTGACTTTGTATGATTCAAGTTATATCGATGATTTGAGAAACTATAAAAAAATTTTGAAAAGCAGAAATCAAATATTAAAAAATCATGAATATGAAATGCTTGAAGTTTTTGATTCACAGCTTGCAAATTTTGGTCTTATAATTCAGCAGAAAAGAAAAAAAACGATTTTTGAATTCAATGAAATTTTTGGAAGGGTTTTTGAACAGATTACTGGAATAAACGGACTTAACATTTCTTATCATCCTTCATGGAAAAAAGATGACGGAAATATAGATTTTGATTATATTTTAAATTACTTGAAACAAAATTCACAAAAAGATCAAACTTTTGAGACTACATTGTCTGGACCTCATCGTGATAGAATTGATTTTGTGTTAAATCATCATCTTTTTGTTCCTACAGCTTCGACAGGACAATGCAGATTGATTTCACTTTTGCTTAGAGTGGCACAGGCAATTTTTTATTCACGGGCAGTAGGAAAAAATCCTGTTCTTTTGATGGATGATGTTTTACTGGAACTTGATCCGAATAAACGTGCAAAAATAACTGCAATGCTTCCAGAATATGAACAGCTTTTCTGTACTTTTTTGCCTGGTGAACCTTATGAAAGATACAGAAAAGATGATACAAAAATTTATAAAATATCAGAGGGAGAATGGTATGACTGAAAACAGAATTTTAAGTCCATCTGATTTTATGTCAAGATTTACAAATATTGATGTTTCCAAAAGTGACAGATTGACAAATGTCTGGAAAAAAGTTGTTTCAAAAATCAGCGTAACAAAATTTGAAAGTGAAAATAGTGAAAAAAGAATGCCAATAGGAGAAAGACTTGCTGGAAACACTAGAGTTGTAGATTTAAAAAATGGAATTCTTTTAATTGAAACAGACCATTCAGGATGGATTCAATATTTGCGTACATATCAAAAATTTATTTTAAATGGACTTAAAAAAGAACTTCCAGATTTAAACATTAATTCACTTGCGTTCAGACAAGCTGGTTCAAATGTAAATCTTTACAATAGTTACGAAGAGCAGATTAAAAATGAAAGTAAACAATTTTATGATAAAATCGAACAACAGGAAAGAAAAATAGAGAACAAAAATCTTAATAAAAATGAAAAAAATGACGAAAATGAAGATGAATGCAGTTTACCGCCTGAAATGTTGGCAAAATTCGACAGTATTAGAAATAGTGTGTTGACCAATTCAAAATTTAAATGATATATTTTATTACTATTCATTTTTAGTTATAGTGAAAAAAATTTTTTAAATATATAAAGGAGTACGTTCCATGAAAAGAACATATCAACCAAGCAAAGTAAAACGCAATAGAAAATTTGGATTCAGAGCAAGAATGGCTACAAAAGGTGGTCGCAAAGTATTGGCTAGAAGACGAGCAAAGGGACGCGCAAAGCTTTCAGTTGCAGACGAAAAGAAAAAATACTAATTATTAGGGATGGAAACAGACTTAATGAAAACGGGATTTTTTAAGCGCGATGAACGTATAAAAAATCCCGCTGATTTTAAAAAACTGTTTAAAAGTGGAAAAAAGATAAGTATTCCAGGAGCAAAATTATTTTATCTTGAAAATAATCTTGGAATGAACAGAGTTGGTTTTCCTTTGATTCGTGGATACGGTAACGCAGTTGAAAGGAACTTATCAAAAAGGTACAGCCGTGAAGTCTATCGTTTAATAAAATCACATTTGAACACAGGATATGATATGCTTTTTCTTATTTATCCTGGAAATGATTCGTTCAGCTCGCGATGTGATCAAATTCGTTTATTGTGTCAAAAAGCAGATTTATTCAAGGAATAAGGTTTTAATTCAGATGATTTTTTTCAAGCGATTGAAAGATTTTTTATCACTTTTTCTTTGTTCATTGATTAAGTTTTATCAGAAATATATTTCTCCTTTGCATCGACCTTGTTGCAGGTTTTCACCTACCTGTTCCGCTTATGCATTAGAAGCAATAAAAAAATATGGTCCTTTTAAAGGAACTTTTTTGGCAGTTAGACGCATTTTAAAATGTAATCCTTTTAATGAATGCGGATATGATCCAGTTCCTTAAAGTAATTGCATTTAAAACAATAAAATTATTTTGAAAGTGAAATGTTTTGCGTTTAATTTCAATTTTAAATTGAATAATGTAAAATAATTTTTTATATTTCAGATTTGCCGCATTCGCGGATTAATATGGGAGACTCAATTGGATAAAAATTTAATTTGGGCTATTGTTCTTTCTACAGTGGTAGTTATTGCATCTTATTTGTTTATTCCTATGTTTATGGGAAAAAAAAATGTTTCTGAAGTTCCTGAAACTGTTTCTGAACAACCGGAAGAACTTAATTTAGAAAAAACAGAATTTGAAAGTGAACAAAATACATTTGAAGTTGCAGAATCTGTAGAAAGTGAAGATGAACAGTCATCAGTAATTTTGAATGAAGAAACGTTTAAAATTGTTACAGATAAAATTGAAGTTGTTTTGACAAATAAAGGTGGTGATATTATAAGTTACAAGCTTAAAAACCACTTTGATATGGATACAAATGAAGGAGTTCAACTTTCTGATAATGTATCTGAAATTAACAGAACATGCGCATTATCATTTGGACCTGCAGGAGGTTCAATTGTAAATGAAGTTTTTGAAACTGAAAAAATTGATGATTACACATATTTTTTCAAAAAAAATCTTACTGTAAATGGTCAAAAAATTTCACTTGGAAAAAAATATTCTTTTAAACCGGGTGAATATGTTTTCAAGTTAGATGTTATGATTCATACATTTGATAAAAATGGTTTGAATATAGATGATGCTTCTTATACTTTGAGAACTTCGCCTCAGATTGGTCCTCATTACAATCCAAAACAGAATAAATATGAATACCGTCAGTTTGTAACTTACAATGGAAATAAGTTTAAAAAAATTAATTTGGGTAATGAACAATTTAAAAAGAATGAAAAAGACAGTATTTGGACTGGAATTGCAGGAAAATATTTTATAGAGCTTGTTGTTCCGTCTTCCCCAGAAAAAATCAATGCTACTTATTATTCAACAAAAATTGAAGTTAATGATTATGCAAATGCTCAAGGTTTAGTTGAAAGAAAAGCGTTCAGTGAAAATGATATTTCAGACACTTATTACATGTATTTTGGTCCTCGTGATGATAAAGAATTGAAACGCTATAATGTTTCAGAAAATAATGCATGGGGCATTGGTGGAAAAAAACTTTCAGAAGCTTTGCAAACAAGCGGATGGCTCAACTGGCTTGAAAAAATCTTGAAATTTGTGATGGAAATTCTTTATAAAATTATTCCAAACTGGGGTGCTACAATCATAGTAATGACACTTCTTTTAAAGATTGCGCTTTTCCCTCTTTCAAAGAAACAATCTCTTGGAACATTGAAAATGCAGCAAGTTCAACCAAGAATGGCCGCAATTCAGGAAAAATATAAAGATGATCCAAAAAGACTTCAGCTTGAAACACAAAAACTTTATCAGGAAACTGGTTACAATCCAATGAGCGGTTGTTTGCCGATGATATTCCAGTTCCTTATAATTTTTGCAATGTATAATCTTTTTAATAACTATTTTGAATTCCGTGGAGCTATGTTTATTCCTGGTTGGATTCCAGATTTGTCATCAGGAGACAGCATTGTTACGTTGAATTTCAACATTCCTTTACTTGGAAATCAAATTCGTCTTTTACCTGTTATATATGTAGGAACACAACTCCTTTCTGGAAAAATAACACAGTATGGTCAACCTTCTGGTGGTCAGAGTGCAGGTTCCATGAAATTTATGATGTACGGTATGCCTTTGATTTTCTTCTTTATGTTCTACAATGCACCAGCTGGACTTTTGCTTTATTGGCTCACAAGCAATGTTTTACAGATTGTTCAACAATTAGTTATTAACAAATTAATGAAAGAAAAACGCGAAGAAATGAATGGTAATCAGAATAATAAAAAATTGCCACCAAAAGCAAAAGCTAAGCAAAAAAAATAATTTAAGAGGTAAATATAAATGAAATACGAATTCGAAGGAAAAAATGAAAAAGAAGCAATTGAAATTGCTGCAAGTGAACTTGGACTTGAAAGAGACCAGTTTGATGTAGAAATTTTGGAATCTCAAAAAAATTCACTTTTCAAAAAAGGATATGTAAAAATTAGAGTTCATGTTCTTGAAGAAAACAAAGTTTCTGAAAAATATAGTGAAGAAACTGAAAACTTTTCAAAAATTTATGATAATCCACTTCCTCAGGGTGAATTTGAACAGAAAATCATTGAATTCATTCAGAATATAATTGAAAAGATGGGATATGATGTAAAAGTGAATATTTCATTCAGAGAAGAAAAGAAACTGAATATTAAACTTGAATCTTCATATTCTTCAATTTTGATTGGAAGAAAAGGAAAAAATCTTGATGCTTTACAACTTTTGGCAAATATTTATGCTGGAAGACTTGGTCACGAAGAAATAAGAATTATTTTAGATACTGAAAACTATAGAATCAGACGTGAAGAAACTTTGGTAAGACTCGCCTACACTACTGCAGACAAAGTTCGTTCTTCAAAAAAATCAATTTTGCTTGAACCAATGAATCCTTTTGAAAGACGTCTTATTCATACAACACTTAACGATATTCCTGATGTTGAAACAAAAAGTGAAGGTGAAGGAGTTTACAAACAGGTTCGCGTAATTTATAAAGGAATCCGCTAATGAAAAATAAAAAAAACTTTGTTATTTTGATATTTTTTGGAATTTGCCTTTGTCTTTTTGCTGAAAACTCAAAAATAAATGAACTTGTCGACGAAAAGCATTATGAAAAACTCGTAAAAGATGGTTCTATTACAATCTATCGTGATGATGGTTCGTCTGAATATCTTTTACTTCCGAAATCAGAATATGCTGAACAGATAAAAAAGTGCAAAATCGCAAAAGAAAAAAAGAATTATCCTTTTGTTTATGAAGCTTTATACATTCTGAATAAAAAAGACTTGATAAAATCCAGCAATTCTTCAGCTGAAAATCTGGATATTACAGATGTTTCTAGGATTTGTCGTTCTGTTTCCAAAATGCAGGGAATGAAGTATTATTCTACTTCAAAGAAAAAAGAAATGGTCTTGTATGAAAAAGCATATATGATTGCAGATGAAAATAGCAAAGAACCAATTCCAGATAAAAATACTGGAAATGCAGATGGTCAGATTTCTTATTCATATCAGGATGATAATAGTTTTGGACCAAACAGATACAAACTCTGCTATTTTCAAAATGAAAACCAGCTTTTAGCACAGTTTAATCTTGTTGATGTGATGGGGTTAGGACCTTTCAAGGCAATTTATCCTGGAAAATTTATCAATAATATTCTGGTGATTGATTGTGGCGAAGACTTTTTACTTTATCTATGCACAGATTTGGACAGCGTAAAATTTCCTGGAATAAAAGCTCAAATTGTAGATTCTATGACATCTCGAATGGATGCAATCTATAAATGGTTTATTACTCAATTTTAAATTAAAAAAAGGATAGATGATTTATGAAAGTGATAAAAAAAATATTAATTGGATTAATGCTTAGTTTTACTGTGCTTTCTAGTGCAGCTTGTGAAGCAAAAACGAATTCAAAGGGGAAAAAAATGGAAATTTTGAATGGAAAAGATGGACTTTATGCTGTTTTGGAAACAGAAAAAGGTACAATTGTATTAAATTTATTTTATAAAGAAACACCTATGACAGTTACAAACTTTGTAGGTCTTGCAGAAGGTACTTTGGATGCTGCAAAAGGAAAACCTTTTTATGATGGATTGAAGTTTCACCGTGTTATTTCAAATTTTATGATTCAAGGTGGTGATCCAAAGGGTAATGGAACTGGAGGTCCAGGTTATAAATTTCCAGATGAATTTGTAGACGGTTTGATTTTTGATAAACCTGGAAAACTTGCAATGGCAAATTCAGGGGCAAATACAAACGGAAGTCAATTTTTTATCACACACGTTCCAACAGATTGGCTCAATTACAAGCATACTATTTTTGGTGAAGTAGTGTCAGGTCAGGAAGTGGTTGATTCAGTAGAACAGAATAATACAATTAAATCTATTACAATCGTAAGACAAGGCGAAGAAGCAAAAAAATTCAGTGCTAAACAAAAAGATTTTGACAATTTAATTGCTGCTCAGAAAAAATTGAACGAAGAAAGAGAAGCAAAAAAAATGGCAGCTGTAATTGAAGGCTGTGAAAAAACAGATAACGGCATTTATTTCAAAATCGAAAAGAAAGGTAATGGAAAAAAAGTTGGAAGCGGTAAAAAAGTGTCAGTTGAATATAAAGGATATTTAGTAGACGGAACTTTGTTTGATGCTTCAAAAGAATTTCATCCTCAGGGACACGAACCTTTAGAATTTACGACTGGAGCAGGACAGATGATTAAAGGTTTTGATCAGATGGTGCAGGAAATGGAATACGAAGAAACACGTCATATGGTTCTTCCTCCAGAACTTGCGTATGGAAGTCAAGGATATCCAGGAGTTATTCCAGGAAACGCTTATATTTGTTTCGATGTAAAAGTAGTAAAATAAACTGTATATTGAAACTTAATAATCAACTGGAGATATTATGAAAACAGCTGTCATATATGAATCTGGAACAGGTTTTACTGAACAATATGCAAAATGGATTTGTGAAGAATTGAATTGTGACTGTGCAAATCGAAAAAAAATTTCTAAAAAAGAAATTTTGAACTATGACAGAATCATCTATGGCGGCTGGATTTTTGGCGGACAGATTATGGGCTTAAAAGAAATAAGAGATATTACAAGCCCATTTGCTGTATTTGCAGTTGGTTGTTCTCCTTCCAAATTTGAAGAAGTAGTCAATCAAATAAAATTAATTAATTCAGTCGGGTTAGAAAATCAGACACCATTTTTTTATTTTCAAGGTGGACTTCATTTCAAACAACTCAGTTTTTTGAAAAAATTCATACTCAAAGCAATCAAAAAAATAGTAAATCAAAAAATCGAAAAAAACCGACAGGAAGAATTTATGGCTAAAAATCTTGCAACAGATTTTGATAGTTCAGACAAAACTCAAATCAAAGAGTTAGTTGAATTTTGTAATAATAATTAGAATAGACCTTTTATTCCCCATGAACTTCATCAAGCAAGGCTTCGTACAAAATCATAAAATCTCTGTTAGATTTTCTAAGTGACAAAGCAATGCGTTTTGCAATCTTATAAATAACCCGATAACCTAAAAGTGGAATTTTATCACATAAAGATTTAAAACTCTCTCCATCAATACATAAAGTTTTGCAGTTTTCAACAGCAATAACTGAAGCAGAGCGTTTATCCATATCAATCAGAGCAACTTCACCAAAAAAAACATTCTGAGAGGCATTCAAATTCACAACTGCAAACTGCTCATTACTGGGCGTATTTCGTCTCACTTGCACACTTCCCTCGTGTAAAATGTAAAGCACATCCCCTATATCACCTTCCTGAATGATAATGTCGCCGGCAGTAAAATTTTTAGTCTCTAAAATCTGACAAATTTCACTTAAAATTTCAAAATCATCCGGATTATTTATGTTAAAATCAGAAAATAATTCCACTTTTGACAGTTTTTCAATAATTTTGTCATTAACCTGCATTTTTTACCTCGTTAAAAAAAATTGGGCGTTACGGCTAAAGCCGTCGGCGCTTTCGTGGCTCGGTAACCCTCGGCGTCCTCACTCGCTTCGCTTCGTTGTGGTCGCTGCCTTCGGCACCACTACAGTGCCTAACGCATCTAGCAATATCTAAATTGAATTTCCATGAATGAAAATTGCTTTTGCATTTCTTGGAATAATATAATCATCTTTAGGAGCAAAAACAGGCAGATTGCTTTTTAAGGATTTTACTTTTTTCAAATTGGTTACTACAGCTTCAACATCAGGATTTTTTTGAGCTTCTGCCAAGGCTTCCTTTCTGCGAGAATAAAAATTTCCTGTATTTTCCAAAAGTCCAATTAAAATATCGCAGGTTTTCAAAGAAAGCCGATATTCACCATAATTATTTCCCACAAATTTTGTCGGAATATCGCAAATCAAAATACCACTGTCATTTTCTTCTGAAATTAATTCGCGCAAAATATGGCTCATACCCTTTCCGCTTGAAGCCTGAATCAAAAGATTTTGTCCATAATCAGCAGAAAGAATTATTTCATCACAATGAGCAAGAGAAAGGTGTTTTTCAAATTTTGAATCAATTATTTCAGCAACGCAATAAATTTTTGGATTGAGATTTTTTATCGTTATAACTGCAAGAACAGTTCGTGAATCAGTTTCCAGGTTAGAAAAATTTTCGGAATTATCAGCGAGAATAAGTGTACGTTCGGCTGTTTTTATTTGAGATTTTAATAGAGTGTCTTCATCTGTAAAATCACCGTGAATATAGTGAATATTTTTAAAACGGGAATCAACTTTGATTTTTTCCATTTCAGTTTGAGATGAATTATTCAAAAGAGTTATTTTTTCAGGCGGAATTTCTGGATTTGCAAGCAAAATGCCTTCGAGAATGCGTTCAAAATTTGGTTTCCATCCGCAGATTAAGAAGTGATTTTTCATTTTATTCATTTTTAAAAGACCTCTATCCTTTTTTTGCTGTCTGTCAAACAAAAAAGAAGCAAATTTTCCAGAAAGAGCACCAAAAAGCGCAACACCTGCAAGAAGTAAAATCATTGCTGATGTTCTTCCTAGAATTGAGTGCGGTGTAATATCACCATAACCAACGGTAGTGATTGTAACTAAAGTGTACCAGATGGCATCAAAAAGTGTGTTAATAGATGAGTTTGTTTTTTGTTCAGAAATGAAAATTATGAACATCAAAATTGTAAAAACTATCAGTGTAAGAACTGAAGCAATTACAATTTTTGATTTCATAATCTCAAAAAGACGAGTAAAGAATTTTCTATTCTTTTTGTTTTGTTTCTCTCCCATTTTATGATAAAAATAAGTGATTACAATTATTCGGCAACTTCAAAATCATCTTTGGTTGCACCACAAACAGGGCAAACCCAATCTTCGGGAAGCTGATCAAATGGAGTTGTTTCCAAGCTGTCGTCATAAACATAACCACAAAGTTTACAAACATGTTTCATAAAAAATCCTCCAATAAATATTTAAGTATTTTTTTTAGCAATCAATTGACTTTTTAACCACATTCACAATGCAATGAGAAATGTGCAATCAATAATGAATTTCGCAATGCGAACTTAACGTAAAATTAATGTAGATAGATTATCTTCCCCATGTGAGAATCAAATCATAGTTGTCTTCGCGAACTTCAAAATATGCATTTGCTTCGTTACAAACTGTGCAGAAATCAGGAGCTTTTGGTCCTACAGCAATATGACCGCATTTTAGACATTCCCATACTTTAATTTCGCTTTTTTTCAATTGTGCAGAAGAATCTTCATCTTTTAAAAGAGAGCGGTAGCGTTCTTCGTGGCGTTTTTCTATTTCTGCAATCGCCCGGAATTTTGCTGCCAATTCTGCAAATCCTTCCTTTTCTGCAGTTTTTGCAAAACCGTCATACATATCTGTCCATTCGTAGTTTTCGCCATCGGCAGCTGCATTCAAGTTTGAAGTTGTATCGCCAATTCCGCCGAGTTCTTCAAACCACATTTTTGCGTGTTTTTCTTCGTTGTTTGCAGTTTTTGCAAAAATGTCTGCAATTTTATCTAAACCTTCCTGCTTTGCTACAGCTGAAAAATAAGTGTACTTGTTTCTTGCTTGTGATTCACCTGCAAAAGCTGCCTGCAAGTTTTTTTCAGTCTGTGTTCCTTCATATTTATTCATTTTATTTCCTCCTGGAATAATTTAATTTGAATGTTTAATTTCGATTTTTGCTGTTTAATTAAAGTTTTCTACACCGTCCAAATCTAGAGTTGCAAACAAATCATCGATAGTTTCACGTCTGCGGATTAGTTTAAAAGTTCCATCTGGACGCATCAACACTTCTCCGCATCGTAATTTTCCGTTATAGTTGAAACCCATTGCACGTGAGTGAGCTCCTGCATCATGGATTATCAGATGATCCCCCATTTCAATTTTTGGCAGAGGGCGCTGAACTGCAAATTTATCACAGTTTTCGCAAAGAGAACCAACTACATCATAAACTTGAGTTTTTGGTTCATTTTCTTTTCCGCTGACTGTTATTTCGTGATAAGCACCATACATTCCAGGACGCATCAAATCAGCCATGCACGAATCCACACCGATATATTCTCTATAAATGTGCTTTTCGTGAATTGCTGTGGTGATAAGCCAGCCATACGGTCCAGTAATAGGTCGTCCACATTCCCAATAAATTTCCATAGGGTCTAGATTTGCTGGAACTAGGATTTTGTCATATTCATTTTTGATACCTTTTGCAACATAATCATAATCTATAGCTTTTTGTTCTGGACGATAAGGAATGCCAAGTCCGCCTCCTAAATCAACAAATTCAATGTGGACACCAGTCTTTTCTTTAATTTCTGCACAAAATTCAAACAAAAGTTTTGCAGTATCAATAAAAAAGTCAGGATTTAATTCATTTGAAGCAACCATTGTGTGCAATCCAAAATGCTGGACTCCTTCATCTTTACAGATTTTGTAAGCCTGAATGATCTGTTCGCGAGTAAGACCATATTTTGCTTCTTCCGGTTTTCCAATGATGGAATTGCAGCCTTGTTTATCAGTTCCAGGATTGTAACGGAAACAAATTGTGTCTGGAAGTTTGCCGATTGTTTTTTTTAAATAATCTATGTGAGTAAAATCATCAAGATTTATGATATTTTCGTTTTCGTATGCATATTTATATTCTTCTGCCGGAGTTTCGTTTGAGGTAAAAATAACTTTATTTTTGAGGATTCCACATTTTTTAGATAGAATCAATTCAGATAAAGACGAACAGTCTGCACCGCAACCTTCTTGAGCAAGAATTTTTAAGATGTAAGGATTTGGACAGGCTTTTACAGCAAAATGTTCACGAAAAACAGGAAAAATGCTGAATGCTTTTGTAAATTTCTGCATATTTTCGCGAATTGCTTTTTCATCATAAAGATAAAAAGGTGTTGGAAATTGATTGATTAAATCATCTAACTGTGTTTTTGATAAAGGAAAATTTGAACTCATAGAATCACCTCTTTGCTATTATAACGTAAAAATATTGTTTAAATCAAATATGAAACGAAGTTTTTGTTATAAATGAAAAAATTATCAAAATTTGTGTGAAATTGTAAAAAAACTAAAAATAAGGAAAAGATATTAGTGAAAAAAATTGAGTTTAGTTATATTATATAAATTAAGAAAATTTTGGAGGATTAATAAATGCGTATTAAATCTGTTTTTTCGCATAGTTTTGAAAAATATGGAAAAGTCCTTTCTGGTTATGATGTTTCTGATTTGTTGAAAAAACTGGACGAAACAACACAAAAACCTGAAAATGCTGTTATTTATGAACCAACCGATGCAGGGTTAGAAAGTTTGCCAATTTTTAAAGAACTTTCTGTAAATGCTTATGGTGGAATGCCTATTCAAATCGGTTATTGTAATGGAAACAACACAAAACTGAATTGTCTTGAATATCATCGTGGTTCAGAATTGAATATTCCATCAAATGATATTGTACTTTTGCTCGCTCCTTTGCAGGCTGTGAAAAATGGAAAATTGAATACTTCAGCTGTTGAAGCTTTCTTTGTTCCAAAAGGAACTGTTGTTCAGGTTTACGAAACCACACTTCATTATGCTCCTTGCAATGCTGTGAGTTTTGGACAGGTAAGTAAAGAAGGATTTAGAGTAATCATTGTTCTTCCAAAAGATACAAATACTGCAAAACCGGAAATCGAAGAAAAAAATCTGGAAGATAAACTTCTTTGGGCTAAAAATAAATGGCTTATTGCACATCCAGATTCAAATGAAGCTAAAAATGGTGCTTTTGTGGGACTTTCAGGTGCAAATATCGATTTGGCATAAATTTGAGTTAATAAACTTTAGATTAAAGATTAACTGAAAAATAGTCAAATTGCTTTTTTAAGGACAACAGATTTCCCTTTTTTGATTTGGGAAATCTGTTTTTTTTTATTATTGAGTCCAGAATAAATCGTTGAGCGTAACTCCCAAAACCCTGCAAATATTTATGCAAAGGTTGATGGAAGGATTATAATCTCCGTTTTCTATTGCATTAATAGTTTGTCTTGAAACTTCAACTTGTTTTGCAAGTTCTTCCTGTGACATGTCGTTAAGTGCTCTTGCTGCTTTTAGTTTTAGATTTTTCATTTGCAACTTCCTGAATAAAGTAATAGGCAATCATATCACTTAAATTATGGTTCTATATAAGTTTTTTTATCTTTACAAATTTTTAAAATCAGATTTATTGTAATTATTAAAAGCATGATGGCTGTAAAAAGATTTGCAAATGGAGTTCCCAAAAGTCCATTTTCTGTAATTGCTTTGTTTATTCCGCTGTTAATGAAAAAGATAACTATATTTATGACAGCCACAATGATAATAAAAATGATAAATCTAGTTTTTTTGTTTGTCTGTGTAAAATATGCATCTTTCCAGATACAAGTGATGGCAAAAGCTGTAATTCCGACTAATAATCCGCAGAAATTCCATAAAGCAGGAGTCATAAAAAGAGTTCCAAATGAAATATCCATGCACATTGTAAAAATTTGCCAGAAACATAAGACTGTAAAACCAATTGTGCTGGCTTTTCCGCGTGCAGCCATTTGTCTTTCATCATATTCAAATTGCTTTTTGTTTTTTTTAAGTAATTTAACGCAAATAAAGCGGATGACGAAGCAGACAATAAAAACTAATAATAAACCAACAATAAATCCAATTGCAAAAAAAGGTGATTTTTCCATAATAATAAACTCCTAAACAGATATATTTTTGAAAGGTTTTGCATGCGATTCTTTCAATATGGAAAAATATAATATTAACAAGATAATATGTCAAGTAAATTAGACATTTAGTAATAAATATTTTAATGAATTGGAGAGAAAATACAGAAGTAAAACTTGAAAAAAATGATAGGAGCATGTTGGTGCCATCGTGTATGATGCCATCGTTTTGATTGACAATTCTTGGTAAAAATTATAAAATATTTATCAAATTATGAAAACTTTATTGGCTGGAACTTATTCGTTTTTCTCTTTTGAGGCTTTTTCCTTTTGCAGTTGCATGGAAATTGACAGATAAGGTGTAGAAAGCGAAAATCGTAAAAACAAGTTTTAGTTTTGAAAATAATCAGAAAGCGGTTCTATTCTTTATCTGGAATGGAACCGCTTTTTTTTGCAATAAAATATTTGGGGTGATTATGACTGAATTGGAAATTGCCAGAAGCGGTATTAACGGAATTGATGAAAAAATGGCTGAACTTTTTGAAAAAAGGATGAATCTTGTTGTTCAGGTTGCGAATTATAAGCAGAAGAACGGTATGCAGGTTTTTGATTCTTCTAGGGAAAAGCAGGTTATTGACCGGTGTGTTCAATATATCAAAAATATTGATTTGCAGCCTTATTATGTTCAGTTTATCCAGCATCTTATGGATATTTCGAAAAATTATCAGCATAAACTTTTGGAAGGTGCAAAAGTGGCTTACAGTGGAATTGAGGGTGCTTTTGCAAACATTGCTGCTAAAAAGATTTTTCCTGATGCTGTTTTGGTTCCTTACGGTAATTTTGAAGCTGCTTATGAAGCTGTAGAAAATGGTGAATGCGATGTTGCTGTTCTTCCAATTGAAAACAGTTATGCTGGGGAAGTTGGTCAAGTCAGTGATTTGATGTTTATGGGGAAACTTTATGTAAATGGTGTTTATTCTCTGAAAGTTTCACAAAATCTTTTGGGTGTAAAAGGTTCTAAAATCGAAGATATTCGTTGTGTAATAAGTCATAACCAGGCTTTGGAACAATGTGCTAAATTTATTCAAAATCACAATTGGGAAACTAAATCTTTTTGCAATACTGCCCGTGCAGCAAAAGAAGTTGCTGATATGGATGATAAAACTATCGCTGCTATCGCAAGTGTTGAAACTGCTGAACTTTATGGGCTTGAAGTTTTGGCTCCAAATATTAATGAAAATTCTTCTAATACTACTAGATTTGCTGTTTTTTCTAAGGTGCAGGAAGAAATCATCACAAAAGAAGATTATGGTACTTTCATTATGATGTTTGTGGTTAAAAATGAATCTGGTTCGCTTGTAAAAGTTCTCGATGTAATTGGAAAATACGGTTTTAATATGAGGGTTGTGCGAAGCCGTCCTTTGAAAGATTCTCAATGGGAATATTATTTTTATGTTGAGGCTGAAGGCAAGCTTTCTTCGGACAATTCTCAAAAGATGCTCAAAGAATTGGGCGAGAAATGCCAGATGCTTAAAGTTTTGGGGTCGTATAATCTGGATAAAAAACTACACTAATTTTTGATGAGGAAAAAAATGAAAAATACACTTGGAGAAAATTTTTCTGTTACAATTTTTGGAGAAAGTCATGGACCTTATATTGGAGTGGTTTTGGATGGGATTGCTCCAGGAATTGACGTGAATAAAGATTTTATTAATCATCAGCTGGATTTGAGAAGGCCAAGCGGAAAAATTTCAACAAAAAGAGTTGAAACTGATGAATTTATTCTTGCAAGTGGTGTTTTTAATGATAAAACAACTGGAACTCCGCTCACTATTTTGATTCCAAATTCTGTGCAGCACAGCAATGATTATGAAAAAACTGCAACTTTAGCTCGTCCAGGTCATGCTGATTACACAGCGAATGTAAAATATCATGGTTTTCAGGATTTTCGTGGCGGCGGTCATTTTAGTGGCAGAATAACAGCAGCACTTGTGGCGGCAGGTGGAATTATTATTCCTGAACTTGAAAAAAAAGGGATAATAATCGGTACGCACATTAAAAGTCTTGGCGGCATAAAAGACAGAAATTTTGAAGATTATCAGAAAGATATTGATTTTTTGAGCGGCACAAATTTCCCTGTTCTTGATGCTGATAAATCTGTGCAGATGAAAACTCTAGCTGAAAAAATTGCTGCTGATGGAGACAGTGTTGGCGGTGTTTTGGAATCTGTGATTTTAGGAATGCCGGCTGGTGTTGGTGAACCTTGGTTTGGTACTTTGGAAAGTGAACTTTCGTATGCACTGTTCAGTATTCCCGCTATCAAAGGTGTTCAGTTTGGGGATGGTTTTGATATGGTTGATTCTCTTGGAAGCGAATTTAATGATTCATTGCAGATTGTGCAGGATAATGGAAAATCGAAGGTCATAACAAAAACAAATCATAATGGAGGTATTAATGGCGGTATTTCAAACGGAATGCCGATTTTATTCCGCTGTGCTGTAAAACCTACTCCTTCGATTTATAAAACTCAGGATACTATTGATATGTCAAAAAACGAAAATGCAAAACTTAGTATTCAGGGGCGTCACGATCCAGCAATCATTCATCGTGCAAGAATTGTGGTTGACAGCATTGCTTCTTTTGTGATTTATGATGCACTTGCCGGTCGCTTTGGAACTGACTTTTTTGGTGAAAAAGGAAATTTCTGGAGGAAAAATTAATGGAATATGGATTAATTGGGGAAAAGTTAGGTCATAGTTTTTCGAAAGATATTCATAATTTGATAGGTGATTATGACTATCAGCTCAAAGAAATTCCACGTGATTGTTTGAATCAATTTATGGAAAAAAAGAATTTTAAAGCAATTAACGTAACAATTCCATACAAACAGGATGTCATAGCTCATCTTGATTTTATTGATGATGCTGCGAAAGCGATTGGAGCAGTTAACACAATTGTCAACAAAGATGGCAAACTTTTTGGATATAATACAGATTATTACGGGATGAAGTCTCTCTTTGATAAAATTAATCTTGATGTTTGTGGAAAAAATGTGTTGATTTTGGGAACTGGAGGAACATGCAAAACGGCTTTGGCTTTGGTTAAAGATTTGGGAGCAAAAAGCATTTGCATTGTGAGTCGTCATTCTGGAGGACTTGAAAATGGTTTTCCTGTAATTTCTTATGATGAAGCTTTGTCTAAAATTGAAACTAATATAATTGTGAATACAACTCCGTGCGGTATGTTTCCAAAAGGGGACGAAAAACCTGTTTCTCTTGAAAATTTTGTAAATCTCGAAGGTGTTGTGGATGCAATTTATAATCCAAACAGTACCGAATTGATTTTGGAAGCAAAAAATCGTGGATTAAAAGCAGAAGGCGGACTTTTTATGCTTGTGATGCAGGCTGTAAAAGCAGCAGAATTCTTTTTTGGAAAAACTATTGATAACCAAAAAGCGTTGGAAATTTTTTCAACGATTTTGGGAAGAAAAGAAAACATTGTGTTAGTGGGAATGCCTTCTTGTGGAAAAACAACAGTTGGTAAACTCATTGCAAAAATGACGCAAAGGGAATTTATAGATTGCGATGTTGAGATTGTAAAAAAAGAAACTCGTCAGATTTCCGACATTTTTGCTCAGGATGGTGAAGAATATTTTAGAAATCTGGAAACACAAGTGATAAAAGAAATTTCTCAAAAAACAGGATGTGTTATTTCTACTGGTGGCGGTGCAGTTTTGCGAAAGGAAAACATTCACAGTTTAAAGAAAAATGGAAGGATTTATTTTATCAATCGTCCTTTGAAAAAACTTTTACCAACAAGTGACAGACCTACAGCAAATAGTGCTGACAAAATCAAAAAACTTTTTGAGGTGCGTTATCCACTTTATAAAGGGTGTGCAGATGAAATTATTGATGCAAATGATTATCCTGACAATATAGCTAAAAATATTATCAAAATGGCAGGATTGGAAAATGACTGCAAAAATTCGAAAAATATTCAAATTTGTGAAAAAAGTGAAGTAAAAATGCAGGATATTGCTGTTTTTGAAGGAAAAAATACTGCAAAAGGTTTAATTAAAGCTCCTCCATCAAAAAGTCTTGCCCACAGAATGCTGATTTGTGCGGCTTTAGCAAAAGGTGAAAGCATTATTACAAATATTGATTTTTCGCAGGATATTCTGGCAACTCTTGACTGCATTAAGCAGCTTGGTGCAAAAGTACAAGTTTTTGAGAATTCAGTGAAAATTTGTGGGGCGGAAAACATTGTTTTGGACTCTAAAACTTGTTTTGATTGCAGGGAAAGCGGAAGCACTTTGCGGTTTTTTATTCCAATGGGAATGATTTTTGCGAAGCCTGGTGAAAAAATCACTTTTACTGGCAGCAAAGTTTTGATGACGCGTCCTCTTTCGATTTATGAAAATCTGTGTGAAAAAAGCGGAATTTCATTTGAAAAAAAACAGACAGAAAATGGCGGAAAACTTGAAATTTCACGAAAAAATAATGGAAATTCTGCTGAAAATGATAAAAATTCCTGCGAATTTGGGTTAAAATCGGGTGTTTTTGAAATTCCTGGAGATATAAGCAGTCAGTTTATAACAGGACTTTTGTTTGTGCTTCCTCTTTTGGAAGGTGACAGTGAGATTAAACTGATAGGTTCTGTAGAAAGTCGTTCCTACATAAACCTGACGATTCAGGCAATGTGTGATTTTGACGTAAAGGTTGAATGGAAAGACGATACTACACTTTTTGTGAATGGAAGTCAAAAATATCTTGCAAAAAATGTTGCGGTTGAAGGTGATTATTCAAATGCAGCTTTTTTGGATGTTTTTAATTATATTGGTGGAAATGTTCAAGTTTTGGGATTGAATGAAAACAGTCTGCAGGGCGACAAAGTATATAAGACGATGTTTGAAAGTTTGAAAAACGGTTGTCCTGTTTTGAATATTTGTGATTGTCCTGATTTGGGACCGATTTTGTTTGTAGTTGCTGCTTTTTACAATGGAGCGACTTTTACTGGTACAAAGCGACTTGCTATTAAAGAAAGCAATCGTGGAAAAATCATGTGCGAGGAACTTGCAAAATTTGGTGTGGAGTCTGAGTATTCTGAAAACCAGATTGTGATTAAAAAAAGCAAAATTTATGAACCTAAGGAAATGCTTCTTGGTTACAATGACCACAGAATTGTTATGGCTCTTTCTACGCTGCTTTGCGTGACTGGTGGAAAAATCAACGATGCACATGCGGTGAGCAAAAGTTATCCAGGATATTTTGATGATTTATCAAATCTTGGAGTGAAGGTTGAAAGGCTGTAAAAACGTGAGCGCTGGGAGCCCCTGCGAAGCTGTCCACTGGACTGAGCGAAGCGAGGGAAGCGGATGAGCGTTAGCGAAGGGCGGACATAGCGACCCGAAGCGTAGCGGAGGGGCACGTCCTTGTTATTAATTTTGTATTAATATTGAAAAAATATGAAAAAATAAGGAGTTTTTTAATACTATGAATATGGATTTTGAAAGAAGGCTGGCTATTCCGGCTGAGGTTAAAGAGCAATATCCTGTGACTGGAAAAGTTAGCAGAATTGTGGAAGAAAAGCGTAACGAGATTAAGGCTGTGTTTGAAGGCAGGTCTGATAAAATGATTTTGATTATCGGACCTTGTTCTGCGGACAATGAAGATGCTGTTTTGGATTATATGAATCGTCTTGTGCCTGTGCAGGAAAAAGTTTCAGATAAAATTCTGCTTGTTCCAAGAATTTATACAAACAAACCTAGAACTACTGGAGAAGGTTATAAAGGAATGCTTCATCAACCTGACCCTGAGGCAAAACCAGATTTGTTTAAGGGAATTGTTGCCTGCCGTAGAATGCATATGCGTGCTGTGGAGGAAACTGGTTTTGTTTTTGCTGACGAAATGCTTTATCCTGAAAATTATCAATATCTTGATGATATTTTAGGTTATGTTGCGGTAGGAGCGCGTTCTGTGGAAGACCAGCAGCACCGTTTGACTGCGAGTGGAATTGAAGTGCCTGTTGGAATGAAAAATCCTACGAGTGGTGATTATTCTGTTATGCTTAATGCGATTTTGGCTGCTCAGCATCAACATTCCTTTATTTATCGTGGATGGGAAGTGCGTTCTGAAGGTAATGAGCATTGTCATGCAATTTTGCGTGGTTCTACAAATAAACACGGAAATAATCAGCAGAATTATCATTACGAAGATTTGATTCGGCTTTGTGATGCTTATGAAGCTAAGAAGTTGAAAAATCCTGCTGTAATTATTGATACTAATCACTCGAATTCTAATAAAAATCCTTATGAACAGCCTAGAATTGTAATGGATGTTTTGAATTCCTGCCGTCACAATCAGCGGATTCAAAATCTTGTAAAAGGTTTTATGATAGAAAGTTATCTTGAAGACGGATGTCAGAAAATCGGTGAAGGTTTTTATGGAAAATCTATCACTGACCCTTGTTTGGGATGGGAAAAATCTGAACAGTTGATTTATGATATTGCTGATAAACTTTGATTACTAATAAAGAATTTATGAAAACTGTTGTTATTTTTGGGGCTGCTCCAATAAAAAATTATGAAAATGTCAAAAAATATATTTCTTCTGATGATTTTTTTATTTTTTGTGATGGTGGACTTGTGCATCAAAAAAAATTGGATATAGCTCCAGATTTGATTATTGGTGATTTTGATTCTTTTAATATTTCTGATTTGCCAGAAGATTTACAGAAAAGTACTGAAATAATTAAGCTTCCTTGTGAAAAAGATGATACTGATGTATTTTTTGCTGTAAAAGAGGCCTGCCGGCGCGGATTTGAAAGTTTTAAGTTTTTTGGGGTTTTAGGGAACAGATTTGATCATTCTGTTGTGAACATTTCTGTTCTTCTTTACCTTAAAAAATTGGGAAAACAGGCTGTTTTGGTGGATGATTTTTCCGAAATTTGTGTTTTTGACAATCATCCGCAGGAAATTTCGTCTGATTTTGGTTATTTTTCTGTTCTTTGCATTGATGGCACTTTGGAGGGCGTAAATATCACAGATGCTAAATATCCTCTGAAAAATGCTGTGATTTCTACAGATTATCAGTATGGAGTAAGTAACGAAGTTTTGGAAGACAAAAAAAATGCCCGTGTTTGGGCTGAAAAGGGGTTTGGACTTTTAGTAAAAGTAATAAAAGACATCTCCTAGCAGAATTGAACTGCTGTTGTCGGGATGAAAACCCGATGTCCTAACCACTAGACGAAGGAGACTTGAGAGCGGATGAAGGGAGTCGAACCCTCGTCATCAGCTTGGAAGGCTGAGATAATAAGCCGTTATATGACATCCGCTTGTAGATATAAATAATATTCTTTTTTTTTAAAATTGTCAATAGAGAATGTTGGCAATTTGTAGATTTTTTTTTGAATTTAAATGATACTTTGATATCAATATAATTTGGTTGTTATAAATATTTTTGTTAGGTATGTAAGAGAAAAAACTGCTGAGATTGGAGGGGAGATTTTTATCTTACATAAATTTTGATTTGCAAATTTTTGCTGTCAATTGGGAGATTGTATGAAACGTGTCGATACTCTTTTGAACGGAAATAAAATTTTTCAGGATGATGAAGGTTTTCAGTTTGGTATTGATGCAATTTTGTTATCGGATTTTGCTGGAAAATTGATTAAAAAAAAGGATTCTCTTGTAGATTTGTGTACTGGAAATGCGATAATTCCGCTTATTATTGAAAAAAGAATAAATGATGGAAAAATTTTTGGTGTTGAAATTCAAAAATATTCGGCGGAACTTGCTGTTCAAAGTGTTCAAGAAAATCATCTTTCTGAAAAAATTCAAATCATTAATGAAGATTTAAAAAATATTTCAAAATATTTTGAGAAGCATAGTGTGGAATTTGTTACTTGCAATCCTCCATATATGGTTTCTAGTCAGGGAAAACAAAATCCCTATGAACCAAAAGCAATTGCAAGACACGAAGTTATGTGTACTCTTAATGATGTAGTTTCGGCTGCTGATTATCTTTTGAAAACGCATGGATCTTTTTGCATAATTCACAGACCATTTAGGCTTTCAGAAATCTTTTTAACGCTTTATAAATTTAATATGGAACCCAAAAGAATGCAATTTATCTTTCCGTTTGTTGATAAGGAACCAAATCTTGTTTTAATTGAAGCTCGAAAAAATGCTCAAGCAGGATTAAAGAATGAACCACCGCTTATTGTTAGGGAAAAAAATGGTGAATATACTGATTCTATCAAGAAGATTTATCAGAGTTTTATTTGAGGAATTTTGAAAACCAGATGATAGAGTTAATTAAAATACTTTGTTTTCAAAGAGTGAATGAGTCAGTTTATTTTGGATTTTGATTTCATTTATTCTAATAATTTAATTAGATTTTCAACAAGTTTTCCTGCGTTTGTTAACGCTTTTTGATCAGTTGGAAGTGCAAAAAGACTTCCAGCTCCGCAATCGGGATTTTGTCTGACAGTTTCTTTTCGTGCAGCAATATAAAAATCTCTTTGTTGAATTATAACTGCTGTTATGGATGAGGCTAATTCTTTTAATTCTTTTTCAGTGTGATTACAAAGTTTTCCACATTCTGTCAGTATCTTTATAATAGAAAAAACTTCATTATTAATCTTTTTTAATTCATTTTCGACTATAATCAGTGCTTCGCGATTAAAATATTGTTCTGTATGGATAAAAGTGTAAATTTGAAACAAAGGCTCGCTGTCGTATAATTCAAAATATCTTGTAATCATTTTTTTGAAAACTTGAGAAGCGGTTGATTTATTTGTTTTGATATTTTCGAGTGATTTTTCGGGTAAAAAATTGATTTTTTCGATGCATTTTCCACAATGATAAATTGTTGCATCATACATTGCATCCCGGCTTTGAAAATGATTGTAAAGAGAAGCTTTTTTGATTTCAAGATAATCGGCTATATCAGAGAGGCTGGTTGCGCCCGCACTTTTTTCGAATGCACTTGCCAAAAACGCCTGAATAATCTTTTCTTGAGAAATATTTTTCCTACCCATAATTAATCTATCGGAAACTAATGTGTGTTAGTTTAAACAAAAAAACTCGAGGCTCGTGCAAAAAGAATGCACGTTGGAATTAAAGTAACAAGCACGTGCAGGGACAGACCTTGATTGGAAACAAAGTTGTTACTGAGTTTTGGCTGAAGTGGTGTATCATTTATAACTGAGGTGGAAAAACTGCCAAAACTCGCAGCACGTGCAAGCAACGCGTGAATTGGTATTATAGGGGACAGACCTAGATAGGAAAGCACAAGTTTTCACGAGTTTTAGCGAAGCGTTAAAAAACTCGAGGCTCGTGCAAAGAGAATGTACGTTGGAATTAAAGTAACAAGCACGAGCCAGGGACAGACCTTGATTTTATTTCTCCGTATTGTATCACGTAAAAACCTTACCGAAACAGTTCTGTGTATCATGTAAAAA
>SAMEA104315430__coassemble_159_pt1 | contig 37490 bp, 43 predicted proteins | sample SAMEA104315430__metabat2_low_PE_026 | metagenome-assembled genome bin SAMEA104315430 (sample SAMEA104315430) | gut metagenome | biome: Monkey gut; feature: monkey-associated habitat; material: faeces | place: China | collected 2013 | reverse complement strand
TTTTTGGCGATTTTCTCCCGACCCGGAGTGGTTAAAATTGCCCGACGCTAACAATTCATCTGGAAAAAGTTCCTAGAGCTTATACCAAAACTTATTAAGCAATTTAGCTTGATAGTAAATATCTAAATCACTAGCACAGCTTTTATAGCAATAGTTATCCGGATTACTTTCCTCATCTAAAAAAAATTTATTAAACCAATCTTTTTCAAGTTTTGTTAAATGGGAATCTAGACATATTGCCCCATAGGAAAAGATAATGCATATAATTGTGCAAAAGTATCTTGTAATACTCTTATAGATTCCATATGCCCCTACCCTATTCCTGTTCTGCACCAGGTCTATTCTTAAACCAAATATAATGATCAAACTTTCTTTTCCTAAATGGAATTGTAATTCCTAATTCATCGAGTTTACGAGTTATATAATCATTATAAGCTTTATAATTAAAACTCTTCTGCCAGTTTTTTATTTCTGATTCTGTGACATCATTAAAGTAATTTGGTAAAGATTCTCTTAATACTGTATCTAGAATAGAGTAATCATCTCTTTCATAAAGGTTTCTGTTATGATAACAGCAGTATTTTGAAGCAAAAGAAAAAAGGTTTATATTACCGTTGCTTCTTGCAATAATATTTACGATTTCAGGATCTCCATCTTTAATTCGACTATCGATATCTGGTATTCGGACTATTATTTCTGTAATCTACATCCATATTCATATTATATCACAGGTTTAGAAATTTTTGATTGAAAATATCACGATTTTACAAATATATTTTGATGTGTAATGGGGCTATCCTAGAAGAAATAAAAACTTCGGCAGACCGCTTAAAATTAAAATGGTATATCTTCGAGGAAGTCGTTGCCGTCATTGCTGGTGTTTGTATTGCCTTGTAAACCTTCACTAAATGCTTGTGAAGATTTTTTCATATAAACAAACGTTTCAAAGTCTATATATTCGTCGTGTTCCCATACGTATTTATTATATTCGCTTTGCAGATCGAGTGTATTATCTTTTGCAGGCAATGCAATTAGTTTTGTTTCGGTTGTATCACCTCTCGAAAACGGAAGGTTGTTTTATCTAATTACTTTGTTTCTTTAGCAACCTTTGTTCCTCTTGTAAGGCGTCCTACGATAAATGAGATAACCCCAACACCTGCACTGATTACAGTTGTTCCAATTACTTCCTTCTTGTCTTTTGGAAGGAATCCTTTGACTGTGCCTACAACCTTAGATGTTTTGTTGGTCGTTTCTGTTACGTCTGCCATATTATGGCCTCCTGTTGTATCACCTCCCGAAAACGGAAGGTTGTTTTATAGCTACATATTTTTATAGCGTAACTAAATCTTTCGCACCAACATGGTACTCTTGTAAGTCTACTTCTTCTTGGAACAAAACGCAAGAAGAAAATTGATTTTCTGTTAAGATTAACATTCTTACAGTTCCTGTTTTGATGCTTTATGCAGTTTTTCTTTGTATTTTCTACACGCATAAAAACTTCTGGCTGTAATAAAAGATAACCGTCTTTTATCAAAAATTTGCGTAATTCTGTGTATGCAGATTTTGTTATTTGTTTGATGGATTTAACATTACAATTATTCTCAAACTCTATGTTCCTAATTATTAAAATCAAGTAAAATTGGTAATTTCAATAATTCTATATTTTGTTGCAAAAGTGCATTTTTTAGACTATCAACCATTATTTCAATTCCATTTGAAATTTGCATAATTTTTCCATCAATCATTGCTCGACAGGGTTCAATCAAAGTTTGAGTTTCATGCTTTTTGCCAAAGCCTACAACAATAATTCCTGCTTGAGTTATTTCTCCAAGTCCCATTGTACTAAATCTAATTTTTGCAACAATACATATAATAATTTCGATATCTTCAAGTGGAATTGAAAATTTTGCTTCTTCTTGTTCACAAATTAATTGATGATTCGTAACGTGAACTTCACTGGGTTTTGTGATTTTCACAATTCTGTATGCCATTCTGTCCTCTTAATCTATTTTAAATTGCTTCTGTTGAAATATTTATTTCATATCTTTTCAAATATTCTCTTGCGATATCTTTCATATTTGAAACCGGACGATTATTTTCTTTTTCAACAATCGCATATTTTTGTACATTATGTTTTATAGCCAGATACATTATCCCGTTTAAAGAAAATTCTTTTGTTTCCATAATAGAAATTATACACCTAAATAGTCCATAATTCATTTAAAAAACATCCTTTTCCTTTATGAACTAGTTTTTTTATTTCAAATCTTATAAATTAATAACGAAATGGAACAAAAACCTGGCGGACCTATAGATTCGTAAACTCTCTTAATATGCAGATTGCAATCAATAATCTAACAGGCATAATGTACACAGATGATAAAGTCAGATATTCGCTTCAAAAACAGCGTTTATTGCAGGTTTTAGATTTCGAAATTCCATTGCCAGTTCATTTGGTGAAAAAGGTTTTTGAAGAAACTATTATTTCGATTCATTAAAAAAGGTAACAGTTCTCTTAAACAACTCCCTTAAAAAATTACAAACATTACTCGTATATGATTTCTCAGACCGGTAACAATTCTCCTAAAAAAAAGAAACCTGCCGGATAAGGCAGGCTCCATTTTCAGTTTCTTAAAACTCAGGTTTATATCCTGCCATTGCAAGCAGAACCTGAATACTTGCTTTTGAAGTTTCCAGATCCCTCACTAAAAGATTTACAAGTTCTGTCTGAAGATACCCATAGGATATCAGTAATCGCATATCAGAAATCATATTGTCCAAAAGGAAGTTAGCAGTTTCCCGTTGGAAATTTTCTAAATCAGCTTCAATATTATTCATAATGGCTGCTTCCATTAAGAATGTCTTTTTTATAAATTTTTAGGTAACAGAATTCCTAAACTACTGATTTGGATGCTTTTTCAGATTAGTAACAATTCTACTAAAGAAAATATAATAGCTTTTTCTATCGTTTTTTTTTACGAAACTAAAACGGAATAAGGTAACAACTCTCTTAAATAAAAGGTAACAAATCTCTTAAAATTGTCCACATTTTTGCTGTGAATAACCCTTCTTTAAAGTAACAGTTCTCTTAAATTATAAAAATTCTAAATTTCCTTGTATATTATAGAAGAAAATTGCCATTCATTTTATAATGGTAACAATATTCTTAAAAAAGGTAACAATCTTATTAAATCTTCTATTATATCTAATAATAACTATTAAATTTATAAAACTAGTAATAGAAGCTGTGGAAATGTGGATAACTACTAATTCTTTAAGAGTTCTGTTACCCTATATTCTTTAGCAGAACTGTTACCTTATTCTATATTACAAATCAGAAGTAATGAGAGCATAACGAGGGTCATTTTTTAAAACTGGAGTTGGACTTTTAAATAAAGTAATGCCAGTTCCATTCTTATCAATTTCAAATTTCACTTCCTTATAATATTTTTCTTTTATTTCTTTCAGGAGTTCTACAATTCTTGCATAATTTACATTTACCAAATTTGGATCTTTTCCATCTTCAACAGGAATAAATTGTTCAACCAGTTTTTGACGGGGAATAAAAACTGATTTGAAATCTGCATTATTACGATAAACTAACCAGGCATAAAGATCTTTTCCAATTGGACTGCCAATTTCTTTATAGATTTCATAATCTATTGGAACTGCATGTTTTTGACAAAATGCGGTAAACTCATCTGATAGAAGAATTTTAAAACGTCCAACTATAGATTCTTTTGAATCAGGATTAATTTCTTTGTATTGAACTCCAGTAGTAAAACGAATGTTTCCTGTTGTAACGGTTCTAACAGTAACATCGCCCTTCAAAAGCTTTTCTTCAGGTTCATAAAGATCTTTAAACAAATGTTCCTGTACCTGCTCTTCTATTCTTTGATCAAATGTAAAAGTAGCATTTGAAAAACATTCAATTTGTTCTCGAATATCTTTACCGCGTTGTTTTGGAAGTTGAAGTTCTTTTAATAAATCAGATAATGAAGCATATTCCAAAAGAACTGGTCCATCTGAATTTTTTGCAATAACTGCATGAGTTGTAAAAATAGACAAAAGCAGTCTGCCATATTTTCCAAAAGGAACATTTTTTGGAGAAGTTAGGGTTAAAGTAAGTCCATGGCTTCCCTTACGGACAAAAACTGTTTTATGCATATTTTTGAATGGTAAAGATGCTGTTGTGAAGAAACTTGGCAAATATGCTATCTGCTTTTTTTTCTCTCTTGTACTATCAATTTCAAATAATTCAGAAACAGTATTGTCTATTGGAATAAGACTGTTTTCTTCTGAAATATCGGTTATTTTTTTTCTTCCCATGTTAATAAGGTAACAGTTCTCTTAAACTATTACATCTCCCCTACTTTTGTAATTCCGCTTTTTGATACATTAATTCTTCCGGCCTTTGTTTCTCGTAGAATGTAATCAACAGCCATTTCAAATCCTTGGTTCATTGATATTTCACAGTCTGTGAAGAATTTCTTAAATTCGTTTCTTTTTCCAGAAGTAAGACGAAGATTTACTGAATCTGCATATTTTCTTTTAGATGTTGTTTCTGTTTTTACAACAAGAGCTTCTGGTTCATGGGTAACAGTTTCACTAAATGATTCTTCTTTTTTGAAATTATTTGCAATTTGATTCTTCAGAACGTCTGGTAAATCTGATTTTGTTGCTGGTGTAGTTTTATGAGCTAATGGCATAGACTAAAATCCTCCTTTATTTCACTAATTTAGCTAGTTGTGCGAAAGCTTTTAGAGTTTCTGGCTTTGCACCTTGCTGCTGGATTGTTTTTCGCAAGATTTGAGACATTTTGAAGTTCTGATCCTGTGGAATTTCAACAATATTCAGTTCTGTAGATTTAAGAGCTTCAATAATACCGTTTGCAAGCTTATAAGAGTGGTTCACCTCATTCAAAACAATAGTTTTCAGCTCTGGATTCTGAGAATGTTGTCTTTTTTTGAAGTCTTTGAGGTTATTGCGGAATATTTCCAATCCATCCTGAGAAAAGCCGTCGGCTTTTACTACAGGAACAGCTTCATCAGTTGCTTTCATGATATTTTCTTCAAAAAGGTCAAAGTTAGGAGAAGTATCAAAGATACAATAGTCAAAGTCAAGCTTAGACAATTCTTCAGTTAATTCAACGAAAATGAATGGTTCTCGGGCTGCCTGATTCTGGCGATATACTTTAAGAGAATTGTTACTCTTTTCATCGATTGCAACTGTTGGGATAATAAAAAGATTTTTTATAGGTGTTTCTTTGATTGCCTTATCATAAGTTACTGTACCGTTAAGAATATCTGCAAGTTCATAATCAAAGCTCTCCAAAAGAGAACTTGTAGAGTTGCCCTGTGGGTCAGCGTCAATTAATAATACCTTTTTTGATTTTGCTAATTCTGCAGCTAAAGATACGCTTACAGTTGTTTTTCCGACACCACCTTTCTGGATGGCAATAGTGATACGTTTCATATTTCCCCTCTAAAATAAAACTTTTACGTTCTAATAAATTATATTATGAAATTACTAATAATGCAACTAATAAATATTATAATTATTATGAAAAATATTAGTATTATTAGTAAATATATTAGTAATGCACTAAAATAAAAAATTAGAAAATTGCTAATAAGTATTAGTAAATATATTAGAAATATTAGTAAAAGTATTAGTATTTAAAACACGCTCTAGGATTCGCGTAGACGCGTCGTTTTGGATTTTTTGAGTAATATATCGATCAATGTGATTTGAAGCGATTTTAGGGCTTTTTATACATCTTGCATAAAACTGTAATAATAAAGCATTCGAATAGATATTATTTAGAAATTAAGAGATTCTCGATTTGGAATAAGCTAGGTGTAAAAACCTGGCTTTTCTTATTTTTGGGAAAGGAGGTTGTTTGGATATTATTTATTCTGTTGCTTTTGCAAAGGAGAATGAAAAAACAGAGTTTGTAAACCTTAAAGCTGTAATAGATGGTGGTGATGACGGAAATTCTGTTCTTACAATTATGAAAGAAAATGAGGATTAATGAGTCTGTTGCGGTCGAAAGAACTGGTTTAGGCCAGTTCTTTTTATTTTATCTTAATGACGTTTGGGAGGATATGTCATGCAAAAAGTAAATGCTACTGAGAAATCTGTAGTAAACACTGTTATGGTTTTCATAAGAGCCATCTGTAAAATAGTTCATAAAGGATGGCATTGGTTTATGAAGACATTCTTTTGATTCATAAAAGGAGGAAAAAAATGAATCAGTTAAATTCAATTATTCTTGAAGGAAATGTCTGCAAGGAACCAGAGATTAAAGAAATCAATGGTGAAAGAAATCTTGCTACATTTTCTATCGCCGTAAACCGCTACTACAAAAAAGCGGACGGTGATTTTGAGCAGGAGACTTCGTATTTCGATATCGAAGCCTGGGGTACTAACTATGTCAAACTGATTTCTGAAAAAGCAGAGAAGGGAAGTGGAGTTCGCATTGTAGGACATCTTAAACAGAACCGCTGGCAGGATCAGAACGGCAAATGGCAGTCTCGTGTATCTGTGGTTGCAGAACACGTTGAGTTCAAGGCTAAAGTTGAAAAGAAAGAAGAACAGGAACCTGCAGTTAAGGAAAGTGCATCAAAGAAAACTTCTAAGATGCCTGTGTTCCAAAGTCAGGAATCAGAGCCTATGCCTAAAGCAGCAAACGGATTTGATATCTTCTGATTCTAGTGTTGGATAAGGCCGGAGGAGAAATCTTCCGGCCTTTATATTTAACGTTATTTGCGAAGGAGAAAAGAAAATGCAAATTACAAACAAACTTAATCTGCCTTATGGATTGGTAAAGGCGGTTAGTCCAGATCCTCACAATAAGCCAGGAGAGATTTCTGCAACGACTCTTATTCAGGGAATGAAACAGGTAATTCTTACGCAACGTCATTGGGAGGATCTAGAAGACGACGTTGCTGACAGAATCTGGGCAGTATTTGGAACTGCAGTTCATGCTCTTTTGGAAAATGAGGGCGAGGAAGATTTCTGTGAAATAGAACTTAAACAGAAAGTGTCAAATATTACGGTAACTGGCCGCCTGGATAACTACAACATGGCAACAGGTGTTATATGTGATTATAAGAACACTTCTGTTTTCAAGATTAAGGCTGGTCTTCAGAAAGAAGCGGATGGAACTTTACACGGATTTCCTGAATGGAAGCAGCAGGGACTCATTTATGCCTGGCTTTTACAGAAAAACGGTCTTCCTGCAACAAAGTGCCGTTTTATTGCGCTTCTTAAGGACCATTCAAAAACAGAAGCTGACAGAGATAGTTCTTATCCGCAGAGCCCTGTTTATGTTTATGAGTTTCCTGTAACTAAGGAAGACCTTGAAGAAACAGAGAGCTTCATCATGAAGAAAGTCTTCCAATACGAACTTTTCAGTTCGACAGAGGATGATCAAATTCCTGAATGCACTTCTGAGGAGAGATGGCAGAAGAAAGATGTCTATGCGGTGAAGAAAGAAGGCCGAAAGAGTGCGGTAAAACTTTTTGATTCTCAGGAAGAAGCTGAGGCAAAAATCGCAGAGCTTGGAAAAGGTCATTATCTTGAAATCCGTAAAGGTGAATCGATGAAGTGCAAACATTATTGCCTGTGCAGTAAGTATTGCAATTTCTGTCAACAGAATCTTGCCAGTGTTGAAGATGCTGGTGATGTAGCAAATGCAGCTTAATGAAAAGGAGGTCAAAATTGAATTTAAGCAAACTTAAAGAGCCGTTCAAAGCAGAAGATATTGAATGGCGCATTCAGCAGAGCGGCGAAACAAACGGAAGAATCTGGGCTAAGGTTTTAGCTTACGTTACGGCACGTGCAATTGAGAATAGGCTGGATGAAGTCTGTGGTCCTGAAAACTGGAAAAATGAGTTTCGTAAGGAAGGGGAGAACGGAGAGTATCTTTGCGGAATCTCAATCAAGATTGACGGTGAATGGATTACCAAATGGGATGGTTGTTCAGCATTGGGAACCAATTCAAACATTGACGGATTCAAGACAGCATTGTCAGGTTCTATAAAACGAGCGGCTGCAACAGGATGGGGAATAGGACGATATCTTTATTCTCTTGATGAAGGCTGGGCGGTCATCTGTGAGGATGGAATGTACTCAGCAAAATTGAAGGATTCAAACAAGTGGTTCAAATGGAATCCGCCAGCTCTTCCTGCATGGGCTTTGCCTAAAGGAGAAGCAGAAAACTTTCAGACAACAGAAGGTAACAGTTTTACTAAGGATGATGAATCTTCTAAAACAGATTCAAAGCCAAAAGGAAGAAAGTCAAAGGCTACAGCAAAGAGCGAAGAAGAAATCAAGGCACAGGGTAATACCATTATTTCCAGAATCGGATTGGTAATGAAGCGGGAAGAAAACGGAAGTATGGTTTTTACCGAGCCTGAAATTAATCAGATTCGCGGTCTTGTTGCTAACACTCAGCTTAATGAAAATGGAATTAAGGAACTTGAAGAACTTGAAAAGTTTGTTCGGATGGAACTTGAATCCAGGCTTTCAAAAATGGCTGCTTGAAAAAGCAAAATTATCTATGAAGCTCCGGCGTTACAACCGGAGCTTCTTTCATTTAGGGTTTAATACAAACCCTAAAAACGGCCGAGTCAAGGCCTTGAGCAAAGCGTGCCTTGACCGGACGTATTTTAAAGGAGTAATGCTATATGGCAAATATTTATTCATTCTCTCCATTCGGATACGAGGAAAGTCTTGTCAATGTTGAGGTGGACCTTAGAAGAGGAATTCCTGCAGTTGATGTTGTAGGTCTTGCTGATGGAGCGGTAAAGGAAACAAGAGAGAGAGTACGTTCTGCTCTAATCAACAGCGGATTTGAGTTTCCGTCGGAAAGGGTTTTGATAAGTCTTTCTCCTGCAGACCTTAAAAAAGAAGGGGCAGGATTTGATCTTCCGGTTGCTCTTGGAATCTTGAATGCAAAAGAAGATTCAGGATTTATTGAAGAGAATGTTCTGGTAATGGGAGAGCTGGAATTATCAGGAAGAGTCAGAGCTGTCAAAGGAATACATGCAGCTTGCAGTACGGCTTCTGCTTCTGGCATCCAGTATGCAATTGTACCAAAGGCAAACTTTGAAGAAGCCTGTTCAGTACAAGGCCTTAAAGTAGTTGGGGTTGAATCGTTAGAAGAAGCAGCCTCTGCCCTAAAAGATGTTACATGCTTTGGAAAAGCATTTGAAATAAAGGAAGAGTCTTCAGAATCAATTTCGTTCAGTGATGAAGTGAATGAAAATGTAGATGGACTTGAATTACCAAAAAGACTAATTCGTGCAATCGAAATTGCGGTGGCCGGAAAACACAATCTGCTAATTACAGGACGCTCTGGATGTGGAAAGACAATGGCTGTCCATAGACTCATTCCATTATTGACTCCAAAGCTTACTGTTGATGAAGCTCAGTCAGTAACAAGGATCTGGTCTCTTGCAGGTTTAATGAAACCAACTGAACCTCTTGTTAGGAAAACTCCTTTTAGGCTTCCACATCAGACTGCAAGTATCGAAGGGATTTGCGGAGGTGGTCCAAACTGCAGACCGGGAGAAATCTCTCTGGCTCATAATGGAGTTTTGTTTCTTGATGAAGCTGCAGAGTTCAGAAGTTCTGTATTGCAGATGCTTAGAGTACCTCTTGAAAGTCACACAATCACATTAAGCCGGGCAGGGCGTTCTACTACATATCCTGCAAACTTCCAGCTGATTATGGCAACAAATCCTTGTCCCTGCGGAAACTATGGCAGCAAAGAAAAAATCTGTCTGTGTTCTGCTAAATCAGTTGAAATGTACTGGCGAAAGTTTTCGGCACCTTTGATTGATAGGGTAGGGGTGATTCTGAATATGGATGATTCAGAAGAGAAGTGCAGGGTAGATATCGAAGAACTTCGAAAACATATCAAAACTGCATTTGAGATTCAGAGAAAAAATCCTGCATACAACAATAACCTAAGCCCTTGGGATTTATCTGAAAAAGCAAAGCTTGATGATGAGGCTATGAATATTCTGGATTCCTGGGTAATTAAGCACGATGTAGGTACAAGAAGAGAATCAAACATTCTTAAGGTCTCACTTACAATTGCAAACATGGATGATCGGGAAATTATTTCTAAGGATGATGTCCTTGAAGCAATTTCATATTCAAAAACATTCGGATTGGCTACTGAATAAGGGGGGATGCCATGAATGAAAATTATACAATCACACGACAGGAAAACTACAAAGATTATAATCGCATCATTTTCTGTCTCAAAGCTGTGGGAAAAGATTCTGATCCTTTATTCACGCATTACCTGCATGTAGAGAATGCAAGAAACGGAAGTCGTTTGATTGCAACTGACGGTAAAAGGCTCCATGTCTCGAATCTTTCAATACGTATTCCGGCAGGGAACTATCAGCCTGTTATCAAAGATTATTCAATCTCTTTTGGAGTATCGAAAGACATTGCTTTTCCAGCCTGGAAAAATGTGGTGCCGGAAGATGCCGATTACAAAGGACTTTTGCAGCTTGAAGGAATCAACAGCGGAAGCAAGGTTGAACGTGATGAACGGTTTACCAATATTTACTGCTCATTTCTCTTTGATACTGGGTGCAATGTAAATGTTGGTTATATCAAAGATTTACCTACTGCCAACTGGAAAATCTTTACGAAGAAAGGCCGCAACAATCTGGTTCTCTTGAAGAATCTTAAAGATGAGCAGAATCAGTTTGCTGTATTTGTTCCGGTAAGTGCATAGGGGAGGGGAGAGTATGCAGAATGGAATCAGTAGGACTTTGGCTGTAAAAAATATTCTTGATGGTCTTGTAAGAGAAATCATTTCCGGCGGTGCTGTCAGATATGTTACAGACAAAGTACAACGCTTTGATAACGGTGATACGGTAATACCGCTAAGAAGCTGGTCTATGTGTAATCAGATGATAGCCTTCTTCTATGGAACAAGAGACGCCAGAACATTTAATTCCTGGAAAGAAGTAGGAAGATTTCCGAAAAAGGGTAGCCATGCATTCCAGATTGTAGCTCCATTGTTTAAGACTGAAAAAGATGAAGCATCAAATGAAGAAAAGCAGGTGCTTTCAGGATTCCGGCTTATCAATGAGTTCCGGGTGGAAGATACAGAAGGCGAAGAACTTCCTTACCAGACTCGTATGAAAAAACTGAAAGTTGAAGATCTTCCATTGATTGATGTTGCTTCAAAACTTGGAATAAAAGTTCAGGCAGATTTGTGCGGTTCAGCAGAAGGAAGCTTCTCTCCTTATGAAAGACTTATCCGTATGAACTGTACAGACAAGCAGGTATTCCTGCATGAATTGAGTCATGCCGTAATAGCAGAAATCAAAAAGAAAGAAAAAGTAAAACTTGATTATGGATTTGAAGAAATCTGTGCAGAGTTGAGTTCTGCTTTCTTAGGTTCTCTTTACGGAGTGGATGTGGATCTGCAGCAGACTAAGGCCTATATACATGGATGGGCTGGAAAAGGTCATGTTGCATGGAAAGTAATTGAGGCCGTTGAATGGGTAGAGAAAGTCTACCAGTTCATCGAGAACGTCAAAAAGAATAATTCGCAGAAGGAGGAAAAAGCTATGCGAAAAACAACAAAGATTGCTGCAAAGCAGCCAAACGTCCTTCCTTTTAAGACAGAGGACTTTAAGGACAGAACGCAAATCTATAATCCAAGAATTAAAAAATGGGTAAAACGTGATTCTAAGACAGGGCTCTTTACTTCGGTAAAAGGAGATGGAAAACCTTTTAATCGTGTAAAGATAGAGGACAATCCATTCCTTGAAGTTGCAAAGGCATTGCCAGAAGACTTGCCTCCTGCAGCTTGAAGGACATGACTGACAGATAAAAATATCGGGCCGCCTTTTTCAGGGCGGCCTTATTTATTGGAGGAAAGAAATGGCCAACTGGTGTAGTTTTAAAATGATGGTTCGAGGTAAACCTAAAAATGTAGATACCTTTTATGGTTATCTGACTGATTATGAAAACTCTCCAAGATATTTTGCCCGGATTTTCAATGCAGAAAAAGATTCTGAATCTTGTGCAGAAGGAATCAAAACATTGAGGCTTTCTGGAGATTGTGCATGGAGTGTGTACAGCTGTATGTGTGAAGGTGAATACACTTACTATTCCGAAAGTCATGAATCAGATCCAAAACTTACTTGTCTTCGGGAGGTAACAGAACTGTTACATCTTGAAGTTGAAATAAAGAGTGAAGAACCTGGGATGGGATTCTGGGAACACTTTCATTACAAGGACGGAGACTGCCTCTGTGATGATACAGGTGATTTGCTTTCAGATGGCTTTGATATGGAAGATGTCGCATAGGGGAGGTTATAAAATGGGACACATAACACGCTATGGTATCAAAATTGATACCTCTGATTTCAGACAGTTCTGGCATGGAACTGTATTTAAACAAATGGCTCCTGTATAGAGGCCTTTAATATTTAAAAGGGAGAAACAAAACAGTGTTTTTCTTATTACCAGTTATAGCTGGTGTAATTAGTTCTGCTGCGGCTACTGCGGGAGAGGTCGCTTTAGGAATTGGTGCTGCAACAGCAATAGGGGCTGGAATAAAGGGGGCAATTGATCTAAAAGATGCCTCTGATTATCAGGATATAGCTCGTTATAAAATTAATGAAGCTGTAGATAAAACAAAAAAAGAAATTTCCAAAACTCAGGATGAGCTGACAAATTTTGCCAGGTTGAAAGTACAAACTTTTAATGGCGTTTTAAAAAATGCTGTGGATTATCTTAAATCAAATAAAAAGATTAATCCTGAACGGATAGGACGATTGACTAATTTGTATAAGGCAAGCAGTTCAAAATATGCTGCAGGCATTTCACATGGTTCAATCAGTCTAAATTGTAATCAGCTTATTGGAAGTAATTTGGATTTTGACCTGGAAGATTTCGTGAAGATTGCATTGGGAGGCCCTGTTGGTTTTCTTTTGACCAGTTCTGAAAAACTTACTGATGGAGTTCGCGCTAATGCTAAGGCCAATGTTCAAGCAGAACTTCTGGATGGCGACAGAAAAATCACTAAGGCAATCCGGAAAAGTATAGGTGAGGGAACAAAACTTATTGAGGCTTTTTCTTCCCGAATTGAATCTCTAATTTCCTATGGACCTTCTGCTGCAGTTGCCGTTTTACCAATGGCAGAAACTCTTTTTGCTGTAATAGATGTGGATTTGGTAAATCGCGAGGGGAAATTGATTGATGCATCTGCAAATCTATATCGGAAAATGATACGGGAGGTGATGAATGAATAATTCTATAATACCTATACCGCAAAGTACCCCTTCATTAATCCCAACTATTCCAGGAGTAATCAAATCTATTGCGGATTGCGTTTCTTATTGTCAGAAACAGGAAACTATCCGTACTGAAATAAATGCAAAAAGAGATGTTGCTTTGCAGTTGATAAAAAGTAGGCATGAATCTATTGAACATTTATTAAATCAAAAATTTGGCGAAAGAGAACGGCTCTTTGACCGTTATTTTCAGATTGCACAAAGCGCATTGGAATCTGGAAATGATGAAATCTTGAAGGATGTTTTGCAGAGCATCCTTGCTGTCTATGGTTCAGAAGTAACTTCTGGAACAGAAAATATAAATCAATTATTGGATTTTAAGCAGAATGAAAATGATGCTGCTTAAATAATTTTAAGCCATAAAATAAGGAGGAAAACTTTTATGGAAGAAAAGAAATTTGGACAAGGATTTCTGATTGGAAGCCTTGTTGGATTAGGTGTTGGCGTTACCGGAACCTGTGTTGCTGCAGCTCTTATGTCTGATGATGAATCTGAGCCTGAAATTGACGAACAGGAAGATGTACAGACAAAAGATTCAAAAGCAGAAAATGAGTCTCCTGGTTTTATTGGTAGTCTTGTAAAGGCTGCTGAAGAAGCTGGAGAGGCATTTTCTGATAATGCAGAATTAAAATCAGAAAAGGCGACAAATGATTCGGAAACAGAATCTATAGTTCAGTCTTAGAGATATTCTAAATGTCATTATAGGCTGGGAGATAGCATCTTCCAGCTTTTTTTGTTTCCTTATATATGGATTGTTTATTTGTGAAATTTTATTAATTGGTCTGGAAAATCGTATGTTATTATATCGTAAAACAATTGGGCTAAATAGTAATCAGCTTTCAACTTTTCGTTTTTATCTACAAAATAATGGAAATCAGAACGATTCAGTTTGGATTGCTCAAATATTTTTATATTGGAATTATAAATACTGTCTTCTAATTCGATTTGTAACTTATTAATTTCTTTTTTAGTATTTCTGTAAGATGATTTGTCTTTCATTTGGTTAAGTTTATGAATTATGTTTTTCTCATTTTGTGAAAGCGGAATGTTTCCAATTCCTAGCATGCTATTAATAATACTGTTTTTAATCTTTTTTTGTTGATCTTCATCATTAGGTTCTATTATAAAATTATACTTGGAATAATCATCAAGTTCTTTCAGTATATTTATACAGGAACGAATTAAATTTATTATATCTGTACTTAGGTTTTTCATAAAACATGAAAAATAAGCTGCAGGCAATGAATCAATACGTTTAAGCAAGTTCGCAGATAGTGAGGAAATATAATCTTTGGCAATCATTTTAGTTATTTCTGAAACAATTGGATTAACCTCTAGAATAAAAGTTTTATTTTCATCCTTTGCTAAAGCTTTGTTAAAAGATTGAAAAATAGAAAACAATTCTCTTGAAAAGTTGGTATATTGATGTTTGATTATATGTCTTCCGTTGTTTCTTTCCGGTTTTTGCCCAATACCTCTTGTTAAAGATTCTGGTTCTGATTTTGTATTTACGGAGTGTGAATCAGAAAATATAAAAGAAGAAAATTCATTTAAGAAGGCAAGATCCTCATTTGATAAGGAATGTTTAAGAGTAAAATGTTTTTCATAATCTTCTTTTATTTGCAAAGAATCTAATACCAAATTATAAAAGTCATATTTGAAGTGTTTCTTGTCTTCTACTGCATCTTTTGATGTGTCTTTATATTTTTCATATAAATTAGAAAAGTATTCTGCATATTCCATATACATATTATAACACAATCCCCCGCAAAATTTATAAAAAAAAACTCTCGGAACATAAATTTATAATTTTTGGAAAAGGAGTTTTTATGAAGAACGAGAATCAAGAAAATTTGTTAAATTATCTGATGATAAAAAAACAACGAAAAGAAGTATTAAACAACATGCCGGAAAAAATTGATACAATTACAGTCCGGTTTTCTAATGAATGGTTGAACCTTTCAAAATTAATTTCAATTCCTTGGCATACTGTAAAAAATGGTTTTTCTATAACTTATACATATACAGTTGAAGAAGGATTAAACTTAATGAAAAGGGAATCAGAATTTAATACTTTTTATTATTGTAGCCTTCAGTTCGAATTTATTTTTAATGAATATTTATTTAGACCTTCAAATAATAAAAATCTTTTAAATGTTTTTTGGGTTGCTCTTATGCGTTTAGAGAATAAAGGATTTCTTGTCGCTCCTTATAATATTTCGATCCCGGAATGGATTCGAGAAAAAGAAGACAAAATTCCGGAAAATTTGTTAAAAACACTGTGTAATTATAAGAAAGTTGCGACGTTGACAGAGATAGATTTTGCCTTTGATTATCCTAAAAATTCTATCAGATGTTTTGACGATTGTGTCACTTATGAATCGACATATTACAGTGGTGATAGAAACGAGCAAAAGAAGAAACCAAAATCGAAAATCATTTGTTATGATAGGATAGAAAAAGAGAAAAAAAAACGAAGAGAATCATTTGAAGAGATAGAGAGGATGCCTTATCCACAAAGACTGGAATTCAGATTAGGGAAAGAATGCGACTACCTAAATTTGGATAATCTGATTGGAAATTTTTATGATGTAGCTTTTAGATTCGCTCCAGTATTATCAAAAATATGGAAAAAAGAAAGTATAGGCTTGGTCCCACAAGATCAAAAACATATCGTATTTCAATATATACAATTCTTGGCTTCCTGTGGTAAAACTCCTCAGATATCAAAAGATTTGAAAAAGAAAGTAAGAATTACTCGAAAGAAAGAAGAAATTCCGGACAATCTTTTTTGATTTTTTATGAATGAACTCCTAATAATGTATAATAAAAAATAAATTTATTTTTATTAGAGTTATTAATAATCTCCTCTATGAAATGATTAATAATAAATTTTAGATTAACATTTTATTAGAAGAAATATTTCTTAAAATATAGATTATGAATCAGATATCCAGAATCTTTGAGATTTAGATATCTGATTCATTTAATTAATTATGATATAAGCTTTGATTGATTAATAGGGGAGTGGATATCATTAGAATTAAGTTTTTGATAATCTACCCTGACTCCAGAATCAATATATTCTGATTCAATCATTACAGAATCATACTGTTGATATTGATAAGTAAAGTCTTCCTTGATAAAAAAATCAGAGAGCATAGTTTTAAGATTTGTATAATTATTTTGTATATCTGAAAAATGGTCATCATAAGAATCATAATTAAAAACATAATCTTCAACTAAGTATTCAGGCAATCTATTACCTTTTTTATCATATCCGAAAAGTTCATCAAACAGTTTTTGCTTGCGATTCAAAATTCGTTTACGAATATTATCTGGAGAATTTTTTACATATGAATTGTAAAATAAATAATATGCAAATACATTTTTCTTCTGTCCGGTTCTATGACATCTATCCTTAGCTTGAATTAAAACTTGGGGATTGTATGGCAAATCCAGAAAGATACAATGATTTGCACAACGTAAATCTATACCTTCTTTGAAAGCTTCCAGACTCACGAGTATTACTCTTTTTTTAGTGTTGGTTCTAAAGTTTTCTATTTGTGCCATGTAGTCAGAAGTCTTTCCATCGATGTAAACACATCCATATTTTGAGAGTCTTCTAAGAAAATAGGATAATGTCCTGGTAAATTGTGAAAAAACAACAATTTTATCAGTAGTTTTTTCTACAATATATTTTACTAACTGTAAAGTAAATACTTCCTTTGTGGAGATACCAAGACATGGATCTTTGAGATTGATCTTATTACTACATTGTGCAGCTGCAGGCGAGGTTTCAATAATAATCGCATCATTTTGTAATAATATAGGATTATCTTCAGAGATTCCCATAAAAGAAAAGATACTTTGCTCAAAATGAATCGGAAGGTGAATATTTCGATTAATGAGAAATGGTAAACATGGAACACTTGGTTCTTTCTTTGAATGATAAAAAATCCCATTACCGATATATGGTTTTATTTTAGTGGCAAGCATTTTTTCAAAATAAAAAGATGCAAGCAAACGGTAATCTTTATCTTTTAAATGTGATAAGTTCAATGATTTTTTTATCTCATCTTTTGTTTTGGATATGAATACTTTTTCAAGCAGAGTTATTTTTTCGTAACATTGATAAATGTTTTTATTATCCAATGTAAAGTTGTAAAGATAATATAACTCTTTTATCGTGTTCTTTAATGGTGATGCAGTAAGGGCTAATTGTTTTTTTACATTAAGATTTGAAAGAGTCTTCATAACCTCCTGTTCTTTGACCTTCGAATCTCTGTCATGTATTTCATCATAAATTATAAGATCCCAGTCAATAAATCTGAAATCGTCGATGTTTGGAATTAAAATATCGTAGTTCGAAAGAATAACATTGTAATCAGAAAAATCAGCTATAGAATCTTTATTTGATTTCAAGTTACAGGCTTCCTTTCTTGAATACGTGAAATAAAAAGGGAATCCATTATCTGCAATAAGAGTTTCCTTAAAAAGATTCTCCCATGGATCATAAATGTTCTTCTTACGTACTAATACAAGTATTTTAATACATGGATTTGCTTTTATCTCATCTTGAATCATTTTAGTTGCTACATAAGTTTTTCCCATGCCTGTATCCAGAGCCAAAATAGCTCCGGATGAATGAGAAAGGCAAGTTATTATTTCTTTATAGTAGTCTTTTTGGTATTCAAAAAGTTTAATCGGCTTCATTCATTCCTCCCATATCATGACTTATAATTATTGTATGTTGGGTAAATTTATCAATAAAACTTGAAATTTTTGTTTCTGAATCCTCCGTTAAAATCCAATTCTCTTTATAAATAATTTGAACAACAAGGTGAAGGTATTCTTCTAAAAGTTCTCTGCTTTCTTGAACTATTTGGTATGAATAGAATCTCTCTTTTATATTTGAAAGATAGGTTGAAAGTTGACGGAGCAAGCTTCCTGTTTTCTTAATAAACATCTCTTGGAGTCTTGTAATATTATTCTCCTGAAAGCCATATTGTTTTATCAATGAATCTTGTTGGATTTCATTACAGAATAATGATGGTAATGCATTCCAGTTTGGGAGCATCCCCAATTTAAGAATGCTATCATTCTCATCTTTTTTCTTTTTTAATTGTACAGAACTTTTGTATTTGAAATTGCTGAAATATGATTTTGAGAAAGCAAAAGTTAATCTGTTTAGTAAATCGAGAAGTGCAATATTACATGAATACAGTAAATAATTATTTGTCTCATAGCAATTATCTGAATTTGGAGACGATTTATAATTATCGATTTCCTTACTGATTCTTTCTACAAGTCTGTCGTAATATGGTATTCTTTGGAAACCTGTTAAATCTCTTAAGATTTTAGCCATCACAGACATTTTACTTTGCTGCATTACTCTAAAATATTGTAATTCAAGATACTCAATAGGGATATCTTGTTTTGTCAGATTATCTGAATCATTAAAAGGCATGATTTCATTAGAAATATAACAAATAGACATTAGAATGCACCATCTAAGATTCTGTTGTAATTGAACTTTTTCATCTTGTCCTAAATTTTCTATTTTCTTATTGAAATTAATAAATATGTATTGACTGATGAAAAAAGATTTAAATTCCTTTTGTTTTTCTTCAAAGGAAGAACGATTTGTTTTTGTGAAGCCCATTGTACAAACATTAGTAAGTTCATGTAAAAGTGACTTTATTTCCTGATTATCATTATGAAGTTTTTCGTATTCTGTCTCAGGTTGAAATTTAGACTTTCCTGGTTCCATTAATTGTTCAAAAGTTATACCTAATCCTTTTAGTATGGTGTAAAAAACATCGACATCTTTCATAAAAGTAAAGTGATCGCTGTTCTGTATAAAGCCGGCTTCATTCTTTTTAAGTTTTAAATATAACTTTGTAAGTACTCGGCTAACATAAGTCTCAGTTTGTATTGGATTAGTTCTATAATTATTTCTTAACCAATACCTTAAAGCCTCGAGACCTATAATTTCTTCTCCGCATATAATTAAGTTACAAGAAAAAGAATCTATCTTTCTTTTTAAGAAAGAAGCTGATTTTTTAATATTCATAACGAACTCCTTTTGGGTCTTAAAAAAATGAAATAACGTTATTTCTTAGTTTTCAGACCTGAATTAATCTTCAAATAATATAAAAGTAATAATTCTTGTTAGGGGTGGAATATAATCTGCTTTTAATTCAATTTTTTTCCACCCTTTTTTATTTGACAAAGACATAAACTAAACTCATAGCTGCTTTTCAGCTATGAGTTTACTTAAATTTAGGAGTTTGAATATGAAAAATGAAACAAACACAATCTGTAAGATTTACATTGAAAATGAGAATGTAGTAAAAGCAAGAAACTTTATCAAGGAAACAAAATCGTTGACTTGCTCCGCTGATGATGCAAGTAAGTTTTTTATTGCATTAACTACTTTGCCTGGTCACACTGCGTTTTATTCGTTTGAAAGTGCTGCTGCAATGTATGAATTTGGTTATAGACTGATTGGTGCTATTGAGGATAAGCCTACAATGAAGTCTTTTCAAAAGAGTGCTGCACTTGAAACAACAGCAGCCATTCAAAAAAAGTCTTTTCCATTTGTTCCGGCAGGATTTATTCTTCATGACACAGAAGATTTCCCAAAAATTGATTATGGTAATAGTGAACAGAAAGATTTTCTTTTGAAGAATTTTGATACTATTATTTTTGGAGATTCTACCAAGACTATATATTTTCCAATCTCATAGGAGAGCATAATTATGACTAGGAATGAAAATGAATCTGATGGATTTACATTGGAAGAAGGGGGTGGAATTAATCTTTAGTAATCCTGATCTTGCTTTTAAGATTGAACTCGCTGGTTTAATATTTTGGATTACAAATGATTTTATTACTCCATTAGATTATGGAAAGAAGGAACCTGTATATATTCTTCCTCCATTAAAAAATTGAGAAGCAAGGCGAATTAATAAGATTAATTGCATATATATTATCTTCGAGGAGGTATGTATGCAATTAATTTTTCAAAAAAAATGTAAAAATTCAGATATTGTAAGATATGTTTGTTTGAAATGTAAGAAAACGTATAAAATTAGAACCAGAATCTGTCCTGCTTGTAAAAGTTCTTTTGTGATAAAGATTCGGTTAAATGTAAAAAATAATATGTCTTAAACATTTTCATGTAGAAGAAATCTTTCTTTCATAGCTATACAGAACAAATAGATTCGTGGTCAATTTATTCTGTATTCCTTATAAAGAACTCAAAACAAATCTTCTAAAAGTTAAAAAAAATTAGAACTGGTCCATATGGCCAGTTCTTTTTTATTTTAAGGAAGACAATAATAAATGGAATACAAGATTATTTAATTTTGAAATAATCAAAGGTACCATCTGAATTACCGGCATCATCAAACCATCCTCCCAGTAAAAAAGAGTACCAGATGTAAAGAAAGAATATACCAAGTGTAAAAGTTTTAATTGTTTATCAGATAATTCATTTCTAATATTTGAATAATTTGGGATTGGTTTTTCTTCATATAAGAGGGGTAAATATGATACCAAAGGAATATAAAGACAAATATATTATTCTGGGTCTAAATCTCAAAAAAATTACAGATAAAGACCTAAAATAATTTACTTTTATAGAAAATAAGGTATAATACTATTATGATTGAAGATATAATTGCCCGAAAAAAAGAATGTGAAACTCTTCAAGAAAGCTTAGATTCTAGAACTTCCCAACTTATAATCGTGTATGGACGAAGAAGGGTAGGGAAAACCTTTCTTATAAATCAGTTCTTTGATAATAACTTCTCATTCAAAGTTACAGGAATATTTAATAAGCCAAAAGAGACACAGCTTGAAGCTTTTACAAAGGCTCTCAATTTTTATTTCAAATTAAATCTCAAAGTACAGACGAGCTGGTTTGATGCTTTTGATATATTAAAAAGAGCTCTTGCAGAACAGAAAAAAAGCTCAAAGAAATCTGTTATATTCTTTGATGAACTTCCTTGGCTTGATACACAAAAATCTGACTTCTTACCGGCTTTTGAATGGTTCTGGAATGACTGGGGTTGCGCACAAAATAATTTAATGTGTATTGTATGTGGTTCAGCGACATCCTGGATGGTTGATAATATTGATCATAATAAGGGCGGATTATTCAACCGACAAAACAGTAGGATTTATCTTGAACCATTTAATTTGAATGAAACAAGAGAGTTCCTGTTAACAAAAAATATAGATTGGGCTCCTTATGATATTGCCGAATGCTATATGGTTATGGGTGGAATACCTTTTTATCTTAATCTTCTTAAACCGAAATTTTCTGTAAGTCAAAATATTGATAACATCTTCTTTAAGAAAAAAGGTGAGTTGTGGGATGAGTTTGAACACTTGTATCATACACTTTTTTCAAATAGTGAAGCTTATATAAAAGTTGTTGAGTTGTTAGCAACAAAAAGAATCGGATATTCAAGACAAGAGATTGCAGAAAAAACAAAACTTGCTGCAAACGGTAAGTTATCTAGAATCCTGGACAATCTTGTATATTCTGGATTTGTACGTTCTTATCCGTTCTATGGAAATAAAAAGAAGCAAACATTGTTCCAGCTTTGTGATTACTATACATTATTCTATTTTAAGTTCTTACGTGATAATGCAGGTCGTGATGAAAACTTCTGGTCAAATTCCTATGATAATGCCTCAACAAATGCATGGAGAGGTTTTACATTTGAGCAGATGTGCAAAGACCATATCCGACAGATTAAACAAAAGTTAGGAATATCTGGAGTTCTTTCAAATGAATCTGCATGGTTTGTAAAAGCCGATGAAGAAAACGATGGTGCACAAATTGATATGCTAATAGACAGAAGAGACCATGTCGTAAATGTTTGCGAAATGAAGTTTTCACAGGATGAATTTACCATTGATAAGGATTATGAGCAGAATCTTCGCAGAAAAATCAGCCGCTTTAAAGATGTTTCGGGAACAAAAAAAACTATTCAGCTAACTTTTGTAACTACATATGGCATCAAAAAGAATATGTACAGCAGCCGTGTTACAAATCAAGTTGTATTGAATGATTTGTTTAAAGGATTAGATTAACAATATAATTATTTTAGGTCTAAATCTTTAAAAAATAATAGATAAAGATCTAGAATAATTCGAAAAGTCTATATATAGCATGCTTCTTATAATGTACATTCTGTCTACTTTAGGAAATTTTCCGTATATATATGAGACTACTATGGAAAATAAAACCATAATTTAGGCGGTGAATTGACACAGCCTAAAACACCCTCTCAGACGCTCCAGGCAGGAAGCGTTCTGAGAGCCCTTTTAGCCCCTGGTAATGATTTTATATCACCCGAACGCATGAGCCCTTAAAACGGCGTTCATTTTCGTCTGATAGCCCTTTCCCTGGCTCTTGTACCACTCCAGGACATCGGTATCGATACGTATGTGAATTTCCGTCTTTGTAGGCTTGTACCAGTCCTGGTGTACCTCATACCACGGCTGGAACTGTGCCAGCTCCTCTTTGGTCTGCTTCGGACAGTCAGAAAAATCCTTGTTCTTAAAGCTCTTTACTGCAGTAATCTCTTCTGCAGTGAGAGGGGGAAGTTTTCTAACCTCATCGAGCGTCATAGTTTTCATAGTATTCCACCTCCTCATCTGGTTCAGCCTTTCGGGCTGAAATAATCCTCTTGTTTCCGTTTCTGTCGGTTGCGACAACGAACAAAATAAGCGTATCAGCAACTCGGCCTATAACATTCGTCCGTTCCTCTTCAAGCGTTGAATGCTCTGTGTCAATCTTCTCAATTCGCTTCTCGTCAAGAAAAACACGGACTGCCATTTCAAACGACACGCCATGCTTTTTCTTGTTGATTTTATTTTTGTTCTCGTCCCATTCAAAAGTCATTCGTGTTTCCTTTTTATTATTAGTATACACTATTTTGTGTACACAATCAAACATTATTTTTCATTAATTTGACATTAAAATTTCCTGGTATTCTTTTTTTCTGTCATACTATACAAAAGTAAAAAAAATCAACATCTTTAACTAGCAGTGTATACTAAACATAATCTAAATACTGTCTACCAAAGTGTTGTTTTTTTATGTAGGTAAACGTCAAATTTTAACCACCTACGTGTTATTTTTTACGTTCCTAAGTATCTTTTCTGCCATAGACGGAGCTTCTGTAAATCCTGACTGCGACAATTCCTCTGCAGAATCTAAAATAGCTTTTTTAATACCATTGTGCAGTTCATCGTAAATCTTTATCGCTACTTTAGAGCCAAGCCCGCAGCGCTTTGCTTCCTGCTCTAAATCATCACGTGTAATCAGATTTATGTTTTGTCTACCATTTATACTTACTGACATTTCATCGGTACTACTTTCGTAAACTTTTGTACATACAACATCATAAAATGGTGCTAGGCGGATAGATGCTAAATCTTTGCTGTAAATAAGCGAACTATTCTTTATATGATTGTCTGTATTACCAATTATGAAGTTATAAACGGCACGTCTCCAGAGTTTTAAAGAATCTTCAATAGGGTTTGATGAGTACTTCTGCAAAAGGTCAAACATTCTTTTTAAGTAGCCTTGACCTGCTTTTTCGTATTTATCAGCAGATTTAATACCTAAAGCTTGGGCAAAATCTTCTTGATGCAGCCGATATGGAGTTTTTAATCCATCAATTATACGTGAATCCTTGTCAAAAGCTCGATCAAAACGTCTGGTGGCAAAGAGCACGTCTTCATCATTTACCTTTCCTACCTGCGCTTGTAGAATAAAACTTTCAGGGATCTCTATTCCCAATTTCTGAGCTGCCAACAGACAAAGTTGTTCATTTAATACGATATTTTTATAACGGACATGGCTTTGCTTTACAATATGAGTACTGGGAGCTAGTCCTTGTGGTTTATACCATTTGCCAGAAACTTGATCATAGTACAAGCCAACTTTTCCAGAGGCTCCTGTCAGAGAAAGGTGACTTTTAACAACTATTTCAGCAGATTTGCTTGCCCCCTCTTTCGCAAGTTCTTTGATTTCTTCAATAGTCAGAGGGATATAGCCATTCTTTATGGAAGGTTTTTCTTCATCTATAATTTGGATAGCCCCAAGACATTCACTCCCAAGTTGCCGGAGAATAGAAATATAATCATCAGAAGAAGCGTGAATACTGTCTGCAACACACTGACGGGTAAAGCCTTCTGGTAAAAGTCCGTCAAAAAAGCTTTTGGTAGCGTCTGTATCAAAGTCTTTTTTTGAAAGAGGAAGACTTAATGAAATTGCACGTGCAGCAGAAGATGTGATATATGACTCATCATATGAAAAAGCTGCGTCTCTAAATGAACTGCCTGTAATATGACCAGCTTGAACAAACTGCCCGTTTATTTCTATTTGAACTTTAAGATTAATTCCAGCCATTTATCCCCTCGCCTCTACGTTTATATTCAGTCCCAAAAGATTCATAAGATGCAAAGTTTTTCCTATTTCGCAAGTTGCTTTTCCATTCTCAAGATCAGAAATAAAGCTCATGCTAAAGCCTGTTATCTCTGAAATATATTTTTGTGTGTAGGCTAATTCCTTACGGCGATTTCGAATTACTTGACCTAAAGAAATAGAATCATTTACCTGCATTGTAAGCCTCCTTTTAGTCGAACGGATAAAATCTTTCTTTGTGCGGATAAATATAGTCGTTCGGCTTTATTTTCTATTTTAGATTATAATATAGCCGAACGGCGTTGTCAATAAAATTGTCATTTAGATATATAAGAAAGAATTACACCATACGGTACACCCATTCTTTATCTTGCCTATTGGTTATTTGGAATTCAGGATAACGTGTACGCAAGATAAAGACTTGTTCCACAAGGAGCTCTAAAGCCTTTTTTACCAACAATTTATTTGTAGTTCATTTTTACAATTTGTTCTTCTGTAAATCTTTTCTTCATTTTTCTACTTAATCATTGATACAATAGATAAGGAACGCAAAAATCACTAAGTAGACAATTTTTTTAAAACAATACCCAAGGATCTCTTACAACCCTAGAACTTCCACATTCAGGACACTTGGCTTTTTTTCTTTTTTTCAATAAATCTTCAAAACTCCTGTCCCCAGTAGGATTTGGACCCACAAAGTGCTTATGACATTTCAAACATATTAGAGGAACAAGCTCTCCATATCGAGGCGGCATAAAATTCATGTTCAAATTCTCCTATCTAATCTTAAAGAGCAATACAAAATGATATAAAGGATAAAAATACACCTCATACCACTTTAATCCAGCAAATCTTTCTAACAGTATTGGTTTAGCAATCCAATACACACCAATAGAATATATCAAAACTACAAGAACATAGACCAAAACTTGCTTCCAGAACACCTGGATCATACGCCTGACAGTTGCTTTTATACTCGGAATCTTTCTTAAGGCAGGAAGATAATAAGCAGCAACTTCAATTCCGGTATAAGCAAGTGACACGACAGGGAACTGCTGATAAACATAGTTTTCTATACCAGAGGAAACACTCCTGGTTGTTACAATATTCTTCCCGATAGCAAGTGTTGTTCTCCCGTAATTTTGTAAAAACTTTACCATTTTGAAAGTGAAGAAAACACAAGAAGTAAAAAAGAATAATGCAGCTACATATTTCGAAACAATTATCCCAAAAGGATTGAAAAGAGCAACCAGCATACCTGCAATATTCAGTCCAAGAGTTATAATGGAATTCATGATTGTAGATTTATACATTTCATGTAACTTCTCATTTATAACGCTGCAAGCTTTTTCTATAGCAGCTTCAACAGCAACTGGAACTGTCATATCAAGGAGTACTTCTGAAAGCCCTTTCAGCCTTTTACCTACTCCACTCAAATAAGCTTTTGTGGACTCTCTCATTTTGCTAACTCTTATCTCCATCAAACCGTTTATTAAATTTACTGAACTTCTTGTGGGTTTCAATGGCAAGCTTTACAGCATCAGAAAACTCCTTATGTATGATTGCCTTGCCATTGCAGTTCCTGACCTTGTACGAACCATCTTTGCAGTGCTCAATCATTGGTACATGTTCTATGTCTGCGACACTAAACCACTTACCTTCAATTAGTTCTTTATGCCATTTTATTGTGCTTCTCATTTTTCCGTCCTTTTTCAGCAAATCATAAAGATGTATTATGCCGAAAGTTGCTTTCGACTTTTCTTATACTCTTCCACATCAAATCTTGTGAAATTCAGACAAACTGCAAGCATTGCTTCATCATCAAGATATCCAACGACAGGAATGAAATCCGGAATGAAATCAATTGGTGACAAAACATATAAAAGTGTACCGACGATGGCTGCAATTGTACCAACAGGAACCTTTTTATATTTACCTGTAAATACGTCACCAAGCATCTGGAAATAAAGCTTGATATCATTCAGATACTTATGAAGAGTCTCATTTGAAGCAATCTTTTCAATTTTTTCCTGATTATCCATGACCTTCTGAGCATCATCTTCTGTATAAGAATCAAATGATTCAAACTTTCCACCAACCTTTTCTTCCAGGTTTTCATCGATGTCTTTCTGATTAAAATCTTTCATAGTTATTATTATCTCCTCTATAAGAATTAAGTTTATTCCGGTTATACGAAGCCCGGTACTTCCCTATTGTTGATCAACAATATATATAAGGAACTGCCAATGTACAAAGTTGACAAATTTTTTTTCTATATGACAAATATTGAGACTGTGAAAATCTTTCTGTAAATTCAAAACATAGTAGGTTTGTGATAAAATAAAACACAGGAGTGTAAGATAAAACCGCTAAAATAGTGCGGCTTTATCTTACCTGAAGTTTGCGTTGAAACTTATTATTGAACTGCTGTTCCTCATTACATTACGGAACAGCGTAAAAAGTCAATCGATTGTTGAAACAATCTTCTTGACTTTTTATGGGAGCCTACTATGGCGGAAGACAAAATTCCCCCATACAAAGTGTAAATGACAGAAGGCAAACGAGAAATAATAAAAGGTACTTCAACTTTTTACGGGCAAGTTGTCTTTAAGATTTTTGACTCTTAAAAAAAATCCAAGTGTATTTTATATTCGAAACATAAACAGTAGCTGTCAGCTGCAAGCGAGTAACTCGCATTAATATTTTTTATTGCAGCCTACTGAATTTACAGAATAAATTTCACACTTTCATTTCGATTGGGCTATTTATTGACAGAAGAGCAAATAGTACCATGAAATAATTTGGATTGTTGATTGTATTATGAACTTGAACTAGAAACAGGAGGTGCAAAAAAAGAGTACATTTCTAAAATCTTTGTTATGATGTTTTTACCACAAAACAACAAAAACAAGGAAAAGAAAATGTACCCGAGACCAATAGTATCAATACCACACAAACAATTCAAACATCTGACATTAGAAGAACGATTTTTAATCCAGTTTCTTCACAGGCGAGGCAATACAGCTTATGCAATAGCAAAAGAAATAGGAGCGCTTCAAACACTATCAGAAACGAAATAAAGCGTGGACTTATAGAATACAATATATTCTGTAATACAGTGCTTCCATGGAAAATGATAAATATCATGAAAATCGTAAAAACTGTAATGTCAGCTGGAAATTGATACTGTGGTTGGCAAGAGGCAGGGACAGCATTCAGTTCTTCTAACTCTTACTGAAAGAAAAACAAGATTTAAAATTGTCAGAAAAATTGAAGGCAAGACAAAGGATTTTGTAAAAGCAGCTATAGAAAAACTGCTTTGAAGTTTTTAAGACAATGACGCTTGATAATGGACTGGAATTTGCCAGTATGTCAGTGCTGGAGGAACTGGGACTACAGGTATTTTTTCGCACATTCTTATTCATCTTATGATCGGGAGACAAATGAAAGGCATAACAGGATAATCTGGTCCTGTATTCCAAAAGGAAAAGATATAGACAACTATGACGAATGGTTCATAGAAAATCTGGAAGACTGCATGAACAATCTTCCAAGAAAGAAATTAGGTTATAAAACCCCAGCTCAACTTTTCGAAGAAGAACTGGATAAAATATATAGAAAAACAGCATAGCAGAAGAACTAGTTCAACTTGCGATTGCATTTTCTGAAATAATTTGGATTTTTACAGGAGGAACAAGGGGTGGCACCGCTATTAAATTACCCCCACGAGGATACGTTTATTTTAGACCTTGTAAAATTTTCTGTGTAAATGCCTGACAAATATGATACTCTTAAGGAGGAGTACAATGTTGGCCAAAACAAAAGAAAAAGATGTCATCGACCAGTTGCTGGATCAGATTGACTTCCATGGGATGACAGCAGAAGAATTAGCGGGAGAAAACGGATTGCTCAAAAAACTGACAAGCCGTTTTTATTCAAAGGCTCTTGATGCCGAAATGGACGAACATTTGGGCTACAAGAAAAATGACAATGTCGGTGATAATTCCGGCAACAGCCGAAACGGTTACACAACCAAAACCGTCATAACCGATGATAATGACACAATTGAAGTACAGGTTCCCCGTGACAGAAACAGTACCTTTGAACCTGTAATAATTCCAAAACATGAAAAACGCACGCCGCTTTTCAATGACCAGATTATTTCGATGTATTCCTTTGGAATGAGTACCCGTGATATTCAGAGACATCTGCAGCAGGTCTACGGTGTTGAAGTTTCTCCTGAAACGATTTCAAACATAACAGAATCTATCATGGCTGATGTACGTGAATGGCAGAACAGGCCGCTTGAAAAATCATATCCGATTCTCTTTCTTGATACCTTGCGTGTTAATTCTCGTCAGGATGGAAAGAACGTCAACAAAGCACTTTATGTAGCCCTGGCAATCAACTGGGAAGGCAGAAAAGAGGTTTTAGGTCTTTGGCTTGCAGACACGGAAGGTGCAAAATTCTGGATGAGTGTACTTACAGACATCAAGAACCGTGGTGTTGAGGACATCCTCATTGCCTGCATGGATGGGCTTACAGGATTTCCCGATGCGGTAAAAGCTGTTTTTCCTGACACTCATATCCAGCACTGTATTGTCCACATGATTCGCAATTCTACGAAGTTTGTTTCTTACAAAGACCTTAAGGCTGTCTGCCGTGACTTGAAAGAAGTCTATTCTGCAATCAATGCTGAAAGCGGTCATGAAGCTCTGGAAGAATTCGGCAAAAAATGGAATGACAAATATCCGATGATTCAGGCTTCCTGGGAACGAAATTGGAATGACTTGACTGAGTTCTTCAATTACCCTAAGGATATAAGACGAGCCATTTACACAACCAACGCAATCGAATCCCTGAACTTTTCCCTGCGAAAAGTTACCAGAAACAAATCAAGTTTCCCTGACGATGATTCGATATACAAGGTAATGTATCTGGCTATTAAAAATGCCAGTACCCGCTGGACTATGTCCATTAAAGACTGGGGACTGGCAGTTAATCAGTTTGCAATATTATTTGACGGGCGTGTTCCCGGTTTTAATTAACCTCTGCCATTTACACAGTTTTTATGACAGGGTCTTATTTTATTGTTTTTAATTGCATTTTTATTGTTTTTTAGGGTTGACGACCCTCCAAAAATTGAGGGTCGTTATACTTAACATTACAAAGACATCAATTAAGTCTATTGAACTATAAGGATCTAGTTTATAACTTTTTTCCAAATCTTTTCAATAGTTTTGTAAGCATCTTTTTTAAGATTTTCAAGAGAATGACATAATTATCTAATTACTTTATCTTGAGAAACTGATTTATTATTTCTCATAAATTTGACCTCGAAAAAAAAGAACGAGTCGTTGAAACCCGTTCTTTAATTTTTAATTTACATCAACAAATTTTCTATGTAATTGTTGATGTCGATGGATTCAGCACCATTCGATGGGATGTAAACATTCCCTGGTGTTGAATCTTTCAACTTCGACATGAAATCATTATTAGATTCATGCCCATCATGATTAGGTCTTCTAAAACCTGAAGAAGTTTTAGAAGACCTTCCTGCCCCAGATGATGATTTATTAACACTAGTAGAGGCAAATTGCCCATATCTAGCACTAATAAAATCTCTTCGGGGGTTAACATTAATCCCTTTCAAGTTAACCTCCTTCCTATATAAAATATATAGATTGACGACCCTCCAAAAATTGCGGTTCGTTATACTATACCTGTCTTTTATTATAACATGATATAATCATTTATACCAACTATCGATTCTTGATAATCTTCCTCTGCCTGATATAACCCCATATTACAAAACTGTTTTTAAGTTAAATGCATAATTCGAACTGTTCCGGTTTTCAGGAATATATGGTTTTATACTATTGAGATGTTTTTCTGCTCCCATAAAAAGTCAATAAGCAAGTCCATTGGTTTATAAATACCTGTCATCTTTGCTGAATCAAACTCTGTTTTTGCTGTGAGCAACGCCCACACAATCTCTGCTGTTTTTCTTGCTCCGGAAATTATTGATTTTCCAGAACCCTTATTTTTTTTCATATATTCATAACGCTGCATCATCCGCCAAGACTTGGTGTCCTTGCAACATCTCATTCCCATAAACGACTGTACGAATGCAGTCTTCGAAGTACTACTGTATGATGCGGCTGATAGCTCTTCATTCTCCTTTCCAGAAGTCGTGCTTCTACTAAAAATGCCAAACTAACGCCTGGCTTCCGCTAAATCTCTTTAGCGTATCACATATCCTCTTGCTCGTTTACTTTTTTATCACGCTTCCTTTATGGGAATCAAATAAATAATCTATAAATACATGAACAGCTCTACGAAGAATTGTGTTGAAACTATCCTAATCAGAAAAACATTTTTGTTCTGCTTCAGAACAAAAAGAAATTATTTTTTCAGTTCCCGAAATTTTTGCTATTTATTCTGAGAGTAATACAAAAAGATTTAAAAAGTTCCCATTATTTTCATTCTGTACTTCCATTTTTCTCCTTCCATTCCTTATAACCAGGTACAAATTTCTATTAATTCTAGGATACTTTTTCTTAGTGTTTTCAAAAATTAGAATTAAAGTGTAATAAAAGCGTTCCAATGACTCAAGTTTTTCCTCGAAATTTTCTTCTATAATTTCCTCTTGTATTATATACTAGAATGAAATAAAAAAATCTTACAGAGAAAAGTATGCAAAAACTACTTTTGTAGTTTTAATTTCGCTTGTTGTCTGAGTTTTTCTTTTATTCTTCCAACAACTGATTCTGGTCCTAAAACTTTTATTAAAGGGCCAAATTGTAACACTCTCATAACAATTTCACCTTCGTCATTTGAACTAAAATTAAAAGTCAAATAATATTTACCATTTTCAAGTTTATCACATTCTTTCTCAAAATGAGAAAAATGAGTAAGACATCTGTGAAGAGCATTACGCTGATCTGTAATCTCAAGTTTCAACTTTTTCTCATTAGGTTCTGATTTTTCTTTAAAGTTTTTATTATACTCCTGTTTTCTTAATTCCTGAATATCAATAATATCAGAAACAAATAATTCATATTTTGAAATATGAAAGCGGAATTTATTATCTTTCATTGAATATTCTATATTTTTAGGTATACCAGACGTTTCTCTATTATCTTTAAAATGAACACATATAAAACTCTGTTTTTGAACGGCTTCCATTAAATGATGAAAAATACTTCTATATTTGTCAGAATCAAATGGATCTGCATTTAAAGGATTATCTATAAAACAAATATCTTTTAAACTAAACAATTCTTCTTCATCTTGCAAAATATTTGTTAAAGTATTAAGTTCCTCATCAGAAAAAAATAATCTGAACTTTTCATCATTAAGCATTGTTTTTATATACCTTCTTTGGAGTGAAGAAAAAGGAAGTACTATAGTATTTTTTATTATTGTAGTTAAATCCTTATTAAATAATTTATAATAATTGATAATTGACTTGCCTTCTTCTATCTCCTTAACAGAAGATTTTCCTTTTCCACTATCAATCTTTCTTTCAAAAATCTCTTTCAAAATTCTATCAGAGTTCATATATGAAAAATCTTCTTTAATCATTTTTCTGAATGAATCTTTATCCAGTTGATTACTTTGTGCCAGTTGAACTGTTCGTAAAAGAATTTTGAAATATACACTATAAATTTCATGGAATAGTTCATTTTTGTCGGTAGGCTTTCTTGATGGCATTTTAGTCCTCTATTCCATATAATTTTTTTATTTCATAATAATCATTTATAAACTGATTCATTACTGTATTATTTGAAATATATAGATTTTCTATATAGGCAAAAAAACTTCTAATCCACGGAACCATTTCATTTGCATCTGAAACATCAATTGAAAAATGAACACGATAGTCATTTATTCTTTCAATTTTTCCATGTTTTTTTTCTTTTTGTAGGCGTTTATATACATGCAGAAGTTTCTCTGAATAGACAATATCAAATTCAACATGATCCAAATTCGCTAAATTATCAGATAAATTTCCACCCCAAGAATATTTCAAAGCATTAGAAATCTGTTCCTGATACTTCTGAAAAAAAGGTGCTTCGTTACATTCTTCTATAATATCAATATTGCTTAATTTCCAAATTTGACTTCTTTGGGATTTTATATTTACCCCTGCTATGCAAATCTCTCCCTTTTGAATTTTATACAATATCTTTATAGGTACAATTTCTACATTTTGTGATTTTACAGTTAGAATTACAGACTTTCTTCTATAAATTGCTACTAACAATTTAAGCATTATCTCTGAATCCAGTGCATTAGACAGATAGTGATGCTTAAAATGTATATCTGTACTTCTATAAAGACTTAAGTTTTCTAAGATAAGAAAACCAATAATTCCACAAGGCATTGTTTCAGATGCAAAATGGAGAGCTTCTTCTCCGAATGAATCAAAAAGTAGTTCAATAATATCTCGATCATAATGCAAACAATACCAAAGTTTATTTTTGCTTTCTTTGCAATCAATAATTCCTAGTTCTGTATACTCCTTAAGCCTGTTCCTTATAGTATCTTTATGTATTAGAAAATCTTTGTCATAGACTTTTTCTATATATTCATCTACTAAATCAGAAATTTCTGTTAAGGTTTTTTCTTCACCATCAGATAAAATATCAAGAATAATAAATAAAATTGTCATATCTTCATCTGAAGATTTTTTTATTTGCCACAATCTGAAAAAAGGATTTTCTTCGCACTTCCGTGTATCTAGCGAAATACAAGTTTTTTTGTCAGTATTAATTATACAATCTTCAAGGAAACTACTAATACGAGTATGAATTTTTCTATTAGATCTATCTGCACCCTCATAATTCGAAAAACGTAATAATCCTTCGATATAGTAATTACGAATACGCTCACGAGTTGTATTAAAACTTTCGGTACCTTTTATTAAAATCTCACTTTCATTACTCATCTATATGAGTATATCACAATTTTTATTTATGAATATAGCCTTTCCATTTCTTCAGTTTTTTATTACTTTCTTGTAAAGCCTTAATTTTGTTTTTCTGCAATTTTTTTATTTTAACGACATTTTTCTTTGTCAATAAGCTCATATCGGAAGCAAGAATTAATTCAATTAATTCAAGATTTTCTTTTTGAATTGCAAGGTCTAATACATTAATGCCTTCGTCATTTTTTATTGAAAGGTCTGCTCCCTTAGCAATAAGGAGCTTAAGAACTTCTTTGTTATCTTTTTCAACTGCTAATAAAGCTGCTGTATATCCAAATGTACATCGTTTATTTATATCTATTCCTTGAACATTCAATAATTTAGAAATTATTTCTGTATTATTGAGACAGACACCATATGCTAATGGTGGCAATTCCAGAAAATCATCACTTTCTTCAACAGGCATTCTTAAGCTTATAGCATTTATATCAGTTCCGAGTTCTAAGATCATTTCTATCTGCTCAAGATTTCCTAAGCTAATTGCCTTTCCTAAAGCATTCATATTAATGGAGTTTATTTCTTCTAATCTGTTTATATCGAAGCCCTTAGCCAGAATGTTTTTTATAATTGTAAAATCGGCCTCATTAATTACACATTGAATTAAAATGGATTTTCCTGCAGATTCAAGGTCTTCATCATTTAGTTTTACTAAAAGCGATTGAAGATTTTCCCAACATCTATTATCGATAGCTGCTTCAATAGGAGTCTTGTCGACAACTCTTTCACAAACATTATCATCAATTTCATTAATAACCCATTTCAAAAAATCTGGATTGTGATTCATTGAAGAATAAAATAAAAGTGTGTCTTTTACTCTTTCATCATTAATTAAACCGGGTTCAACTTCCATAAAGAACTCTATAACTTCTTTTTTTGCTCTTTCAAAGCATAATTGAACTAAATTTATACCATTAGAGAGCTCTTCCCAAATATCGAATTCATAATTTTCATAAAGACATCTTAAAATGTCTATGCGATTTGAATAAATAGCAACAAAAGAAAACAGTGAGTATTGGATTTCATTTTCAGTATATTTTAGTTTTAGTAAACCTGGTTCAAGTTCCAGAATTTTTTTAAGGGTTTCGCGACTTATTCCAGCTTCACCATTTGGGTCGCCAAATAATGAAAAAATTGCTGGACCTGTATTCCCTAAGACAATAACTTTTTCATTTTTGAACTCTTTTCCAAGTTTATATAATTCATCAATAAGTTTATCTGCATTCCAAAATGCAGCAAAAGACAAAATTGTTAATCCGATTTTGTTTTCAGCAATAGGATCAGTACCCAGTTCCCATAATTTATAAAATAAATCTACATTATCTGTCCAAGCACAATACATTAAATATGTATTACCAGTAAGCTCCTCTGTCCAGTTTGGATTAAACTTATCTTTAAAACATTCTAATAAGTAATCAAAAATTTCATTTTGTCCATAAATAATAGAATCAGCAAAACAATTTCTTCCAGCACAATCTACTATAAAAGGATCCGCCCCTAATTGAATTAAAATTTTAACACCTTCTAAATTCCCTTTAACTACAGCATACGATAATGCAGTCTCTTTGTATTCGTTTTGAATATTGATATCTCCAAGTTTTTCTACACATATTTTATAAATATTTTCAACACGTCCATGATTATTATCAGCAGCATATTCATGTAATATAGATTGAATTTTCTGTTCATCCCAAAGAAGATTAGAGCTATCTTCAATACTATTTAATATATATTTTAATACCTCAGATTGTCCGTATTTAAGAACTGCCCTTAATGTGGAATATTTTTTTTTATCGTCCAAAGATTTCCACCTTTCAGGATGTTCCAAAGTAATATAAGTATTATACTTCTTTATATAAGATTTTATAGGTTTTTCAGGATCAAAGCCCATTTCGCAGAAATAATTGAAGATTTCTGTTTTTTCAGATTTAAAAGCTTCCCATGCAAGAGCGCAAAACTTTGGTGTATTCCAATCTTTTTTTTTAAGTTTTACAAAATTGTTTTTTACTGTATCAAGTTCATTATTTGCAATAGCATCCTCTATCTGCTTCATTAAATTCTTATCATCATTACTTTCAAATATGTATTCATTTTCTTTTTTTTCAAATGATTCAGGAATTAAAATATAATTAAGTTTTTCTATAAGAGAATTTGTTTCATTGAAGTTTACTCTCCCAAAATAGTGAACAGCATTATTTCCTATTTCTCTTATATAGTTACAATAGTCTTTTATTTCACGTGGGATACAGTCTGGCAGAGCTCCTATTAAATCACCTAAAGAATTAAAATTGTCCTTTCTATTACGCCTTTTTCTATCTAGTTCACCCCAGTTAACATTTTTCCACTTAGGGTCGTGTCGGTTAATCTTAAATTTTTCATTTAAATAGATATCAAGGGCTTTACGGCAATTAAAAGCACAGATTTCTGGATCTGATTCAGCAAAATTTTCTGCTTTTTTAGCTATACGCAAATAAATTTTTTCACTGGGAACATTTTCATCAATATTATCAAAAAAAACTCTCATTTTTTTATTTCCTCTAAGTTCAGATAATCATAAATACGTGCTCGAGTTGTATTAAAACTTTCAAACCCATTTATTAAAATCTCACTTTCATTACTCATATATATGAGTATATCACAATTCTTAACATTTTTTGAGATTTTCCTACTTTTCTCAACAATTAAATCTGCAGTAAGAAGTATTATTTGTTTACTTTTTAGGAGGTAAAAATGAATATTAAGCACAGCCTTTTACAATGGGGAATTAAATCTCTTATTTCTGTAGTAATGGAACCGCTTACTGCCGTATCTAGTCGTAGAGTATTCGAAACTCCTAGTGATGAATATAGAAACAAAGCAGAAAAAGCAAATTCAAAAGCAAAATTTGAATATAGCCAATATTGTGAGGAAAAACAACGAGGAAACACAGCCAAGGCAAAAGAACATTATAATCAGTCACAACTTATGTATGGCTATAGTCGAAAATGTTCACGTCGTGCAAAAGAACTTGACGGTATTAGTTGGAAGGACAAAAGAAAAATGGATGAAATGAAACGCTCAAAAAAACAATAATAACCAACTTTTCTAAATATCAAATACTATAGCTTTTATAGAAAGGGTTTCATTATAATGAAAATAGTTTTATAGGAGAACCAAATGTTAAATCTCCTTTGTAGAAAACAACATCAGAATAATAAAATACAGACTTTGCGGAAAAAGAAGCAGATTGAGATGAATTCTCCGAATTTTCAAAAAGACGAAATAATTACTCTTCAAATTCAGTTAATAAAGATTCTTCTAGAAGAATCAACACTTCGATCAAGAAAAGAGGTGATTCAAAAAAAACTAGAGGAATACCAACTCGACACAACACAAGGAGGTTATTTTGAAAAAAAATAATTTTGAAACAATAATTAAACCAATTTGTAATTGGACAGCAAACAAAATTCGGGAACAAGGAAAAGTTCTGGATTCTCGATATCAATGGCAGATAAAGATAAATCAGCATACTGGAATATATAAAAATCGTTTTCTTCTAAATACATATAAAGAACATTCTAGAGGTGTTCAAGGCCGTATGATTCCTGGTACAGGAACACCTGGTTACAGGCCTTTTGATTACCTCGGGTATACAAAAGGAACAGGAATACTGTTAGCGTCGGGCAATTTTAACCACTCCGGGTCGGGAGAAAATCGCCAAAAA
>SAMEA104315430__coassemble_158_pt1 | contig 38033 bp, 24 predicted proteins | sample SAMEA104315430__metabat2_low_PE_026 | metagenome-assembled genome bin SAMEA104315430 (sample SAMEA104315430) | gut metagenome | biome: Monkey gut; feature: monkey-associated habitat; material: faeces | place: China | collected 2013 | reverse complement strand
GCATAGGAACTGTCCCCTTATTTTTGTTTATTTAGTTTTCTAGATATGAGGAAGAGCTGGAGTAAATGTGTATAAATCTAGGTCTGTCCCTATTTTCATAATTAACACAATTTAGGTCTGTCCCCTCTTTTATGTTTTCTTTTGTGATTTAGATGGATTAAAATCTATAAATGATAATTATGGTCATGATATGGGTGACCTTGCAATTCAAAGTATCGCACAGGTTTTAAGGTCAGTTTTCAGGGATTCTGATATTGTAGCGAGATTAAGTGGAGATGAATTTGGTGTAATTGCACCTAGTTTCAAAATGTCCAGCATTGACTCTCTTCGTGAAAAACTTGCAGCAGAAAATGAACGTATTTCCAAAGAGAAAAACCTGCCGTTTACACTTTCAGTGAGCGTAGGATGTGCTTCATTCGGAAAAGATAACACAACGCTTACAGAAATTCTTGCAATTGCCGATGATAAATTGTACGAAGAAAAAAGACGCAAGCATAGCATGCAAAAGAATAATCGGTAAAAAGCAAAATTGCAACAAAATAGTGTAATGATTTGTAAAAAAATACAGAAAAACGCAACAAACCACAAAGAATTACAATAAACAGTAATAAAACGCAAAGAGTTGCAAGTATTTACAGAGAATTGTGGCAAAATAATGTCATACCAATATTCTGTATTGTTTCATTTGGATGTTAAATTTGAAAATATTTTAACTTGTGGTACAATTATAAAAAAATAATTAAAAGAGAAAAGCGTATGAAAAAGGTTTTTGTAAAGTTTTTATTATGTTTTGGAATGGTTTTGTGTTTTTTCACATCTTGTGAAATTGGACTTGGGGCACAGGTCGATGTAGAACCTCCATCAGTAGTAATGGAATCTCCAACAGAAAATGCACGAACTCGAAAAACTGTAACTTTTTCTGGAACCTGGACAGATGACCTGGAAATCAAGCAGGTTACAGTCGAACTGAAAAAAACAACAGAACTCACCGACGTTAAGGAAAGTTTTTCTTTTATTGCAAATACAACAAATAATGGTGACGACAAAACAAAAGGTACGTGGAGTTATTGTCTGGACACCGAAGCCGCAAATATTCCAGATGGAGCATACACTGTTATAGCAACAGCAGAAGATACTTACGGCCATACAAATCAAGTTTCAACGGTAATTACAATAGATAATACGCCTCCGCTTATTGTCCTGGAATCACCGTCGACAACAGAAATTTCCAGCCCTATGTCTTACGGAAAAACTTTTTCGATTATAGGACGAGGAGCAGATGAACAGAACGGTGGTACAGTCGATTCTATAGATGCAGTAATTTATGATGAAAATAATGTCGAAATTGCCAGAAAAACATTTACAAACATTTCTACGTCAATTGATTTTAAAATTGCAGATTGGGATGAAAAAAGCGAACAGGGCAACAATTTTTACAAGACAATTTACGGCACAGATGAAAATGCAGGAACAAAAAATTATTATGTAGAACTCATCGCTTATGATGATGCCAGAAAAGTTCCTGCAGAAGAAGGTGACAGAGGAAATTCTACAAACATTATCTATTTAAATAATACTTTATCATTAATAGACGGATATAAACCAAGCGTAGCATATAATATTTTAAACAGAAGTGCTTCGTCGGACAGCGAATCTGCATTGGAAAAAGCTTTAAAAGATAAAGCAAATCAGATTAATAAACTGACATTTTCTTTAAATCCTGTAAATAATCCATATTTTGAAGTACAAGGATACGAATCACTGGGAACTATGGCAAATCTTGAAGATGAACGCTACAGTTTCCTGAACAAAAATAAACTTACAGTAAACGTTTATGTCGGACGCGATAACAAACAGATTAGACCAGAAACAGTGGGTATTTATCTGGAACCTTGTGATGTTAATGGAAACGTAACAGGCAGTTCAAAAGTCACCTTGCTGGAACCTGGAGCAATCAGTTCGTCTGGAGCAATTACAGACAAAGCAGTTTATACAGAAGAATTTAAATATTCATCCGCTTCTTGTACCTGGACATCAAAATCGTTGGATGTAGAAACAATAGACGGACTGGAAATTGGAAAATATTACAAGGTAAACGTTTCTGCACAAGATTACAACAACGTAAACATTCGCAACAGCAACAATTATGCTTTAAAAATCACCACAGTAAATTCTGCCCCAATCATCATAATCAACGAACCAGGGGCATCACTTACAATTGCAAAAAGTGCTGCTTATACAGTAAAAGGTGTGGTAAAAACAAGTTCAAAAATTACGAAAATTCGCCTGTATAAAAATGAATTTGTTGAAGCAAATTATCAAAACAAAGAATATGTTGTAAATGCATCAGAAACAATAAATGATAGCGGAGTGGCTGCTTTAAAAGATAAAATTGTTCTTAATACAAGTCAGACAACAGTTTCACAGCGTTATTACAATTTCTCTTTCGAAGTAGACGGCATAAGTGATTCAGATTACACACTTGTCGTAGTTGCCTTTGATGATAACAATCAGTATGCACAAAAAGAAATCTCTATAGAAAATGATGTAAATGAACCAACTTTTGACGACTCGCCAACTATAACTCCTCTTGTGAGCAGTAGTATAAATGAAGAAACGGGGGGGGGTAATTACACAGTAAACGGAACAATAAATATTGCAGAACTTATAAGTGATGATAAAAAAGTGGTTGGTTCCTGGTGGTCTGATAGTGATACAATGCCAGACGCAACAAAAGATGAAGGCTGGAACGCTGGCAATTTGGATGGTTCGTCTGCAACAAATCTTAAATTCTCTATTGATACAACACAGTTTACAGATAAATCAAAAAAAATCATTCATTTAAAAGCAAAAGACGCAAGCGGAAATATAGCCACAGACAGTTCTGTAATTACATTGTATGTAGACCAGAGTACCGATGCTCCAGTAGTAGAATTGTCAAATACAAACGCAAATACAAATCAAGCCGCAAAAGATTACCCAGAGCTTGATTATAATAATGAATGGAATGAAGAAGCTTATTTGGCTGCAAAACAATCGCCAAACCGTACTGTTTTTGGTACAAAATCAAATAACGAAATGCTCGGAACAATTTCTGATGATGACGGAATTGAAAGTGTAGAAGTTTATTATCAGCAAATTGAATTAAAAACAACTGAAAATGGTGAAAACAAACTTTCTCTAAAAGACAAAAAAACAATCACCCTTGATACATCACCTAACAGAAAAACAACTTATAGTTTAAAAGCAAAAATGCCTTCTGACCAGGGAACGTACCTCATCACGATAAAAGTAAAAGATTCAAAACAGGATACTACGGGTTACAATTCCACAACGATAGGACCTTTCCTCATTGCGGTAGATGATGGTGCTCCAAAATTAAAAATAGAAACAGCAAGCGGCGGATTTAAAACAAAAACATTCGAGGTAAAAGGTACAATAGACGACACTTTTGCAAAACTTTATAAATATTCAGATAAAGATTGTACAAAAGATAAACAGGAAATCACAATTGGTTCTGACGGTAAATGGACAGATTCAATTACGATTACTAATGAAGAAGGTGCAGAAATTTATTACAAAGCAGTAGATGACTATAATCAAGAAAGCATAGAGTCATTTAGCTATAAATATGATGCCAAAGAACCAGTTTATAAGATAGAAACAATTAAGGGTGAGCCTTACAATGCTAATAATTCACAATTTTATGGTACTATCGACGGCTCATATTTCATGATTACTGGTTTAGTTTCAGATTATTTTTATAAAAATTCTGAGGGTAAAGAAGAAGCCCTTTATGATAGCGATGGTGATGATTATAAGGCAGAAAACGTTGAAAAATCAACATCAGGATTTAGTGAATCTGACTTCTATTATTTTGTTACAGATAAACAAATCACACCGCCAGAAAGCAAAGAAAGTTATGACATAAGCACATGGTCAACTTGTAAAATTACACCTTTAGACCCGAAAGGTTATATTGGAAAATGGACGGCAGCAATAAACTTTGAAGAACTAAAATATGAAGATGACAATACACTTTATATTTATTTTGCCGCAAAAGATAATGCAGGAAATGTTTCAGTAATAAAAGAAAATGGCCCTGTAATTACAGTTACTATTGATAGCAAGGCTCCTACAGTAGGTATCCCAACAGTAACTATTGCATCTGAACCAGTAATTACAATAAGTGCAAGTGATAATGTTAAGATTAACAAAGAAAAACTTGAAGTATACAACAACAATACTCTGTTAAAACAAGATAAAAAAACAGAAAAGAAAGATTATTCATTGGAAACAAATCCTACCGAAGACGGCAAAACAGCAACATTCACAATAACACTAAGGTCTGTCCCTGCTGGAGAAAACAAATATACAGTAAATATTTATGATGATGCAGGAAACAAAGCAACAAGTAACGCAGTTACTATTAATAATGTAGCACCTAAATTCTCATTAACAGATACAGGAATTGCAGATGGTGCCTATAAAGAAGAGAAAAATGGCAACCAGTATTCGTATATTACACATGAAATTGCTGCTAGTGCGACTGTTACATGTTCAGTCTATTATAATCAACTTGCCACAGTTACTTGGAAAGACACATATCTGGAAGTTACAGGTAAAGACGAGAATGGAAATGACACATTTACAGACACATCTTTGGCAACTGAAACTTGCACTCCGGACGAAAATGGAAAAATAACAATTCTAGCGGAAAAAATCAGCAAAGATACGTACGAAAACAAATTTGTCACCAGAACAGTCACAGCAACAAATGTGTACGGACAATCTTCTACTTGGACTTATTATTTTGTTCTTGATAGTGAAAAACCAGAATTATTGGCAAATTCTACTGGTGATATCACAACACTGGACGGAAAAAATATTACTGGTTTGAGTACAGTATGGTTTAATAAAGATACGCTTGAAATAAAAGGTTCATATTTCGAAGAGGGAAGTGGAATAAAACAGATAGAATATGAACTTACCGATGGAATTGATAATTCGACTGTACAGACAGGAATGATTTACACAAGCAGCCCTGTAGATAAAAAGGAAAGTTTCTCTTCTATCATAAGCGGATTTACAGAAAGCTCAACACAAAAAGCATTTAATGTAATAAAACTTACAGCTACCGATAAAGCTGGAAATGTTTCTGCCTCACAAAGTTACAATATTCGGATAGATACAACAGTTCCAGCATTAAAAGAAGCAGCAGCACCTGGTTCTAGCGAAAGTACAACAAGTAATATATGGTATCGTTTTGCAGGAGACAGCAACTGGAAACAATACAACAATTCAATCCTCACAAATAAGGCAAAGGCGATAGAACTTACAGGATATTTTGCAGATGCTAATACAGGTTATGTACAGTCAGGTGTAAAAGAAATAAAAGTAGAAGTAAACGGTAAAACATATCAGGCAAAAGTCTACACAGAAAATGGCGGTGTATGGAGCGTTCCTGCTGAATCTACAGGATTTGAAAAAAATGTAGAAAACGGAGCAAGTATAGCCACAGGATACTGGTTTGCAACGATAGACACAGAAGCCCTTGGTTCTAACGGATCTGTAAATGCAAAAATCACCGTAACCGATAATGCAGGAAACAGTGATTCAACAAATACAGTCAATTTCCTTGTAGATACAGTAGCACCGACAGTAACAGTAGAAATGCCTACGGCAAATACAACATTAAACGGTTTAAATACATTCAGCGGAAAAGTAAATGATGCCAATGATGTGAAGAGCATTAAATTATATTATTATGATGCAAAAACAGATTCAAACACAACTTGGCCTAAAACATTGAATGTTTTTAAAGAAATTGATAATTGTTCAAAAGATACTGACAATTCGAAAGTATATATGAGCGACATTTCTGCTTGGAAATTTACTGAAATTGATGTAAACAAATTGCTAAATACAGATGCAGGTGAAACAGACGCAGATGTATACATTCTCGCAGTAGCTTATGATAAAGCTGGAAACTGTAATATTACAGGCGAAATTACAGCCGATAAATGTACAAAAGTTACGGTAGACCTTGATAGCGACAGACCTGAAATTAAATTTACTAATTTAAGCGGTAGTGGAGAAAATGTTTATCTTAATTCTGACACCTTAAACATAACATTAACAGATGATGATGGAATTAAAGAATTTAATTACAGTGAAGATAATGGTAACAGTTGGACAAAAGTAGACGTTTCTTCTGGTTCTGCAACCATTTCTCTTGGTGCGGACGGTAAAAAATCATTCTACTTTAAAATTATAGATACAGCTGGTGGAGAGTTTGTTACAGGAAAAGGGCCAAAACATTTGCAGCCTTATGTAAGTTTTGGAACAAAAAACAACGTTGATTACGGTAGTGCAGTTACATTTACAAAAGACACAATTGCTCCTGTTTTATTAGAAACAAATTTTGGATTTGCAGAGGACGAGAATTCTGCTTTGGCAAATGCAAAGGGTGAGATTTCAGAAGGTGCAAAAAGTGCACTTGGTACTGTAAACATGGCAGGCGGAACAACTCGAAAATATGTTGTTTTTGAAGTTACTGCAACAGATAAAGGTGGTAGTGGAATTGCCTCTGTAAAGCTTGACTATACAAACGGAACAGATAAAGGTAGTGAAGATTTGTCTTTGTATGAACAAAAGGACTCAAAAGATTGTTATTATTACACAAAAGCAATTGATGTTAGTAAATTGTCAGGAACTTATACTTTGACGTTTACAGTAACAGATAGAGCAGGCATTACTTCAACAAGTACAAAACCATTCACTGTAGATAATGGTCCACCTGCAATAACACTTATTTCTCCAGAGAGTGATGATACCCAAACAGGTATAGTTACTTTGTCAGGAACTGCAAACGATGAGTATTCAACTGTACAAGATGTGCGTTATTTTGTTTTGAATAATGATTATTATTCAGATGAAAAAGGAACAATCAATCAAGAAAAGGTAAAACAAGATATTATCAATCAAAAATGTTTTAATTCAGGTTCTAAAAATACTTGGAAATTTATTCTGAATGGAATACCACAAGTTATTGAAGGCGATGAGAATTCTAGTGCTTGTAACAATCCTCTTCCTTCTGATGACGACAGTTTGAAAAAATATTCTTTAGTTCCTCACGATGCTAACGATATTTACACAATGACTGTCTATATCTATGCAAAAGATTCGCTTGGTAATCAGGATTTTAAAGGTTTTAACATTTCCTACAATCCATTTGGGGACAGACCTGTTGCCGAAGTAACTTATCCAATAGGAACATCTAAAGATAAAGCAAATGTAAATGGTGCTATTCGTGTAACAGGTTCTGCACAAGATAATGTTTCTGTAAAAGAAGTATATATTCAGCTTGATGTAAATAAAGATGGAGAATTTAATAGTGATGATATTACTATTCTTGAATCTTGTTTGGATGCTGGTACTGTTGGCAATAAAGTTTACACAATAAAAACTGCTACAGATTATAAAACTGGAGAGGCCGCAAATGCTGACTTGTCTGCAATTGGGGACGAATTCTGGGGAATAAAAGTAAATGGAACAAACAGTTGGAATTACACAATTAATAAATTCTCAGAATTGCTTAAAGAAGGCAACAAAGTTGATGGTGCAGAAGGAAAATATGCTGTAAATATCAGAGCAGTTGCTGTGGATAATAATTACAAATTTGGTAATTGGTCAGAAACTCAATATGTGGAATTTGATACAAATATTCCTTCAATTGGAAAACGCAATAAAAATGTAAAAGAATATGACTCCGATGGAACAACTGTAAAAGCAACAAAGGCATATATTTCAGATATGTACTTAAAAGGAACAGCTGCTCTTGAACTTTCTGTAGAAGATAAAGAAGGTATTAAACAAGTAATGTACTATGTTGCAGATACAGAAGAAGGACTTGCAAGAGCAACAAATGGAACAATCATTAATAATGGAGAAGCCAAAACATGGGGTTCTGGTGCAACAGAAACAAAAGGTTATATTGTAAAAATCCCACTGGCAGAAGATTCAAGTGCTTCCGGCACAAAATATGTAAAAGTTGTTGCAACAAAAAATTCTGACACAGAAACAACAGCTTACGAAAAATTCTGTGTTAATTTTGATAACGTGCCTCCAAAAATAAACAACATCACTTTAAATGGCGTAAAACATAATGATTCTGACAAAAAGATTGTAAACAGCAACGGAACATATTTTACATTCGGTGGTTCTGTAACAGATGAGGGCAATTCTGGTTTCGATAAAGTTCTCTTCTATTATTATCGTGAAGGAAAGAATGGTAATCCTAGAATTTATGACCCGATGATTGACAGTACAAATTCTTCTAACAAAGATGCTGGAAAAATTAATATCGATGAGTCATTAATAAAATCAAGAAATCTTGGCGGACAAGTTGTTTATGGAACTGAGCAGAGTGTTACTATCAATTCAGATAAACGCACTTTCAATATTGAGAAAAATAAACATATTCGTGCTGGCGGTGTTGTAGAAATAAACGGAACATGGTTAACTATCGAAAAAATTGAAGGCACAACAGTCACTTTAAAATCTGATGCTCCAGTTACTGGTTCGCAAAAAGTTTTCTTTGCTTATGCTCAGGTTATTGATAATACAGGTTCAGAAAAAACTGATGCTAATGGCGATTTAAGTACAGGTGATGATGGCGATGGCATGGCAGAATCTATCATCAAGAGTTTGAATACTTGGACATTTGATGCAACATTCCATTCAAACTACATTCCAGACGGACCTGGAAAACTTGTTGTTTTTGCTTTCGACAAAGCAGGAAATGTAAGTGCAGACTCTTACGAAGCAAGCGTACAGAATAATGCGCCTCGTTTAACAAGAGTTATGCTCGCTACAGATTTGAATGGTGATGGAAAGTATCAATATGACAATTCAAATGGCGACCCTGTAAATAATTTGAGTGAGAATGCAACAGCAAATGGTACCGAATTTGGTGAATTTGCGTTCTATTCAACTTTGAATAACAAAGGCGAAGGTTCAAATATAGCAGAAGTAACTTTACCGGCAGGACGCGATGCGTTTATTGTAAAGAATAATCTCCTTGTAGTGCCTGAATTTACAGGTGGAAATGGAACGTTGTCTTATACTTACAAGATTGCTGATACTTTGGATAACGCAACTATAACAACTATAAACGAAGAAGGAATTGTTCTTAAATCATTTACAGAAGCCGAATCCTCAAAAATTGTAAAAAAAGATGGTTCCATAGGTGATTTTGGTTCAAGTAAAACAGATGAGAACTCAAAATCAAAAGAATTTGAATTGACAAATGAGGATGTAAAAGAATACGAAAGCTGGACATCTTCTGGTAAGAAAACAAAGTATCTTGCTGCAACTTTCTGGGACACTACAGAAGAAACAACACCTGGTAAAGATAGTTGTTACGCATTATTAAAAATGCCACTGATTATAAATGTTGTTGATGATACAAAACCGACAGCTACAATCACACCATTCTATTGGAATAGCAAAGAAGACAGTTCTTTTGTATATGATACAGACGGAAATCCTCTTGGACACATTGATATTCCTGCAGAAAACTCAACAGAAAACCCTGGTGTAAGTGGTGAAGTTTACATTGAAGGATATGCATGGGACGACACAAGACTTGGCTCAATTTGGATAAAAGGTCCAGGTGATAGTGATAGTTTTATAGAACTTGCAACGTTTACAGATGGCAACTGGAATTATGAAGAAGAATCAGGTTTTGAAATTCTTGAAGATTACGGAATTACGCAAAGCGGTCATACTGTAAAATGGCGCTATAAGATGGATATGACACCGTATGGAATTGGTACAGACAAGGTTGTAACTGTAAAAGCAGAAGATGCAATGACAACGCCAAATGTTTCTGACGAAGTGGGATATACAATGGATTTTGTACCATACATCAAGAGCATTTACGCAGCAGGTGTTGGTTCTGCAAACCGTTCACGCCTTGGAAAATTCCCTGTTCGTGCCGGCGAAGATATGATTATAGAAGGAATGAATTTTGCAAGTGGTGCAAGTTACACTGTGAAGTTCTATAAAACTGGCGCTTCTGGAAAAATTGGTACCGAACAAACTGGAGAAACCATTACTGGAACAATTGACACAGACGGTCAAATCACAGTAATGGCACCGGATTATTCTAGTTGGGTGGAAGTTGTAGTGAACGATGTTGCCACAAAGAATAACACAAATGTAAACGACGGCTACAACATAGAAGCAGGTTATGTTGCAAAAGCAAATGACAAAGGTCTTGCAAAAGCCAACACAGCCGGTACAAACTTCTGGACAGATGATAGATATATTAGTGTTTGGAAGGTAGATGCTACAGATAGTATAAAAATGAATTCAAAACCAATAAGTGGAATGTTAAAGAAAGTAGATACTGATTTATTATTTAGGAGGGTTGACTCTGGTAATGGATACGAACCAAGAAATAATTCTGGATTAGTAGAAAACAATATAATTGCAACATGGAGTTCAACAGATGATTTAAATCTTTATGATTATGTAGTTGGTTCTAATGAGAAGGAAGCAGGTCGCACTATAGGAATGAATCAAGGTTCATTTATAGAAGCCCCTCCTGTTGTTGATATGTGCATCATTAATCATATTCCTTGGTATGTAACTCTTGATAACCAAGCAATTGGTAATTCTGCTAATAACTGGGGAGCAGGATTGATGCTTGGGCGTCAGGGATTTACTTATAGCAAAAAAAATGACGGTTATAATGCAGATATGTCTCAAAATAAGTATTCGATTGAATATCAGGGAAATGGAACTGCTGCTTCTGGTGGCTTAGATAGAAAGAAAAATCAATTTATAAATCCAAGAATAGCTGGTTATGCAGATGAGAACGGAACTACATATGTTTATGTTTCATATTATGATTCTTTCTCACGTTGTTTGAAATATGCAGCATATCATGAAGAGTTAGGCGTAACAACTACTATAACAAAAGATACTCCTGTTCCTACGGCTTCTTGGACAGATGCAAATGGGTCCTTGAAAGTAGATATAAGAGGTAATGATCATTTAACTGATAGTGCAACAGTGGTCGCAGGTGAAGATACGACTGAAGTAAAAAGTAATTTTACAAAGGAAGTTGGTCAATGGAATGATATTATGATTTACAATAAGTTACCAGTTATTGTTTATTATGATAAAACTAATAAGTGTATAAGGGTTGCTACAACAATAAAATCTGTTCCTTCAAAAACAGAAGAATGGACAAGTTCAGATAAAATAACGCCAGATACTAATATAGATTTTGGTAGGTATTTAAGCTGTGTAATGGATGCAACTGGTAATATTCATGTGGCAGCACAAGATGTTACACATAATCGTTTATACTATTTGAAACTTGCAAGTAGTACATATTCAATTGTAGAAAAACAGATAGTAGATAGTGTTAGTTCTGTAGGTCGTTGGACTGATATTGAGCTTACAACAGACGGAACACCAGTAATTTCTTATTTGGATACCGCAAAGTTAGATACATTTGAGGCTGTTAAAGTTGCTTATAAGGAAGGAAATAGTTGGGAAGCAATGACGGATCCTGCTAAGTATGAAGGCGGAGATCAAAGAACAAGTATTGTTGGAGCGGCAAAAGAAGGTACAGGAGCTACAGATGTTAATTCAAAAATTGCTGTAGGATTTAATTCAATTGTTTATGCCGTAGACTTCCTCCGAGGTGAAGATTAAGCTTTCTGCTTGTGCACTTTGACGTGCATCTTCGGAAAAAAAAGTAGCTGCTTCGTTTTGGTGCGGGGCGGTTGCTTTTTTTTTGAGATGTATGGAAACTTGTGTGTGTAGTGTGAGTGGCACCAAGCATGGAGCCAGCACGAGCGTAGCGAGTGAGTCGCTTGCGACCGAGCGTGAGTGAGTGGCGTAACGCGCCTAATTAGGTGAATTTGTGCCCTAATCATAAAAATTATTCTGTTAATCGGTTTCGTATAAAATCTGCGGTTTGTTTTTGGGCTTTTTTTGAAGGTATTGCACAGGAAAGTGGATTTACTGGTCCATTTGAAGCTGCAAGCCAATAACGTACGTCATCTGATTGGTGATCTGGAACCTGGCAGTTTTTTTGTACTGGAGCGAGTCCTGTTGTTGTTGAAAGTTCGGTTTGTAATACATTACTTAGGTTTAGTATGAGCTGGCGGATTTTATTATCTTTTTTTAATTGTATGGCACTGTACTGGTAGGCACTGAAAACGCGGTTATTTGTGGCTGTGAGTGATGGTGCGTAGATTGATTTATAATTGTTGATGGCTGCACGGTCTATTTTGCGGTGGTCTGAAAGTTTTGTAAAAAATATGCCGCAAATCTGGTTGTTTGTGTAGAAAAGGTTTTCATCTAGATTTTGTGTCAAAACTGATTGTTTGATTATTTGGTTTTTTATCATTCTTTTGAATATGTCAATGGTGTGTGCTGTTGCTGTGTGGGGATTGTCTGCTTCCTGCTGAAGAAAATGTATTAATGTTTCGTAATTTTCTGAGGTTTGGAGTTGTTCGTCTGTTTCGTTTTGATTTTGCATGAAAAGGTTGCTGAGTGTATCGTAAAATGTTTTGTATTCTGTTGGTGATGTCTGTGTTTCAAGTACTTGTGCAAAAATATTTATGAGTTCTTTATCGTCAGCGAATGGTATTATGACTGGTGTGTAAAATTTTTTTGTGAGTTTGTTTGCAAATGTTTCCAAATCTTGCCATATTTCTATGTTTTTTATGCCGCTTTCTAGAAAACTTGGGTAATGGATGTCTATTTGGTACATATCATAGAGTATTGGTACGTAATTTATGCATCCGTTTGTTTTTGGGATGCTTGTTGATATGGTCATTGGCATGGTGTTGAGTATTTCTTTTGAAAATGACTGGATATTTTTGTTTGTGGCGGCAAAGTTTTCTGTCTGGCTATCCATTTGTGCTATGAGAAGGGAAGATTTTTTTAGGATTTTTTGATGCGTTGTCAGGGGGTGGTCATCGTTTATTGTAATAATTTTATATTTTTTTTTATAATTTGCATCTATTATTTGTTTTAATCCTGTTGACTGTTGTTCGGGTATGTTATAAAAAACAATTTTTGTATGGTGATTTATGATTGCTAAAATTATTAGTGTGGCTATTATAAGTGTTATGGTTGTTATGCTTGCAAATATAAGAATTTTGTTTACGGATATTTTGTTTCCTTTATTCATAATTTAAGTTTAGCAAAAAATTTTAAACCGAACAAGATGTAACAAATGAGATGCAAAAATGAGATGTAAAAATGAGCCTTGTTTTATTCAAAGTTAATGTGGTAAAATTGATTTTATGGATGGTTTTTCACAGGCGACGTTGCAATCTCAGACACAAAAACAAGTTCAAAAATTGTCGCAAATGCAAATTCAGGCATTACAATTTTTGTCTCTAAATACTCAAGATTTAAAACAGGAGATTTATAAGGCTTTAAACGAAAATCCTGCTCTCGAGATTGTTCAAAAAAAATCAATAAAATCAAAAGATTCTTTGCAAAATGACGGATACTATAGAAATTATAAAAATGGTTCTGCCTACGATTCCGACAGGCTTCAGCAAACTTTAGAAGCTCAAGAGGATTCTTCTGAAACTTTGCAAAGTCATTTACTTCATCAACTTAATGCTTCCAAAATCAGCGAATTTGAATATGAGCTTTCCAAAAAACTGATTTATAATCTTGATAAAAATGGTTTTTATGGTTCTCAACTTGCTCCTGAAACTTTTTTACCTTCCCGTACAAAAGAAAATTTTGAAATTTTGGAAAAGTGTATTGGTCGGATTCAACGAATGGATCCTGTTGGAACTTGTTGTAAAACGCCAGAAGAAAGTCTTTTTGTGCAGGCAAAATGTGATGTGAATTGTCCGCCTCTTGCGATTTTTATTCTTGATGGACATCTTGAATTTATAAATCCACCAGAGCCGCAAACAGTTTATCAAAAACTGAAAAATTTTCAAAAAGAATATCATAAAAAACTTTTTTCTTCTAAACTTCTCCTTGATAAACTTTCTTATGATGTTCATGATGTAGAAAAATCCATTAATTATATTTTACGTTTGAATCTTCATCCTGCACAAGGATATATAAAAGATACTCTTTCAAATTTTGAACAGCCAGATATAGTGTTAAAAGTGGAAAAAAAAACTGGTTACAGAACAGAAGATAATTTTGCCAATGGAATTGTGTGTGGTGATGATAATTGTCATTTTCAGATAAAATATTCATGCGGAGATTTGCCTGAATTACAAATTTCTCCAGATTTTTCTTTTGATACAGAAAACGTTCAAAAAGCTCTATCGCTGATAAACAATTTGCGTTATAGAGAGTCAACTATTGTTTTACAAGGTTGTGCGATTGTAAAAGCACAAAAAGATTTTTTTCTATATGGAACTGGTCATCTTCATACTTTTACGCGCAGACAACTTGCATCAGAATTGCGTATTCATGAGTCAACGGTTTCAAGAACATCGTCCAATAAAAACAGCAAATATATGCAGACAGATTGGGGACTTTTTCCATTAAGCTATTTTTTTACATCCGGAGTTAAAACTTTTGATGGACAACATGAAGTTTCATCTGAAAAAATTGTATCTATAATAGAACAGATATTGAAAGAAAATAAGGGTGTTAAGATTTCAGACTCCAACCTTACCCGAATATTAAATGAAAAAGGAATAAAAATTGCCAGAAGAACCGTGTCAAAATATAGACTTCGCTCCGGCATTAAAAATTCTTATAATAGAGATTGATTTCTTAGCAGAACCAGCAAATAAAAAATGATAAAGCATATTTTTCTGAGGATTTGAGTTTCGGTTGAGAAATACTTTATGCCATCAATATCCTAGAATATACTTTTCCAAATACCAGGCAACGCCATCTTCATCGTTTGATTTTGTTACGTCGTTTGCAATTTCCTTTACTTGTGAGATGGCGTTGTTCATTGCAATTCCTTTTCCACAGATTTTTAGCATCTCTATGTCGTTAAAATCATCACCGAATGCAATAATTTCCTGTGGTGAAATATTCATTTTTTGGCAGAGAATTAAAATGGCATTTTCTTTTGTTGCACTTGCAGGGGAGAATTTGTACCATGGGATGTCGGAAAACGGTAGAAAGTCGCAGGACGAAATACTTTGTGCAATTTTTTGAGCTTTTTTTGAATCGTCAGTTTGAACGCATATTTTCATTGCTGGTTGTGTAAAATTCAGAAAATCATCGTAAATAGAATTGTATGCATAATCAGTTGACTTATCTTTTTCTCTATTCCAAAAAATTTTATCAATTGTATCAATCGTGATTTCGCAGTTTGAAGTGCAAACATTTCGAGTTGTTTCCAAAATAGAACGTGTTTCTTCGATTGTAAATGAAGTAGCATGAAGTAGCGTTCCGTTGTGATAGATGCTTGCACCTCCGTTACAGATACAGATGTCGGGATTGATTCTTTTTTCAAAGGGTATAATGTTTATTTTTCCTCGTGAAGTACAGTATCCGACTAGAATTCCGTGTTTTTTACATTCTTCAAAGATTCGTACTGAATAGTCAGAAATTGTTTTGTCTGAGTGGAGCAATGTTCCGTCAAGGTCTGATAAAATAAGTTTTGTTTCCATAAAATATTTTAGCATATAAACGAGAGATTGTTCAACTTATGATGTTTGATGATGTTTAGGATAAAACTCAAGGCTTGTGCGAAGAAAAACTTTCATTGGAGTGCCAGTTTACAGCACGAGCCAGGGACAGACCTTGGTTTAAACTGTTTTTATTTCGAGTTTTTAGCGTCAGCGTTAAAAAAACTCGCAGCACGTGCTAACAAAACGTAAGTTGGCATTCCAGTTTTCAGCACGTGCAGGGACAGACCTTGATTTTCTTCTAATCTTGACGAGTGTTGAATTTGGATTTAATATTTATGTTATGAATGGAGACGAAATCCAGTTGGACTTTTTTAAACTTAGTAAAAAAAGACTTTGAATGGATGTTTTTTTTTTCATAAAAATTACAACAAAGATTAAAAAAATTATGAAATTTAAGATTATGGAATATAAGCAACTAATTGAAGAAGCAATTAAGATGTTGTCATTTTCTTATTCTCCTTATTCTCATTTTCGTGTTGGTGCGTCATTACTTTGTCAAGCTGAAAATGGTTCTGGAAAAAGAATTTTTAACGGATGTAATATTGAGAATGCTGCTTTTGGACCTAGTATTTGTGCTGAAAGAACTGCTGTTTTTAAGGCTGTAAGTGAAGGTTTTCACAAATTTGAAGCAATTTGTATTGTTGGTGGAGCAGAAGATGAGAATAAAAATGTGGAATTAAAAGAATATTGTCCGCCTTGTGGTGTTTGTCGGCAGGTTCTTTCTGAATTTTGTTCAAAAGATTTTAAAATCATTCTTGCAAAATCAACAGCAGATTACAAAATTTTCACTTTGGGTGAACTTTTACCAGAAAGTTTTTCGTTAAGTAACAATCATTAGTATGAGCAGGAAAGGAAGTTTGTTTTCGCGAGTTTTTAGCGTCAGCGTTAAAAGAAAATCAAGACCAGTGTGAACAAAGTGTGACTTGGTATTCCAATGAAGAGACACGAACCAGAGGCATGTTTTGATTTGTGAAAGAGAATTTTCAAGTGATAAATGCACAAGGGCTATGGAGCAGCGCGAAGCGGCCACTGGACTGAGCGAAGCGAGGGAAGCGGCTGACCGTTAGGGAACTGCGAAACAGCCCGGTTTTGCGAAGCAAAATGTGCCCTGAGAAAAAAGTACTAAACCTTTAGTGTCAAACAAGTAGTTAAGGAGTTTTGGCGAAGTGAAAATTTATATTGATTTTGATGATGTTCTTTGTGAAACGGCGAGATATTTTACTATGCTTGCAAAAAAACTTTTTGGAATAAATGTGCCTTATGAGCATGTAATTTTTTTCAATTTGCAAAAATCTTTTAATCTGAATGATGAGCAGTATGAAAAATTGATGGCGGCAGGTCATTTTTCAGAAAATCTGCTTTCTTATGAAGAAACTCCAGGTGCTTCTGCGACAATTAATAAATGGATTGATGAAGGTAACGAAGTTTTTATTATTACAGGGCGACCTTTTGATTCGTTTGAACCGTCAAGAAAATGGCTTGATTTGCATAAATTGGAAAAAGTTCCATTGTATTGTGTTGATAAATATGGCAGAGAAATTCTTAAGCAGGAGTGTTCATACAGTATGACTTTAGATGAACTTTATAAAATGGATTTTGATTTTGCGGTGGAAGATTCTCCATCAGCTTTTGAGCATGTCGCAAAGTTTAAACACTGCAAAGTTGCTGTATTTTCTCGCCCATGGAACAAAACTGCAAAGTTTCCTGATGACAGATTTATTAGATGTGATGATTGGACTGAAATTGATGATTTGTTTGAAAAGATGAATGGCAAGTAAAGGTTGCAGATTTTTTTTCCGCCCATGTTGTCATTTTTTAAAAAAAAAGATTGACAGAAGCGGAGGGGGGGGGGGTATAATAAGGCAAAGTCTTTTAAAGACAATTTACTTTACTCTCTTTTGATATGGAGAGAATAATAAAAAAAGGAGTGTTTTTATGAAAAAAACATTAAAAGTATTCGCAATTGTTGCTTGTGCTTTGGGAATGTTGTTTACATCTTGTTCTCAACCCCAAACACCAAGTAATATTGAAGTGGTTACTGTAGATGCAACAGAAATTACAGTAAAAGCTTTACCAGGTTACAATAAAGTTACTTGGACACCAGTATCTAATGCTGAGTATGTGCTTTATGTTAACGGTGAAAAAAAACGTGCTTATAAATCAAATGAAGCTTTAAGTTGCCTGGATGATAAAATCGTTGATGGAAAAGAATATACTTATACAGTATATACTATTCCTGCAGGTTTAAAAGTTGTAAGTGAATTTAATGAAAAAAATATTGAAACAATTGGTGGAAACAAAGTTGCTTACTACACAAAAGGAAACAAATCTTCTGCAACTGTAAAAGCTATTGTTCCTCCATTTGTAAAAGACGGTAAATTAGTTACAGCTTTAGACGTAATTGATTATGATCCAGAAGCAAAAGCAGAAGATAAAGTTACTGCTGAAAATATCAACTTCTTCTATGATGAAGATGAAAATTCAGTGAAATTTAGTTACCCTGTAAAAGATTATTTGACTTATACATATAAATTATACAGAGGTAATGAATTAGAAGTATTTGGTAAAAATGCAAATCCTGTTGAACAAGGTACTAATTTAGGGAAACACTTTGGTAAAAAAGTTGAACTGACAACTGCTGGAGAATATACTTTAGTAGTTGAAGTTACATGTGATGGCTACAAAACTTCTAAAATTACAGCTGCTAAAAAAGTAACTGTAGATGCTCTTGATGCACCAGATCCTACATCAGAACCAAATGCTTATTATATTGATGAAGGTAAAAAAGCTCGTATTATTTGGAAACCAGCTAAAAAAGCAGATAAATCTGATTGGGATCCAAAAAATTACACAGTATATGTTAAAGTTAAAGATAACAAAAATGTTTACACACCAATTAACCTTGTAAAATCAACAACTGTTGGTGAAGATGGTGCTGAAATTACAAAAGAAGAAATTAAAACATTAGAAGGTACTCAAAAAGGAGACAAAGTATACTATGTAGAATATGATGTTACAAATAACAAAGTTGGCTATACATTCTATGTTGTACTTAATGACAATGGAAAACTTGAAGAAGCTAAGAAAGAAGCTAAATTAAATGCTTATGCTGAAATCACAGATGTAGTATCATTTAATGCTTCTGCAAATGTTTCTGTTTCTTGGACAGCTACAGATAAAACAGCAAAAACAGATGATGCAGTTCTTACAATTAAAGGATTGTCAGATGATCAAGAAATTGAATTTGTAAAATACAAAGTATTAAGCAAAAAAGCTAATGGAACTTATACTGTTGAACAAGCATTACTTGATTCAGAATTTGTTGATGCAAAAGTACCTGAAAAATACACAAAAAATGATATCATTGTAAAAGATATTGCTGAAGATTCAAAAGTTGTATTCCTTTATGCAATTAAAGAAAAAGGAAAGAAATCATTCTATGAATTTAAAGAATTATCATTGGGAGGCCTTTCTGATTCAACAGATGCAACTATTTCATGCGAAAAAGAAAAAGGTACTGATCCTACAAAAGATCCAACTTATTTGGTAAAATTCTCATCAGATAATTATGATGACGCAAATAATTGGACATATAAAGTATACTATGCAAAATTGGATCCAAATAACGCTACATTAGATGGTGTTTCAAGTTGGACTTCTATAGGTGATATTAATCCTAAATTAAACGAAAGTAAGACAGCTTGGGAAGCAGAAGTAAAAGGAATTACTTTAGCTGCTACAACAGAAATAAAGGATCCACTTACAAACAAAACAACATTATATAAAGATACATATGCTTTCAAAATTGTAAAAACAAGCAAAGTAATTGATTATACTATAACAACATATTCTAACGAATTTGAAAATATAATTGTTACAAAAACAGTTGCAAAATAGTTTAATCTTCTAAGTTAAACTTTTATAGGGGGCATCCTTTTTGGGTGCTCCCTTTTTTTTATACTTTGTTATTTGTTTTGGAATATTTGAAATTCCCCAATTGTTAGTCTAAAGTCTAAAAAAAAAATATGCCGAAAAATAAATTATGGCATCGAATAGTTACGAAAAACCTGATTATTGGTCTCAAAAAGCATTTTCGGAAGGGTATCCTGCGCGTTCTGTTTACAAATTAAAAGAAATTGATGAAAAATTTGGCATGATTAAGAACACGTGCAGGGACAGACCTTGAATGGCAAACTAATTTGTTATTGAGTTTTGGCTGACGTGGAGTTTTGTTTAGAAATGGGGTGAAGGAATAGCCAAAACTCACGGCTCGTGCTAACGATGTGTGTATTGGTATTTTAGTTCTCAGCACGAGCCAGGGACAGACCTTGGTTTAAACTGTTTTTATTTTCGAGTTTTTAGCGTCAGCGTTAAAAAAACTCACGGCACGTGCAAACAAATCGAACGCTGGTATTCCAGCGACTGGCACGTGCAGGGACAGACCTTGAATGGCAAACTAATTTGTTATTGAGTTTTGGCTGACGTGGAGTTTTGTTTAGAAATGGGGTGAAGGAATAGCCAAAACTCACGGCTCGTGCTAACGATGTGTGTATTGGTATTTTAGTTCTCAGCACGAGCCAGGGACAGACCTTGGTTTAAACTGTTTTTATTTTCGAGTTTTTAGCGTCAGCGTTAAAAAAACTCACAGCACGTGCAAACAAATCGAACGCTGGTATTCCAGTGACTGGCACGTGCAGGGACAGACCTTGAATGGTATGGTTTGTGAAAAAGAATTTTCAAATGAAAAATACACAAGGGCTATGGAGCAGCGCGAAGCGGCCACTGGACTGAGCAAAGCGAGGGAAGCGGCTGACCGTTAGGGAACTGCGTAACAGCCCGGTTTTGCGTAGCAAAATGTGCCCTAAAAAAACAATTGGAGACAAATCTTTTTTTTACCTATCACAAATAAAATCAAGAATTTTTTGTCGGTTGGATTTATATTTATGATATTATAGTTGAAAGTAAACGGCAGAAAAAATGGAAACAGGCGATAATCAAAAAAAAATGATTTTCGATAATTCAAATACTCATGAGTGGCAAAAAATGATTCAAAAAATCATTGTGCAGCTAGACAAAAGCATTAAGGCAAAGGATGATGATGCTCTTTCGCTTTCTAAGGCAGCTCAAATGCTCGGGTATTCTGAGTTTCACTTTTCCAAAAAATTCCGCGAGGTTTCGGGAATGTCTTTTCGCGACTATCTGCGTTACAGAAGGCTTGCTTTTGCACTAAAGGAAATCCGCGACACAGACCGCACGATTCTAGATATTGCGCTGGAATACGGATTTTCTTCGCACGAAGCGTTCACCCGCGCATTCAAAGAAGCATATTCTGTAAGCCCAAAAGACTATCGCAAAAATCCTGTTCCTGTAGTTTTGCGCACTCTGCTGCGACCGTTCGACTGTTATCTTTTAAGTATAGGAGACAGCACAATGAAAGAAATTCAGACTTCAGGCGAAGTAAAAACTTATTTTGTAACAATTCCGGCACACAAATTCCTTCACATACGGAATTACGAGAGCATCGGCTACTTTGACTTTTGGGAAAAACAGTCAAAAATCCCGGGACAGGACTGCCAGACAATCTGCGGAATTTTGGACAGCATAAAAGGAAAACTCGACGACCAGGGCGGAACTGAAAACGACAGCGGAAGCGGTCAGCTTATGGCATTTTTGAATGCTGCAGAAGGTCGCCTTTGCAGTTGGGGAATTCCCCTTGCAGAATGTTACGGAGTGCGCCTTCCTTTAGATTGGAATGGTACAGTTCCTAGCCAGATGATTTTGTCTGACATTGCAGAAGGCGAATACATCGTATTTGAACACGGACCTTTCGATTTTGAAACGGAAAATCAGGCAGTGGAAGCAAAAATCGAAGAAGCCATGAAAAACTTTGACTGGTCAAAAACAGGGTACGAGCTGGACACAACGCCTGACCGCATTTTCTACTTTTACCACGACACAAAACGCTTTTGGAAATACGTTCGCCCGGTAAGGAAAGTGGTGGGGTAGGAGGTTTTGGATAGCAGAAGTTAAAGGGGGTGATGGGGTGGAAGCAAAAACGCCACCTCATAATTGAAGTGGCGTTAAAAATTTGGATGGGCGGTGTATGTGTCGCTTCATGACTTTGACTGTATTACGTTTGTTGTAAAAAATAAATTACAATAGATGTTTTCTAGAGTTCTGTTTTTCCTGTAAAAAAATCAAGGGCGTTGATATTTCGTACTCCGTTGTAGTCTTCATTCAAAGATTTATCCATCGTTATCAAAATTCGCGGATAGGAATCATTTATATTTTTGAATGCTGAAAGTTCTCGCTCCAATGTTGCACTGTCTTTTACGCTTTCGGCAACTTGAATATAAAGAATCTGATTTTGCTTTTTGACAACAAAATCTATTTCCGCCTCGTTATTTCTTCCTGTGAAAATTTCAAAGTGTTTTCGTTTAAGTTCAAGGAAAACAAGATTTTCCAGAGTAACTTCCATGTTTATGTTTTTAAAGCCTAAAACTATATTTCGCAAACCTATGTCAGTAATGTAATATTTTGCAAGATTTTTAAGGCGTTCTTTTCCGCGGACATCGTATCGTTCAACCTTGTATATTAAAAAACATTCTTCAAGAAAGTGCATGTAATTTTCTACTGTGGGCTGAGTTGTTTTTCTGCCGCTACTTGTTAAAGTGTCGCTGATTTTTTTTGAAGTACAAATATTCCCGCAGTTTTCAAACATAAATTTTATAACCGATTCCAGAACTTCCATGTCTTTTATTTGATGCCGTCGGGCAATGTCTTTTACAATTACCGTGTTGTATACTCCGTTCAGATATTGATAAATACTTTCCTGATTTTTTTGCAGTTGAACCGTAAAAGGCATGCTTCCAAAGCGGATATAATCAAAATAACTTTCTTCAAGACTCTGCTCTGGAAAATTATTTTCTTTTGTGCATTCCAAATATTCGCTGAACGAGAACGGAAGCATATCGATTGTTACATATCGTCCGCTCAAAAGCGTTGCAAGTTCCCCGGAAAGTAAGTCGGCATTTGACCCCGTAAGATACAAATCTACATTTTTATAATTGAACAGGCTTAGAACAGCCTTCTGAAAATCATGACACATCTGAACTTCGTCAATGAATACATAGTTCATTTTGTCTTCAAGCAGGGCTGATTTTACAAAGGCATATAAATTGGAATAGTGCAGGAGGAGTTCATTTTCCAAGTCATCAAGTCGGATAAATATAATCTGAGAATCAGAAATGCCTTCGTTTCTTAATTTTTGAATATACTGTTCCATTAGGACTGATTTTCCGCAGCGGCGCATTCCTGTAAAGACTTTTATGACCTGTTTGTCTTTAAAATTATTTACACTTTGAAAATAGCTGTTTCTTTTCATATTTTCAAAGTATACTTTGAAAATATCCTATTGTCAATCAATATTCAAAATAGACTTTGAAAATACTGGAATTATTATTTTTTTTAAAAGTTTACTTTGAAAAATTGCGAATATTGTTAGTTTTTCAAAGTATATTTTGCTTTTTACCTTTTTTTGAGTTTCTCAAAGGAAGTTTTGGTTTTTATATAATGTCGATTTACTTATGAAATGAGAAATAAGAATTTTAAAAATGTATTATCGCATTTGCTGTAAAAAATAAATGAATGACATTGGTTGACATTTATATATCATAACGGTACATCTAATGTAAATTGGGGACAGACCTTGTAAATTATTGTAAATTACAAATGTGCAATAACTTAATCTAGGTTGAATTATTGGTTTTCTTTAGTTTTGGGAACAATGGCAACAAGCGATGTTATGTTTTTTGCTGTGGTAAGATGATTAGTATCAGGATTTATGTTGCCGTTTTTACCGTCAAGAGAGCCTGTTCCTGAAAGCTCAAGTTTCACTTCTGATGAAAAGTCGGCTTCTAATACTGCCGTGTAAATTACAGACGGCTGACCATTTACGCGGGAATTTTTTTTGGTATAAAAATCGTTGTAATCATAACTATTGTTAAGTTCAACTTTTATTAAATATTTTTTACCGTCGTCGATTTTAAACTGTGGCAAGGATAGTAGCCCCTGCGAAGCAGTCCACTGGACTGAGCGAAGCGAGGGAAGCGGATGAGCGTTAGCGAAGGGCGAATAGCCTGTTTTTTGCGAAGCAAAAAGCCACCGAAAATATAAATAATAAAAACAGCATTTAACTGGTTAATTATTTGTAAAATTTATTGAATGTCAGTTACCTGATATCCCTGGTCAGCTACTGCCTGTTTTAGAATATCGTCGGAAACACTTTTTTCGAGTGTGACAACGGCGGTTCCTGTTTTGTGATTGACCTCTGCTTTTGCAATACCATCAAGCGCTTCGAGAGCTTTTTTTGTATGCATTTCGCAATGTTCGCACATCATACCTTGGATTTTCAATGTTTTTTCCATAGTTATTGTCTCCTTTTTGGTTGTGATTTTTAATTTATTTTTTATTTTATAATCCCGCTTGGAATCATGTATCCTAAAGAAATTTAAGCGCAGTGCGTTGGTTACTACACTAAAGCTGGATAAACTCATGGCTGCAGCTGCAAACATTGGATTGAGCTGCCATCCGAGCAGTTTTATAAATACGCCTGCTGCTAGTGGAATGCCGATAATGTTGTAGATGAATGCCCAAAACAGATTTTCGTGAATATTTCGAAGTGTTGCACGGCTTAATCGGATTGCCGCAGGTACATCAGACAGATTGCTTTTCATCAAAACCACATCTGCTGCATCAATGGCAACGTCTGCACCTGCGCCAATAGCAATGCCGATATCTGCGCTTGTAAGTGCTGGAGCGTCATTGATGCCATCGCCAACCATGATAACTTTTCCTTTTTGCTGCAATTTGCGAATTACGCTTTCCTTTCCATCAGGAAGTACTCCGGCTATTACTTCATCCACACCTACTTTTGCTCCGATTGCTTTAGCAGTGCGTTCATTATCACCGGTCAGCATTACCACATGGATTCCCATATTCTGCATTTCCTTGATTGCATGAGGGCTGTCCTCTTTGATGGTATCCGCTACAGCAATGATACCGATAAGTTCGCCATCGCTGGCAAAAAACAATGGTGTTTTTCCTTCTTTTGAAAGGCGTTCGTATTTTAGTTTTATTTCATCAGATATCTGCATTTTTTCGCTTACAAATTGATAACTGCCGCCATACAAAGTAATTCCGTTAAGCACTGCTGTGAGCCCATTTCCGGGCAATGCCTGAAACTGTTCGACCTCGTCTGCTTCTATTCCTTCCTGTCTGGCTCTTTGATTGATTGCCTTTGCCAGCGGATGTTCGCTTTTTTTCTCCAGAGAATAGGCCATTGTCAGAAGTTCTTTTTCACTTCTGCCGTTTACCGGAATCAGTTCTGTAACTTGTGGTTCTCCCTGAGTAATCGTTCCTGTTTTGTCCAGTGCCACAATCTGTGTTCTGCCTGTTTTTTCCAGCGATACAGCCGTTTTGAAAAGAATACCGTTTTTGGCGCCCATTCCGTTTCCTACCATGATGGCAACAGGTGTAGCAAGTCCGAGTGCACAAGGACAACTAATCACTAACACTGAAATGCCTCTTGCCAAAGCAAAACCCATTGTATTACCGGTGACAAGCCATGCAATAACGGTTAGCACCGCAATTATGATAACGGCAGGGACAAATACGCCGGAAACCTTGTCTGCAACTTTTGCAATCGGTGCTTTTGTTGAAGCTGCATCGCTGACCATCTGGATGATTTGCGAGAGAGTAGTGTCCTCACCGACTTTTGTTGCTTCACAACGAATAAAACCTGATTGGTTTAATGTTCCTGCACAAACTGCACTTCCTGCCGCTTTGTCTACAGGAATACTTTCTCCTGTCAGGGTGGATTCATCTACTGCGGAGTTTCCGTCTATAACAGTTCCATCCACAGGAATATTTTCACCGGGACGAACAATAAAAATATCACCTTTTTTAACCTGTTCAATCGGCACATTAATTTCTGCACCATCTTTCAAAAGTGTAGCAGTCTTTGGAGCAAGATTCATGAGTCCCTTTAGCGCATCGGTGGTTTTTCCTTTTGAACGTGCCTCAAGCATTTTTCCCAAGGTTATCAGTGCAAGAATCGTGGCAGCAGATTCAAAGTAAAACTCGTGCATGTATGACATCACCGCATCTGCGTTGCCTTTAAGCTGTGCATCTGTCATAGCAAACAGGGCAACTGTACTGTAGACGAAAGCTGCCGCAGAGCCTAATGCAACTAATGCATCCATATTCGGAGCACGGTGCCACAAGCTCTTAAAGCCGCTGATAAAAAACTTTTGATTTATGACCATAATAACAACCGTTAACAATAGCTGCAAAAGCCCCATTGCCACGTGGTTATCATCAAAAAACGGTGGAAGCGGCCATCCCCACATCATATGCCCCATGGAAACATACATAAGTACAATCCAAAAGCCCAGAGAGGTGATTAACCGTTTTTTTAACACAGGAGTTTCCCTGTCTTTGAGTGCATCTTCAGCAGAAGATAAACGTGTAGTTTGATTTTTATTTCCTTTTTTCAAAGATGCTTCATATCCTGCATCACGAACCGCCGCTATGATTTCCTCGGCAGATGCTGTTCCTTCTACGCCCATGGAATTGGTCAGCAGGCTGACTGAACAGGAAGTAACTCCTTTTACACCTGATACCGCTTTTTCCACGCGGGCAGTGCAGGCAGCGCAACTCATACCGGTTACTGTATATTGTTCCATAATTGATTTGCCTCCTTTTTATTATATAAACAATTGTGGAGTATGTTTGTCTTAGTCAATCTTACTTTATGTAATTCTAAAAAACACTTTATGTTTTATTTATTATATTTAGATTTTTCAGTTTGATTAATACCTTCTTTCATTGCTGTAATACAGTCTGCTAGCGTTTTCTGTAAAAGTTCTCGGGCAAATGTCTGTTCTATTTCATCAAACATTTTGGTCAGCATCGGTTTAATATGACGACCTACGATACATTGGTCATTTGGATTTTGATGAATATCTAGCAGATGAATTTTGGGGTCATCCATTACTGCCTGATAAATGCTAAGCATTGTAATTTGGGCAGGGGATGTGGTCAGTACATAACCGCTAACTCCTCTATGACTTTCAATCATTTCTGATTTTTTTAAGAGAGAAAGTATTTTTCGAATATAACTGGGATTTGTACCAACACTTTCTGCTATTTGAGTAGAATTAAATGGTTTGGGAGCTTCTGAAATTAAAATCAATGTATGTACAGCTACGGAAAATTTTGTATCCATTTTTTTTCCTTTCATTATGATTTTATATAGTTCAATTTGAGTTTTCGATTTTAAACTGTGGCAAGGATTGCAGGAGGACTGCAGGAGTTGGTAAAGCTATTTCCGAAGCGTAACTGCGTTGCAAAGAAATAAAACGATGCGTAATCTAAGGACGTCATAGCAGGTGCAAAAACAGTACAGTGGGCTGTTTTTTTGCGAGTTTTCTAGCAACTGTGTTACGAAAGCGCAAGGTCTGCTTTTTTGCGAATCAAAAAGCCACTTGAAATATGAAAAAACTCGGGCATTTGAACTATAATTATTTACTAATGCAATAACAACTTGTATTAGTAACTGATACAAGTACAAATTAACGAATTTAAGTTATTTAGTCAAGTTTTTATTGAATAAATAATTTTTGGTGGTAACTTGTAAAGATTAATTTCCCACGTTTCTGTCATACAACTCAAGGTCTGACCCTGGCTCGTGCGGAGCATGGGAATACCAGTGCACGCTTTGTTGGCACGTGCTGAGAGTTTTGGCAGTTTTTTTACCTCAGTTTTAAAGGAAATACAAATTTTGCCAAAACTCAGTAAAAACTTTATTTTACAGCTTAAGGTCTGTCCCTGGCTCGTGCGGAGCATGGGAATACCAACGAACGTTATGTTTGCACGAGCCTCGAGTTTTTTTAACGCTAACGCTAAAAACTCGAAAAACTAGGTTTGTACCTGGCTCGTGCTGGAAGATTTAAATACCATTGTAAGTTGGCTTTTGCACATGCTTCGAGTTTTTTAACGCTTCGCTAAAACTCAGAACGAAGTTTTGTTTACAACTCAAGGTCTGTCCCTGCATGTGCGGAGCATGGGAATACCAACGAACGTTATGTTTGCACGAGCCTCGAGTTTTTTTAACGCTAACGCTAAAAACTCGAAAAACTAGGTTTGTACCTGGCTCGTGCTGGAAGATTTAAATACCATTGTAAGTTGGCTTTTGCACATGCTTCGAGTTTTTTAACGCTTCGCTAAAACTCAGAACGAAGTTTTGTTTACAACTCAAGGTCTGTCCCTGCATGTGCGGATCATAGGAATACCAACGAACGTTATGTTTGCACGAGCCTCGAGTTTTTTTAACGCTTCGCTAAAACTCAGAACGAAGTTTTGTTTACAACTTAAGGTCTGTCCCTGCATGTGCGGATGCCCGTACCGGTTCGTTAGGACAATAAAAATGATACAATCTTAACGATTGTACCTTAGGGGTGTTCAAAGAGGTGTTCATTTGAACACTCTTTTGAAATGCACTATTTCAAGCTGATAAAAAGCAGGTATCATTATTTTGCTACCTGCTATACTTTAATTCCAAAATTTCAAGATTTCCAGCTATCAACAAATCGACAAATCAGAAGTCGTCTAAAATAGTAAGGCCGTACCGCTTACTATTTTTTCTTTTATTGCTGAAACAGTATCTTTGATTGAATGCGTAGTTGTATCTATAACATTTAATTCATAGATTCCTAGATTGGAAAATTGATTCCACATTGTTTCAACTAATTCAATATTTGTTTCTCTGTCTAACTTTGAGCGTTCGATAGGTCGTTTCATAGTTTCTTCTTTACTTGCCCTTAAAACGATATAGTGTACTTCATAATGCTCTTGAACAATGTTGAGCCACGGCTCTAAAAACCACGGTCCTACAATGCCATCTACAATTACATCATATCCACCACGAGCATATCGCTTCGCAGCTTCTAAAAACGCTTCAATGACAATCAAATTTTGCTCATTTGATTCTGGCAAATGCGGTGGTATTGCCCCTTTACGCATACTTCCAACCAGTACAACAATTTTACTCATCAAATATCATTCTTTTCGCTAACTTTCGATTTCTCTACTTCCAAAAACTGGAAACTATCTTCCAAGCAGCTTATTTCGTCCCTTTTTTTCTTTTTCACAAGGTCTCTTACGTTTAGACTCGGCATGATGTTTTCTGCATTCGTCGCAGTTTCCATAAAACAAAAATTCCCCTTTACGGAATCCTGAGTAATGAACAGCTTGTCTTAATGGCTCAGAATCCGCCAAAAACAAAAGAGGATTTTTTGAAAATCAAGGGCGTGAACGAACAAAAGTACAAGCAGTTCGGAGATATTTTCATCAGTGCACCAGCCCATATTTTACGACAAATGCAAACTGACCTTGTGCAATAAAAAATCCACGATGTTCAGGTGTTCAATGCCGTCGTGGCTTAAATCTATTTTGTCTAGAGAAAGAACATATTTAGGTGATGCATCCTTAATTTTATCATAAGCACCGAATTCGCGTTTAATTGTTTCTGTACTTGAAAGAAGGTATGCCACTTGTAGGAAGCATTTTTTATTATTCTTTACAGCAACAAAATCAATTTCTCCCTTGAAAGTTTTTCCTGTATAAACCGTAAAGCCTTGAATCAAAAGTTCATTATAAATAATGTTTTCCAGAAAAAAAATGTCTTCATAGTTTATAGTATTTGTATTCAATGTGCGCAGACCTGTGTCGGTGGCATAAAATTTATCAGAAGAGTCCAAAGCGGCTTTTCCTGTAATATTGTATTTTTTGCAGGAATGAAGAATATACGCTTTATGCAGTTTTTCAAGGTAATTATAGATAGTTCTAGTACTTACATTTTTTTTGCATTTTGTTGAATAATAATTTGCAATGTTTTGTGCTGAAAATTCTTTTCCTGCATTTGACATGATATAAAGCGAAATATCTTTGAATGTATTCTTGTCCATCTTGCTTGATTTTTTGATTATATCCCGGTTTATGATATTTGAATACAAGTTATCCAGAAAACGTTTAATTGAAGTTTCTTCTCTAAAACTAAAACGAAGCGGAAAGCCTCCCCATTTTATGTAATCTTTGATAAAATCATCCGGTACACATTCAATATTATTCAATGCCATAAAATCCACTGATTCTTTAAAACTGAATGGAAAGATTTCAAATTCAACCGTTCTTCCTGTAAGAAGTGTTGCAAGTTCTCCGTAAAGCATCGTTGAATCACTTCCTGTAACAAATATTGAGCAATTAAACTTTGCTTTTAGTGAAGCAAGGAGTTTTTCAAAGTTTTCTATATGCTGAATTTCATCAAGGAAAATGTAATATTTTTTCTTATCTTGAATGCGGCTTTCTATTTCTTTATGAAGATCCTTAATATCAGTGATGAATGAATAGTCCAAATCTTCAAGGTTTATGCTGATAATATGAGAGCCTTTTACACCATTTGCAATGATTTCATCTTTTATTGTATCCATTAAAACCGATTTTCCTGAACGTCGGATTCCAGTTATCACTTTTATAAGATCAACATCGTAATAAGGACGGATAAGTTTAAGATAATCTTCGCGAACTAGATTCATATTTTCAAAACCTCCTTAAAATAACTAAAAAGTGAAAATATAAGCACTCTTATTTGCATAAATATATATTAAAATAAAATACTTTGCAAGAATAAACTGTTTTATTTTCATATAATTTATAATTCATTCAGCCCTTCAGAAAATTTTCCACACTTAAACCCTATTTGAAAATTGACCTAAATAAATTCTACAGGTGTGTTTTTTTCTCGAACCTGTTCCGGGTAAAGTACCTCTCTGTAGTAAGTTGAATACGTTGTCATATTCCTCCCTCAGAAGTTTTGGAAAAAGCATACGGCTTACTTCTGGTGTGTACAGTTTTTTTGCCCTTTCAAGTCCCCAAAGACTTATTAAATCTTCCCAAATAAATGTTTCTAAACAACGTGCAAAAAGTGTTTTTTTTGTAACCGGCAGTGTTTTGGTCTGTTTTTTTTCAGTTATGCTTAATAAATCCTCAGATGTAACCTAATAATCCCATGTGAGATTGTCGAGAAAAGATAGTTTTTCTGGTTTAGAAAGGTCTTTGAAAGCCATACTTACTTTAATTATCTAAAAATGACGGTTAATACAAGATATATTTTTTGCAAATTCTAATTTGATTCTATTTTTTTATAAACCGTTTACATTTTTATGTAAGACAGGCAAATCAGAAAGGAAAAGATGAATTTTTGTGTTTATGCTATTTACAAGTTCTTTGATATGTACTACGATTGTATTACACAGTTTTTTGAAGGTGCATGATTATGTCAAATTTATTACAAGTAAGAGTAGACAATTCTGTCAAGTCACAGGCAGAAGAAATATTTCATAATCTTGGATTGGATATGTCATCTGCCGTAAGGTTATTTCTGAATCGTGTTGTCTTGGAGCAGGGACTTCCTTTTAGAATGACGTTGCCTCAAAATAAAGAAGAAGAGTATTTTGACCCTATAAGTTATTTTGAAACTCATTGAGGTTGTTTATGGTATATGAACTTTGGCATAAGAATATAAATGTCCTAACTGTTGAATATGAGCCAGAAACAAATAAATTTGGAAAGATTTTATCAGTAAATAATGAAAAACATATTCCTGTTGGTATACAGAATATTCCAAACCATAATCTTTCTCAAGGCTTGCAGTTCTGGTGGCAGAGCAGGCTCATTCCTAAAAATCGTTCTGGTTTTAAAATAAATAATCCTGATATAGATTTTCTCTTGACTGGTTCAAATGGTTTTAATTTAAGTGACCAGTATTGGATTAAAGATGAAAAATCTGATATGACTTGGAAAAAAGGTAATTTTTATACAAATCCCTTTAACGAAGACATTGGTGAATATATAACTGGACAGGGAAATTATAAACTCCAGAATATGACTTCACACAGTCCAGATTTATTTTCAAATGGGCAGCAGGATAAAAGGTGGGTTATAGAACGTGGAACAAGATTTCTCATAAAATATGGTCGTCCTCCTTATTACGAACAGCCGTTTAATGAAATGCTTGCATCTGAGATTTGCCGCCGTCTGAATATTCCGCATGTGCAATATACTCTGCTTGTAAAAGGCAAGAGCGAACCTTTGATTTATTCCATGTGTCCTTGTTTTGTGAATTCTGATACTGAATTCGTTCCGGCAGGTTTTATCCAGTATGCAAGCGAGAAAACCAAGCTGGTTTCAAATTATAATTATTTATTGGAATGTTGTGAAAAAAGTAATATGACGGATAAAGCAGGAATAGAAAAAGCCTTCATGCAGATGAATATGCTTGATTATATTACTGCAAACACCGACCGCCACTATGGTAATTTTGGATTTGTACGAAATGCAGAAACATTGGAATGGATAGGTGTTGCCCCTAATTTTGATACAGGAAATGCAATGTTTTATGAATATCCAACTTCCGATTTGCGAAGAAGCACATCTTTGATGGAAAATGTTATAAGCAGAAGTTTTTCTACAAATCAGAGAGAACAAGCGGAAAAATTTTCAGACAAAATCGCGTTGCTTGATGTTGATTTAAAAAAACTTGATGGCATAAAAGATTATTATGAAGATTTGCTTTCAAGAAATCCAAAAGAAGATGCAGAGAGAATACACCTTTTAAGCAATTTGTTATTAAAAAGAATAGAGAATTTTAAGGAAATCATTTATTCCAAAAATTCCGTAAGCAAAGAGTTTATAAATATTATAAGTTCTGACACTTCTGATTTGCGGGTAATTGATAAAATAAACATTGCCAGAAAGCAGATTTATAAAACGGATAAGGATAAAGGAATTTTAATAGATAAATATCTACAAAATATAAAAACAAAAACCATCGAAGAATTTGAATCAAAATTTCAGAAAGAAATGAATAAAGCGGTTAGCAAACAGAAAAAGCTAGGAAAAAATAATAAATCCATTTCCGATGATGACGGAATGTCAATCGGTGATTAAAAACTATCAGGAGGAAAAAATGTTAGAAATGGGAACAAAGGCTCCAGATTTTGAGCTGCCTGACCAGAATGGAAATGTTCATAAACTGAGCGATTATGCCGGGAAAAAAGTAATTCTTTATTTTTATCCAAAGGATAATACACCAGGATGCACAAAACAGGCATGCGGTTTTTCAGAAAGATATCCGCAGTTTACGCAAAAAGGCGCCGTCATTCTTGGGGTAAGCAAAGATACAGTTGCTTCTCACAAAAAGTTTGAAGAAAAATACAATCTTGCATTTACCCTGCTTTCTGACCCGGAGCGCAAAGTGATTGAAGCTTATGATGTTTGGAAAGAGAAAAAAAATTACGGAAAAGTTTCTATGGGAGTTGTAAGGACAACTTATCTTATTGACGAAAATGGAATCATTATAAAGGCAAATGATAAAGTAAAAGCCGCCGAAGACCCTGAAAAAATGCTCCAGCAAGTATAAAATTTTGGAAAGTCATGATTCGTTCGTGCCAAAAAGAAGAGAAAATCAAATCTCAGTCAAGTCCAAAATATTGTGGTCAGATTTGGTCGTTCATAAAAGTTACTGCAGAAGAAACTAAAATTTTTTTATTAAATTTTTTAGCAGAGTGCAGTTTTCCAACAGACCTTGCGCTGTTTCGCTATCGCTCCAGTCCTAACGGACTCGTGCTAACGCACGCCAGCTCCAGCTCTGGTGCGCTGTTTTTTTTTAAACCCTGCACCACACAGCAAAGCTGCTTATTTAGTCAACTGGCGAAATAAAAAAGTCACCCAAAATAAAAAAAATGATATTCAACCTACAAGCATTTATATTTTATTTTTCTTACAATTGGCAGCCATATTTAATATTTTGTTTGGGCAGGGTCAGGATTGAGATACAGTTCAATTTTCGGCGCCATGGCGTATTCATATCCGCTTGCAGGAAGCTGATGTTTTTATAGTAATGCATGAACCGCCGCTTGAAAACTGGGGAATGGGTGGAAATCAAAAAGGGTAAACTCCTGCTACCTTTGCCACGGATTAAAATCGAAAATTCGACATTGAATCAATTATATTGTATTATAGAAGAAACAGTACGAAAAAATCAGAATTTTCTGAATAAAATCTGGGGGGATAATATTTGGATAATTTTTTATGTGAAACAGAATTTATTGATTTCAGCAATCTGTTGATAAAAGAAAAAGTAAATGAATTACGGAGGTAATATAAATGATAAATTTTGCGAATAATTTAATTATTGATTTTGAAAAAGATTCTGACAGGCGTATGTCGGGCATCTGCAGAGCTATAACAGGGTTATTATTGATTGTAATATTGCTGAACATTTTTCATGTTTTTAAAATTTCTTCTGTTTTATATCCGACTTTAATAGTGGCAGCTGTCATTTTGATGATGCCAACGTTATTTTTTGAAATATTAAAAAAGCGTTCCAAAAAAATCAGATACATTGTTCTGACCCTTCTTGTGGTGATGTCAGGACTTATGTATTCAATCCTTTCGTATCATGTAATCATTATGCTTGTTCTTCCGGTTGTAGTTTCATGTCTGTATTGTGAGCGTGCAAATGTTATCTATACGACAGTATTGAGTGTTCCAGTTATGATAATAAGTCATCTGATTGCATATTCCCTAAAAATTGTGCCAGATGAACCGCTTGTTACTTTGAGAGGAGTGTTGGTATATGGAATCCTCCCTCGTGTGCTGGAATTGGTTGCAATATCATTAATCTGCATAAGCATAACAGGTAAATTGCAAAAATTGATAAGTGCTCTTGTAAATAAAAATAATGAATTGTACGAAGAACAGCAGGTTATAGTAGGTTCTCTTTCGGAATTAGTTGAAACACAAAGTCATGAAACAGGACAGCATGTTAAACGAGTTGCAGCATACACAAAAATTTTATGTCGAGCAATGGGATTATCCGAAGAAGAAACATGGAAAATCAGTGTGGCAAGTATGATGCATGATGTTGGGAAAATTTGTGTACCACGAGAAATTTTGCATAAACCAGGAAAACTTACAGAGGAAGAATTTTCTGAAATAAAAAAGCATGTTGATTATGGATATAAACTTTTAGAGAATTCACCTGGCGAAATTATGCGACTTGCAGCAATTATAGCATGGCAACATCACGAACGATATGATGGTAAAGGATATCAAAATGAGCTTAATGGCGAGAATATAAATATCTATGCAAGGGCAGTGGCAGTAGCAGATGTTTTCGATGCACTCGTCAGCAAACGTTGCTATAAAGAATCCTGGACCCCAATTCAGGCAAGAGAAGAAATCTTGAATCAGTCAGGGCGACAGTTTGACCCACAAATCACAAAACTGTTTGACGAGCATTTTGACGAATTTCTGAAAGTTATGGATGATTATCCCGATGCTTCATAGAATCTGAAAAAATGGAGGTCTGTCCCTGCATGTAATTTGCATCAATTGTTTTTGAATCTTCATAGCCACCAGCAAATATACAAAAACAAATTAGATTTAATATAAATAACAATAATTTCTTTTTCATAATAACTCCACATATTCAAAATTTATATTAATTATTTTCATTCAGTTATAAGCAAATTAATAATTATCACAATAAACTAATTTATCACTTATATCTGAATTGTGAATTGTATATTCTGTAGTTTTATTTTTATAAGTGATTTTAATAATTGCTTCGTCATCTAATGTTCTTAGTGAAAAAATAACACTATGATTTCCCTCAATAGTATAATAATGAGAATTACCTTCGTTTAAATAAATAGTATTTTGTTTTTTTGAAACTAATGGATCTGATTTTGCAGGATTTACATTGGTAATTCCCTTTGAAGTTTCAACAGGAGAAATTGAAACAAATCCTTTTATTGATTCAATTTGAATTTCTTTAAAATATTTAGGAGTAATAGCTCCATCCTTATTTATATATCCAGGAATTGCACAACAAGATGAAAATAAAAGTATAAAGATAAACAATATTTTGAATTTCATAAATCTCTCCATAAATCAAATTATGTATATATTCATTTTAAAGAATTATTCAACTAATGTACATATTTATTATTCTTTTATTTTATTTTGTGTGCAAATATAAAGTATACATATAATACTCTATCAAAAATTTCGAGGTAATATTTATGAATCAAAATTCACAAATTAAATTTAATGATGAAGAAATGGCAAAACATGCAAAATGTTTTAATCAGTTATGTGCAAAAAATAATATTGTTAGTTTTTGGTGGGATACAAATTTTTTAGTTAATCGAGAAGAAAAACAAACATTTCCAAAAGTTATTAATGCAATTATGGAATGTTATTCTGATAAAGAAATTATAAAAAACAATACTACAAATTTTGAATCAGCAAAATTCGCTGTAAATAATATGAAAGCTGGTTGGAATCTTGGAAATACTTTGGATGCAAATAAAGCTTTTTGTGAGTTTAATGTAGAAAAAAATCTTTGGGAAGAAACAATAAATTTAACAGGTCTTGAAACTGAAACTTGCTGGTTTATGCCTCACACCACACAAGAAATGATTCATTACGTAAAAGAACTGGGTTTTAATGCTGTAAGACTTCCTGTTACTTGGACAGGTCATTTAGATGAAAATGATGTTGTAGATTCAAAATGGATGGCGCGTGTAAAAGAAATTGCAGATTATGTTTTGAAAGAAGATATGTATTGCATTATTAATGTTCATCATGATGCAGGTGGCAGAGGTTGGGTTCGTGCTTGTGAAAGTTCTTATAATCAATATTCAAATCGACTTCGAGCAATTTACACTCAATTAGCAAATACATTTGCAGATTATGACGAAAAACTTCTTCTTTCAGGAATAAATGAAATTCTTGATGAAAATTCATCGTGGGCAGATCCTACTCCTCAAGCATCATTTTGGTGCGATAAATGGAATCAACTTTTTGTTGATACAGTTCGAGCAACTGGCGGTAAAAACAAAGAAAGAAACCTTGTAGTTATGGGGCCTGCAGGAAAAAGTAGCAAAACTGCAATGGAACAATTTAACATGCCTTCAGATATTGTAGAAAATCACTTAATTTTTGAATTTCATAATTATGATCCACAAAGTTTTTGCTGGCCACAAAACCAAGACGGCTCAAATAAAGGAGAAACACCCTACTGGGATGATGAAAAAAATCCAAAAATCCTTGAAGAGGTTTTTGAAAATCTAATGACTTTTGCAGATAAATTAAACGCTCCAATCATTTGTGGAGAATATGCATCATGGCCTAAAAAGATTTAGCAAATTCATGAGTAAATAATTAAAATAATTTAATCTTTAAATTATCCCCTCATACACTAAACCTTGCTCGCCATCAACTGTTACAGACAAATTGTTTTCAAAAGTTTTTTTGTGCGTCTGTAACATTTGTTATCCAAACAAGTTGCTTATTTACATCTGCTAAAACTTCAGCAGAAATATCACTACCAGATTCAGAAACAACCCCGTCTACAATTCTTAACAAAGGAATTAAATCTTCTGTGATACGCCAACAAACTAAAATTGTATGATGATGTAATCGCATTGTTTCTTTTAATTCTGGCATGCTTTCTGCGTGAACAATTCTTACAAAATGATTTTCCGGTACAAGTTTATCAAGGCTCGGTGGCAGGAGCCACTGTTCATTCTGGTTGTACGGCTTGAATGTGATTTTATCACTTACTCCTCTGCTCATATTTAAATTTTAGCACAGAAGAATTCTTTTGTCTTTAAAAATATCAGGGCTGTCCATTTCTTTTTGGACAGCCCCCTTTGAACACCCCTAATGGTATAATCGTTAAGATTGTATCATTTTTATTGTCCTAACGAATCGCTACGGCCATCCTTACGAAGAAACACTTGAAAGGCTTGAAAAGTCAGGAACGAAGGTGTTTCGTACAGATAAATCGGGGGCGATTATTGTTCAATGGCGGAATGAGATTCTTGGCAACACTAAAGTTATGATGTAAATAGTTTGTGAGACGGATTCGCTTGACAGGGATTTACAGGATAGCATCGCAGAGCAGATAGAAAGTAAGCAGGCAAAGGCAAAGGGTTCATTCGAACTTTGGTGAAGCAAGACTGCTTAACCTACGAGTTCGATACCGGGATTTGGAGCAGTCTTGTGCAGGAAGTGGTTGTGAAAGCAAAGGACGATATAAGATTCATATTCAAGAACGGATTTGAAGTAAGAGTATAGAAATAGGAACTAATGGCACTCAGGCAGAAATGCTTGGGTGCCATTTTTTTGTGATAGAAACATAAAAGGTATTATGATATTATATTTTATTATATG
>SAMEA104315430__coassemble_147_pt1 | contig 39128 bp, 37 predicted proteins | sample SAMEA104315430__metabat2_low_PE_026 | metagenome-assembled genome bin SAMEA104315430 (sample SAMEA104315430) | gut metagenome | biome: Monkey gut; feature: monkey-associated habitat; material: faeces | place: China | collected 2013 | reverse complement strand
TTTTACATGATACACAGAACTGTTTCGGTAAGGTTTTTACGTGATACAATACGTACAGCGACATAAAGCGAATTGAATCATGTAAAATTATTTCGAAATTAATCTGTGAATCATGATGAAAAATTTACCAAAAAGTATAATTCATACAAACAGGGGACAGACCTTAGTTGTTTAAACAGGGACAGACCTTTTGTGCGTGTTGAAAAAAAATGATTTTGGTGGTAAAATTCGCAATATAATTTTTGCAAATCTGGAATACTTTTTTTTAGTTTTGCTCAACAACAGGAATAAATATGTACTATACAATTAAAGAAACACGCGATGCTTTAAAAAAAGGCGAAATTTCAAGTGAAAAACTTGTAAATGATTCTTTGAATACTTTCGAATCTGATAAATCAGCTCCAATTCCTTTAAACGCTTTTATAGAAATGTTTGATGACGCAGTTGCAAAAGCTCAGGAAGCAGATAAACAAATCCAAACTGCTATCACAAATGGCACAATTGACACACTTTTCGATGAAAAACCTCTTTTGGGGCTTCCTTTTGCCATCAAAGATAATATGAACTGCAAAGGTCACCGCCTTACATGTGCATCAAAAATTCTTGAAGGATACGTTGCTCCATACAATGCCACAGTTATTGATAGATTGGAAAAAGCTGGTGCCATTCCTATAGGTCGCTGTAATCAAGATGAATTTGCAATGGGTTCTTCCACAGAATATTCAAGTTACGGACCTACACGAAATCCAATCAACCGAGAATTTGTTTCGGGTGGTTCCTCAGGTGGTTCTGCAGCTGCCGTTGCCGCAAATCAAGTTTTGTTTGGACTAGGTACAGAAACAGGTGGTTCAGTTCGCCTTCCTGCTAGTTATTGCGGAATTTACGGACTTAAGCCAACTTATGGAACATTAAGCAGATGGGGAATTGTAGCCTACGGTTCTTCTTTGGATCAGGTTGGAATTCTTGGACACACTCCTGCTGACATTGCAGAACCTTTAAGTTTGATGGCAGGAATTGATATGTATGATGATACTTCTGCTGACCTTCCAAACTGTAATGAACTTAAGAATTTACAGGGATTTTCAGACAGTGATTTTGCAAAACTCAAAATAGCCATTCCAAAGCAGTTTTTGAAGACTGAAGGTGCTGACCCTGATGTTGTTGAATGCTTTGCACAGACTCGTGATTGGTTTGAAAAGAAAGGTGCGCATGTCGAAGAAGTTGATCTTCCGATTTTGGATGCTTCAATTGCAAGTTATTATGTAATCGCATTGTCAGAAGCAGCATCAAATTTAAGCCGTTTTGACGGAATTAGATATGGACGCCGTGTTGATAATCAAAAAGGTTATGATGAACTTTATGTTGATACTCGTTCAGAAGGATTTGGTCCTGAAGTAAAACGCAGAATTATAATAGGAAATTACGTTCTTTCTGAACAATTTAGTGGTGATACTTACAAAAAAGGGATGACAGTTCGAGCAAGAATTCAAAAAGAAGTTGCAAAAGTTTTTGAAAGTTTTGATTTGATTTTGTGTCCGACCTGCCCTACTGCTGCTTTTAAACTTGGCTCGAAAGTGGACGATCCTCTTGAAATGTACCTTTCGGATTTGTATACAACTTTTGTTAATCTTGCGCGCATTCCTTCCATAAGCGTTCCTGCCGGCTACACAAAAAAAGACAAAATGCCAATTGGAATGCAGTTTGCAGGAAAAATGTTCAACGAAAGTTTGATTTTAAAAGTTGCACAGTCATGGGAAAATGACCACAAAAACTGCGGTATTCAATTACAATAAGCTGGAGAATTTTATAATGAAAAATAGATTTGAGATTGGTGAAGCATTTGAAACTACTGTTGTTGCGGTTACAAACACAACAGTTTTTGTTGATTTGAGTGCAAAAAGTGAAGGTCTTGTAGATACAACTGAATTCACTGATGAAAATGGTAACATCAATATAAAAGAAGGTGATAAAATCACTGTTTTTTTTGCTGGTGAAACAAATGATGAAATGCATTTTACAACAAAAATTGCAGGTAACAAATCGGATACAACAATGCTGGAAAATGCATATAAAGGTGGAATTCCTATTGAAGGACATGTTCAAGCTGAAATCAAAGGTGGTTTTGAAATCAAACTTGGAAATGCAAGGGCTTTCTGTCCATATTCACAGATGGGATTCAAAAATCGTGAAGAACCTGCAAAATATGTCGGTAAAAATATGACTTTCATCATCACAGAATACAAAAATGATGGAAAAGACATTCTCGTTTCAAACAGAAAAATTGGCGAAAGTGAGTATGCGTCAAAACTTGGAAAACTCGCATCACAGATTACAGAAGGTGCTATTGTTCAGGCAACAGTTCAAAGTCTTGAAAAATTCGGAGCATTTGTTGATGTTTTGGGGTTCAGAGCGCTTCTTCCTATCAGCGAAATTTCTTTGGATAGAGTAACTGATGTTTCTGAATACCTGGAAGTTGGTCAGGAAATTAAAGTTCAAGTGCTAAAAACTGACTGGAAAAATGAACGTGTAAGTGTCAGCCTCAAAGCATTAATGGCAGATCCATGGCAAAATGTAAGTACCAGTTTCCCGGCTGGCACGAAGGTTGATGGAAAAATTAGCAGAATTGCAGATTTTGGTCTTTTCGTAAATCTAGACAAAGGTGTTGACGGTCTTGTTCACATCAGCGAACTTGAAAATATTTCTTCCAACACTAATCTTCACAAAGTTTACAAAATCGGACAGGAAATGAGCGTTGTTGTTGAAAAAATTGACCTTGAAAATAAACGAATTTCCCTTGTTCCAGCAACTTCAAAAGAACAGGACGAAACTGCAGCAAAATATTTGAGTAGTCAGGATGATGACGGTGAAAGTTACAATCCATTCGCAGCGCTTTTAAAAAAATAACAGATTTTTGAGCGAACAGTGCAATACGTCCGGTCAAGGCACGCTTTGCTCAAGGCCTTGACTCGGCCGTTTTTAGGGTTTGTATTAAACCCTAAATAAGAGAGTTTCGAAAGAAACTCTAAGTTAACTCAAATGGCGCAATTTTAGCCATTTGAGTTAAACATTTCTGAAATGTTTGTTTTTTTTGTTATTTTGTGATATAATGGAATATATGGAAACAGAATTCAAAGTAGATCAAAAAGTTGTTTATCCTAGTCAAGGCGTTGGCATTGTAAAAGAAATTTTTGAAAAAACTTTCAAAGATGAAAAAATTCTCTATTACAAAATTTATATTGAAGCTTCAGATATGATGGTAATGATTCCTGTTTCAAAAGCACAGGATCTTGGAATCCGTCAGATTGTGTCAAAAGAAGAAGCAGAAGAAGCTCTCAAACTTCTATCAGATGAATTTGAACCAATCACTTCCGACTGGAAACTCCGTTATCAAATGAATCTTGACCTTCTGAAAAAAGGAACAGTTAAAGACATTGCAACAATTGTAAGATGCCTTTATAACAGAAGTAAAGTTAAAGAACTTCCAATAATGGAACGAAAACTTTACGAATCTGCAAAAAAACTGTTGGAAGATGAGATTTCTTTCGCTTTAGGTAAAACAGCAAAAGAAATTGAAGCAGAAATTCATACAAAACTTGAACCATTTGGAGCATCAATCAAAATAAAACATATTACTCCTCTCGAAGAAGACGATGAAGATGATGATTTGATGGATGATTTGAACGACAGACCTTCAAAATCAAATGATGATTCAGACGATGATTCCGATGATGATTCTGATGATTTAGATTCTTCAAACGATATGGATTCTGACGAAGATTTCGATGACGAGTTCTAAAACAAAAATTGCAATTATCATAACAGCTGCTGGTTCTTCCACAAGAATTGGCAGCAACATTAAAAAAGAATATTTGCCCTTCAAAAAAGGAACTGTTCTCTCAGCTTCAGTTCAAACATTTATAAATTCCTGCCAAAATCAATTCATTATCACAGATTTTATAATTACTTGTCCTCCAAATGGTAGATTAGAATGCCAAAAAGCGCTCATCTCATCTTTACAGCAGGAAACGGAAAATTTTCAAAACATTTCTCAGATTTTTCAAATTGTTGAAGGCGATAAAACGCGTCAAAAATCAGTTTTCAATGCAATGTGTGCTGTCAAAAATCAGCCGCAGATTGTTTTAATTCACGATGGAGCGCGTCCGTTTGTATCTAAAAAAATTATTCTAGAAGGAATTCAGGCTGCAAAAGAATTTGGAGCTTCCGTACCAGGACTTACTCCAATTGATACTCAAAAACAAATCGACAAAGACGGTTTTATAATCAGTCATTTAGAGAGAGCTTCTTTGATTGCTGTTCAAACTCCACAATGCTTTGATTTCCAAAAACTGCTCGATGCACACAAAAAAGCCCATCTTGAAGAAAAAGAATATACAGATGACACAGAAATTTGGGGTAAATATTGTGGCAAGGTTAAAGTAATTCCAGGTGAAAGTAAAAATATCAAAATCACTTATCCTAAAGATTTGGAGAGTTTAAAATGATAAGAGTTGGACTTGGTTATGATTTACACAGACTGATTGAAGGCAGAAAGCTTTTGCTAGGCGGTATAGAATTTGATTTTTTCAAAGGCGAAGATGGTCATTCAGATGGGGATGTTTTGCTTCACGCCGTAACAGATGCGCTTTTGGGGGCCTGTGGACTTGGTGATATTGGAAGCTATTTTCCTCCAGAAGATGAAAAATGGAAAGATGCCGATTCCAAAATTCTTTTACAAAAAGTGTGGGAAGATGTTCGCACTGCTGGATGGAAAATTGTAAATATAGATTGTGTGATTAAGCTGGAAAAACCGAAGTTTCTTCCAAAAAGACAGGAAGTTATAAACTCAATCGCCAAAATACTGCAAATTGAAAGTTCACTGGTATTTGTAAAAGCTAAAACTGGTGAAAAACTTCCACCGATTGGCACAAGTCAAGCAGTGGAAGCCGAAGTTGTTTGTCTTCTGGAAAAATAAAATAATAATGTGTTAATTCAACTCCCACATTTTTTTCATTGTTTAGTTTACTCAGGCAACTGTAAAATCAAATCAACTTCGCTCTCTGTTATGTCCAAACTCTTTGCAATTTCTTTAATTGTCCAGCCTTGACGTTTCAAAAGACGCACATTTTCATTAACTTGTTGAGAAATAGAATTTCCACGTGCCGAAGGATTTTTTTCCAAATCCTGTTTTGTAATCTGTTGAAGAACTTTAAACTTAGAATTAACATCTCTTGAAAGACCTTGCAAATCAAGTTCAGTCTTTTTGATTCCATTTTGAACAGAATTTAAAGTTTCCACACGTCTTTCTGTATCTGCAATCAATGTATCAAGATTTTCCAGCTGTTCAACTGCTTTTGAAATTTTAGGTTCATTGCGCAGAATAGCATCAACATTCATCTGAACATCTTTAATTTCCTGAGGCAAAGAAACAACCTGACGGTTACAATCGTTCAAACGTTTTTCCAAATCTTTGATTTTGTCAAATTGTGAATCCACATCTGTTTTTATGCGCTCTACAACTTCATCTTTCTTTTCAAGACGTTCATATTGATTTGAAACTTCTTTAAGTCTGTCCTCATAATTTCTGACAGTCACTTCCATAGATTGTAAATCATCTTTTGTTGTGTTCAACGAAAGAATTCTGTCGTCAATTGTGTTTGAAAGTGCTATCATTCTGTTGAAATTCTGTTCCAAAGTAACAACGCGACTCTTTTGTGCTTCAAAATTTGTAAGTTGATTTGAAATTTGGTCACTAATTTTTAAAACAAAGTTGTAATTTTGTGCTAAATCATCTGCCGATTTAGTAAAATCTTCGATTTTCGCAAATGATTCTGTAAGTTCCTGAAGATTTTCGTCAAGCTGGCGTTTCATTTTGTCCGCTTTTTCAAACATCTGGATATTATTTCGCACTTCCTGCAATTCTTTTTGGATTTCAATCACATGAGTTTGAATCATATTTGAATCATCCTGCATCTTCATGATAAATTTCGTTTCATTTGCCTGATTTTCAGATTGAACATTCTGCATCTGTTTCTGGAAATCCTCAAGATTTTGTTTTGCTTTAAGATTTTGCTGCTCAATTTTTTCTTCTGTTTGTGCAAGCATATCAGCATACATTTTTTTGATATTATCCTGAATTTGCGATGCGGATTTTTCATAATCGGCAATGGAATTTTGTGTTCTTTCCTGCAAATCAGCAATCTGATTATTCAAAGCATCATGTTGTTTTTGCACTTTACTTTCATACTCATTCATATCCTGCAAAAGTTTCTGACCAATCTCGTTGATTTGACTCTGCCCTTTTTGACTGAAATTCTCAAGTTCATTTTTGAAAAGACTGTCTGTGTCATCAAGCTGAGTTCTAATCTGAGTTTTCCATGTTTTAAATTCCGAAAGTGCCGCATCAATAGTAGATTTACTAGTTTCCTGCTGAGAATTTATAACTTCCTGGAAATCTTTGAAATTTGAAAGCATTTCTTCTTCTACTTTCGCAAGATTTGTTTGAATTATATTCAAATTTCGTTCAATTTCATGTTTAAGTTCAGATTCTGAATTCTTTGAAATTTCTGAAATCGAAGTATTTGCGTCCTGTTTAAACTTCAAAATCATCTTTTGCATTTCATCCACAGAATTCTGCAATTCCTCCTGTTTTTGTTCAAGAGAAAGTGAAATTTTTGAAATCTGTTCAGTGGAACGATTCTGAAGATTTTCGATGTTTGTTTTGAAATTTTCAGTATATTTTGTTTCAAATTCGCGGCGTGAATCTTCATATTCATTTTTGAGGACAGTTAATTTTGAATCAAGAGTTTGTTTCCATTCAGCTAAATCTGAATCAAACTGATTATTTTTTGTAGTAAGTTTTTGATTAAATGACGATTCAAATTCCTGAAGTTTTACACTCATGCTTCCAGTTGCTGTTTCTTTTAAATCATCAAGAGAATCGTTAATATCTTTGATTTTTGCTTCGATTGTCAAAGAATCCTGTTTAATCTCATTGCTGAAATCTTCATGTTTTTGTTTTTGATTTGCCGTAAAGTTTTCAAAATTTTCTAGAATTCTGTTTTGAACGTCTGACATCGCCGCACGCAAACTTTTTTCCAAATTGTCAACATCGCTTTGTGAGAATTGAATCTGCGAAAGTTTGTATTCAATATCTTTTTTGTAGGAATTAAGCTGGGAATCCACATCATCTAAAATATGAAGATGTTTCACTTCACTTTCTGAAACAGCTTTTTTAACAGAATCTGAAATCAGTTTGGAAAGACTTTCCAGGCGATTATTTGTTTCAATTTGGAAAGTTTCAATTTGATTGTTTGTAGACGAATGAAGTGCATCAATTTTTTGTTCCGTTTCAGACTGAATTTTCTGCAAATCAGTTTGAATTTCAGAAGCACGTTTTTCTGCATTATCACATTGAGTTTGAATATATTGCACAGAACTTTTTGCTTCTTCCACAGAAGTTGAAGCTTTTTGCGTTATGTCTTCAAGAGAATTTTTCAATTCATTCTGGACAATAGAAATTTCTTTTTTCAGATTTTCTGAACGACTGTTGCAGGTGGAAATATTTTCGTCAAAATCATTTTGGATTTTTTCCAAACGATTTTTGCAATTTTCTTCTATAATATCAAGTTGATTTAACCGATTTTCCAATTCTGATTGCAAAGAATTGATAGCTTCCTTATTTTCGGCTGTAAATTCTGAAAATTTCAGGTTGTTTTCTTCTGTTGCACTTTCAAATGCCTTGGAATATTGTTCCAAAAAAGAAGCATAATCATTCTGGAACTTTTTGGAGATTTCATCATAATTCTGTTGATTTTGAGTTTGAAGCTGCAAAATTTGAGAATCATATTTTTCACTGATTTTTTGATTGTCTTCTACAAAACGCTGTTCCACTTTGGAAATAATTCCATCATTCTTGTTGCTCACAGATTCGAGCAAAGTGAGATATTTTTTCTGTAGAGCGTCAACTTTTTCTGCAAAACTACCAGAAACTTCCTCGATTTTTTTGCTAAAACGTTCGTTCATTGTTGAAAGTCTGGTTTTTGTATCAGCCATAAAACTTTCTTCTGAGTTTTTGTAAGTTTGAATAGTTTCTGATGATTTTTTTTCAAAAGAATCCCTAAGTTCCACAGATTTATCTTCGAGCATGCCTGAAATTTGCTCAAATTTATTTGTAATTGAATCAGAAGCTGCTGAAAATTTATCTTTAAGTTCCTGTTCCAGAGTTTCAGTTTGAGTTTTAAGTTCGGAAAGGAATTTATCGGAACGTTTCTGAGCTTGTTCACTTAAATGCTCAAATGCGGTGTTTTCAAGTTTATCTGCACGTTCAGAAGCCTGATCATAAGCGGACTGGAATTTTTGCTGCATAGAAATAAGTGCGTTTTCTGCAGCATTTTTTGAATCTTGTATTTCCTGCGAAATTTTTTGTGCGTAATTTTCATATTCAGACAAAAGTTTTGTGCCAATTGCTTTGAGTTGTTCTGCATTTTTTTCCGAAAATTCTTTTGAAAGTTCGGGAATTTGTTTTTCAAGTTGCAAAACTGACTGTTCCTGTTTTGCAATTCTGTTTGAAACTTGTGTGATAAGTTGGCTGGAATTTTGCAAACGCACCAGATTTTCTTCCACATTATCAGTCATTTCATTCAAATCGTTTAAAACTTTTGCATAACCGTCAATTTGATTTTTGATATTTTGGATAGCCTGAATATTCTGGTCAAAAAGCTTGATTTTATCTGCAAATTCATCATTCTGTTGTTTTAAAAGTTTAATTGCAGCATTGGCACGTGTTTGTTCTGATTTAAAATCTGTTGCCATAAGATTGTACTGTCCCTGCAATTCCTTGAAGACTTTGAGTAAATCTTCCTGGCGTCTGTCCGCATATTTTCTGACTTTTGTGATGCCATCTTCATTTTGCTGTAATTTTCTAAAATAAAATGAAATTCCAAGTGAAATCACTATTGAAATTAAAATAGCAATTAAAATTGTCATATTTCCCACCCATTTTATTACTTTTTTTAATTATTTTTAAAATTATTTATTATCATCAAAAAATATTTTTTCAAGCTGATTGTAATGAAAAAACGAAACGTCTGCAATTTTTGAACTTCTTTTTTTGAAAAGTCCAGGAGTTTGAATCCACGCAGCTTTCATTCCAGCCTTTTTGGCTCCAATTATATCATATTTGTGGCTGTTTCCAACGTACAAAATATTTTCACTTGGAATGCCAAGTTTTTCAGCAAGTTTATTGAAAGGAATAACAGAAGGTTTTAAAGCTCCGGCATCTTCTGCACCAAGAACAACATCGCACATCTTCTTAATTCCCCAAATTTCTCCTTTTTGCTCTGGCGGAAAATCCGAAAGAATTCCAATCTTATAACCATTGTTTTTCAGTTTTTTGATAAAATCAACGACACCTTTACACGGTTTAATTGTTTCAAACTTTTGTTCCAGTCCGCTGTAAACAATTCTATCCAGTTCTGAAATTGCTTTTTCTGGCGAACATTTTAATCGTTTTGCCATCATTTCTGCCTGAATCTGCTGAATATTTCCAGATATTTCTTTTTTTCTTAATTCGTTTCGTACTAAACCATATTTTAAAAAGAAAAAACAATGAATCAAAAAATGAAACGGCATGCGGATATTAAATTTCCAGGTTCTGTAGAGTGTTCCGTCAATATCAAAGGCAACGGCTTTTATCTCTGATAAATTTAAAGTATTCACCTTATTATTTTATCATAATTTTGGAAAATAGTCATTAATTTTTTGTTGATTTGAAAAGCCAAACTTTCGTAATGAACTATAATAATCTGATTTCCATATTAATAATAAATTTTCTGGGTGTTTTCTCTTATTTTAATTGTTTTAAGTTTTATTGTATAATTATTTGTAATTCATCTGATAAAAAAATATATTTTTAATCAGTAGAATTTCAGGAGGATTTCAGGAGGATATTTTTATAATGAAAAAAATCAAATTATTTAGTGTTATTTCCACTATTCTTATTTGCAGTTCGTTCTTCTTTGTAAGTTGCCAGAAAAAAGAAGCTGCTCCAGTAAAAAGTGAAGTAAAAAAGGAAACAAAAGTTGAAGCTCCAAAAGAAGTTACAGGACTTCCATTTACAATTTATTGTTCTGCTCTTTGGGCATCTCCTTTTTTTGAAGTTCAAAGCGATTGGGAATCAATTGAAATCATTTTTGATTCTGTTCCAGACCAGAATTTGTTCCAGTTTAACTTTGTTTCAGATTCAGTTGAATCAGAACAGTCTTGGGGAACTGCTTATCACACATTGTACCCTGCTGTAGAAGAAAAAAATGTTTTCAATATTGAAGAATGTTTGTCTCAGACAAAAAATGATGCTGGACAATCTTTGAAAGATTTGGGAGCTACAAAAATTTCTCAAATCAGAATTCAGTCAAAAGTATCTGAAGAAGTTTCACTTTCTGCTTTAAGTGCTATTGTAACTAAGAAAGATGGTTCAAAAATGGCTGTAATTCCATCTGGTGACTGAGGTTCTACTGTAGAAGAAAACTAATTCTTCACTGATTTTTTTCATAATAGTCTTGATTTTGAATTTGGAAAAAGTTCTGAGATTTATATTGAAATGACAGCGAAATAGGAAAATCTCCAGAAAGAAAATTTTTCGGTTTAAGTCGGTTTAAAATGGAAAATTGATATTAAAGCTATATAACAAAGGCGTAATCTTTTATTTACTTTTTTGGCAATAATATGGATTTTATGTTAAAAGTGTAAAAGATTATGCCTTTTTTTTTGGTGGGTAACGCACAAGGGCTATGGAGCAGCGCAAAGCGGCCACTGGACTGAGCGAAGCGAGGGAAGCGGCTGACCGTTAGGGAACTGCGAAACAGCCCGGTTTTGCGTAGCAAAATGTGCCCAAATAATTATAAAAACTTAATGTATTTTTTGGATTTAATAAAGTAGCAAAAATTTTGAATTAAACTGAGGAAATTGATATGAATTACAGAATTAGTGGAAATGAAAATGTTCTTTTTAATAATAATGCATTTTATTGTATAGGAACGGGGCGAATGGGGCTTGCGCTGCAAAAGCAGTATTTTGAACAGCTTAAATTTGTGCAGGAAAAAATTGGGTTTGAGCATATTCGTGGGCATGGTCTTTTTCATGATGATATGGCTATTTTTCATGAATATGAAGATTCTGACGGAAACAAAAAGGTTGAATACAATTGGACATATCTGGATATGGTAATGGATTCGTATATTGAGTTGAATATCCGTCCTTTTATTGAACTTGGTTTTATGCCTCATCAACTTGCAAGTGGCGAGCAGACTATTTTTTACTGGAAAGGTAATACTACTCCTCCAAAGAATTATGAAATTTGGGCAAACCTTATCAAAGCTACTTTAATGCATTTGATGGAGCGTTATGGTTCTGATAAAGTTGTAACTTGGCCTGTGGAAGTGTGGAATGAGCCGAATTTGCCTGGTTTTTGGAAAGATGCGGACATGGATGAATATTTTAAACTTTACGATGTTTCTGCTCGGGCTGTAAAGGAAGTGGATGGTAGGTTTAGAGTTGGTGGACCTGCTGTTTGCGGTGGAACTGACCAAAAATGGATTCAAGCTTTTCTTGAATTTGTGCGCGACCATAAGTGTCCTCTTGATTTTGTGAGCCGTCATCATTATACTACGGAATTTCCTAAGCCGGATGGACATTATGGCTATCCGAAACTCCATCCAAAGGAAAAATGTTTTGAGCAGCTTGATTCTACTCGCGGTATTGTTGATTCTTTTGCTGAATTTAAGGATATGGAGATTAATGTTACGGAATTTAACACTTCGTACATTCCTAATGCGCCTGTTCATGATACAAATTTGAATGCAGCTTACATTGCACTCATGCTTTCTACTTTTGGGGATAATCATAAATCATATTCTTATTGGACTTTTGGTGATATTTTTGAAGAAGGCGGTGTTCCGTTTACTCCTTTCCATGGCGGCTTTGGTTTGGTAGCAAATGGAATGATTCCAAAACCAACATTTTGGACTTTTGCTTTTTACAAAAAACTTACTGTCGGATACGAAAAGTGTGTTTTAAAAACTCCAAATCTTGTGGTTGTTAAATCTGCTGATGGATATAAAGGTGTTGCCTGGAATGTGGACACAGAGTTTTCAGGTCAAAAAATTGATATTGATGTTGAATTTCCGGATTTTCAGAATAATCAAAAAAAATTTGGACAAATTCTGGAAAAAGAGAATGGAAATGGTGAAAAAAGTAAGGAATCAAATGTGCTGATAACGATGCTTGTTGATGAAGAGGTTTGTAACCCACTGAAAATTTGGCATGATATTGGCGAGCCGGCAAATCCTTCAAAAGAAGAAATCGCTCTTTTGCGGCAAAGTGCGGAACCTTTTGTGCAGACTCGAAGGTGTGGTTTAAAGATTCATCTGGAATTAAAGGAAAATGCTGTTTGTTATTTTGAGCTGAAATCGGCACCGATAAAAAGCGACCGCGGTTATTCTTTTGGACGGATGGAATAGAATACTGGAATAAAAAAACTGGTGTTTATCTTTGTTTTTCTGCTAATTTTTTTCAATTGCAGGATAAAATAAACACCAGTTGTGGAATTTAGTTCTGCGATTTTTTAGAAGCTGGTTTTCCGTTTCTAGACGCACTCAGAACAATGAATAATTAGTCTTTGATTTCTACTGTTGCTGCGTAAGCCTGAGAGAGTTTATTGCCATCTTTAATCATTTTTACCATTACAGCAGATTTAATAGGATTGTGTTTTGCGTCAAATTTGATGTGACCTGTAACATAATCGTTATCGATTTTTTCAAGAGCTTCGCGAACTTTTACAGAATCTGTTGAACCGGCAGCAACGATAGCGTCTTTCAACATATACATTGAGTCATAACCAAGTGCAGCAAAAGCGTTTGGTTTTTTGTTGTATTTCTTTTCAAAGTTCTTTACGAATTTCTGAACTGCTGGAGAATCTGAATCTTCTGCATAGTGATTTGAATAGTAACCGTTTAAAACTTCATCACCAGCATTTTCTGTAAGTCCGTCCCATCCATCTGCACCAACGATTGGTGTATTAATTCCCTGAGCGCGAAGTTGTTTTGCAATCAAAGCAACAGTTGCATAATAATCTGGAAGATAAACAACATCAGGATTTGCAGCTTTTACTTTTGTGATGATAGCGTTGAAATCTTTTTCGCCAGTTCCATAAGATTCTTTTGCTACGATTTTTCCACCTTGTTTTTCAAATTCTGTAACAAAGTTTTCCATAAGACCAACAGAATAATCGTTTCCAATATCATAAAGAACAGCAGCTTTTTTTGTACCAAGATTTTCGTAAGCAAATTTTCCACCAACACGTCCCTGGAATGGGTCAATGAAACAAGCTCTAAAAATGAAGTTTCCAGCGTCTGTAATTGCAGGAGCTGTAGCAGCAGGTGCAATCTGAACTACTTTATTTGCTTGAGCCTGATTTGTGATAGCCAAAGTACATCCAGATGTCAAAGAACCAATGATAAGTCTTGTCTTGTCTTTTGAAACAAGTTTTTTGTAAGCACTTACAGATTTTGCAGGATCTCCTTCATCATCTTCGCAGATGAACTGGATTTTCTGACCATTAATTCCACCAGCAGCATTAATTTCTTCAACAGCAAGATCAATACCGTTTTTACATTCAACACCATAAACTGCAACACCACCAGAAAGAGGTGCTACACCACCGATTTTAATTGTTGCTCCCTTTTTTGGTGCAGCAAAGAGAAAACTAGTTGCAGCCAAAACAAAAGCAGCTGACAAAGTAATTTTGAATGATTTTTTCATTTGTTCCTCCAAAGAAAAATACTATTACGGAAATATTATAGAATTCTTTTTTTTTGGTAAATAGTTTTTTTATAATTTTAATAAAAAAATTAAACTACAATAAAGATTTGTGTTGGATTTATTACAAAGTTTTTTTTAATTCCAATTTTTAATATAGGTCTGTCCCTATTTTTATAGTTATGACCCTGAGAATTGAGGTGTGTCCCCTTTTTAAATAGGTCAGTTTTTATTTAATATAGGTCTGTCCCCGTTTAATATATTTCCATTTAATGTGAGTGTTCCAGTGAAGCAAGGTCTGTCCCTTTTTTTAATAAATTGGGGACAGATCTTGTTTCTTGTGAACTTTCCCGCTTGCGAGCTTTCTTGCGTGAGAGATTGGAGCACCGCCGAAGGCGTTCCGAAGCGTAGCGAAGGAATGAAGCGTTAGCGGAAGTGCGCAAAGCTCGACGGCTTTAGCCGGCACGCCCTGAAAAAAAATGCTTCTAAATTACAACTGCAATTAATTCACTCTTGTTTGTGACAACAAAAAGTCGCAACCCTCGTACTTGGGGCAAAGTGATGACAGCTTCTGACTCCGCATATAGATTCACAGTCATAATCTGGTCATAACGGACAACTATAACTTGCGAAATGTAATCATTTTTTGTCATTGGGTGATTGAATTTAAGCGAATATTGACCGTCAAATTCTTGAATAATGGGTTTAAATTTCGATTCATTGCTGGTTTTTGCTGATACTGGCGAAAGTTTATTTCCGCAACAGCTCAATTCCACCGATTTTATGCTTGTTATAAGATTTCCACAGGTCGGACACTTATAAAATTTTAGATGATTCATATTTTCTCCAATTTTTTGATTCTTATCCAAATATCCTTGCAAAATGCTTTGAATATCGACTTCTAAAACTTTTGACAGCTGAGAAATCAAAGTAATGTTCGGACAGCCTCGTCCTTTTTCCCATTTGCAGACTGCTTTGTCTGTTACGCAAAGCATTTGTGCAAGTTCTTTTTGCGTTAACCCTTTTTTTATTCTCAAACTGCGAATTAAGTTTCCTGTTTTTTCTGCATTCATTATCCAATATTCCTTATATATTCCTCTTTGCTGAGCATCAAACTTTGCAGATTTTCGATTGTTTCTAGAGCAAGACAAAATTTTGAAGCATATTCTTCGCCAGCACGTTCAAATTCTGCAATTTTTGGTTCTGCAACAGGTTTAGCTTCAGGAACATTGAGCAAAGGTGTTTCTGGTACAAAAATCTTTGTAAGATTTCCAAAACATAAATCACACTGACGGGACAGACCTTCAAAATTATGTTCATAATTAGGAAAACCGCAGCCACTTATTACGACAGTATGAATTTTAGAAAAATCAACCATAGGAACGTGGCGTGTTCTTCCATCAACTATTTCCATTGTCATTTGAGTTAATGGAATTGTTCTGTCTAAAACTGCTTTGATATGACTTGGCATTCCGTAACAATACAACGGAAAACTCCAGATAATCAAATCAACTTCAGGATACAAATCAAGAATTTGATTTTGATCATCGTCAATCAAACAATGTTTATTTTTTACCTGCCAGCATCCAAAACATCCACGGCAAGGTGCAATTTTTTTTTCTATAATATTTGTAACTGTAATTTCGTGATTTCCACTTTTTTCAATTCCCCGCAAAAAAGCATTTGTCAAAACCATTGTGTCACTTTTTTTCTTTGGACTTCCGTTTAAAACTAAAATTTTCATTCCATTACCTCATATTATAAAAAATTTATGGCTACATACCACCCTTTCTTTTCTTTACAATAATAAGAGTATCATTTGAGAAAGAAACTGTAAATCTACGAGGCGTAGAGAATTGTTAATCTGTAAGATTAGTTACTTTACAAAAATAAATCCCCCGAAAATCTCCATTTTTTCAGAGTTTTCCAACTGGTTAAAATTCTGTAAGTTCACTAAACTAAAATTGTGTTGCACGAAAACGCGTTTTATTATGGTGTAAAACTGCATTATTTTTTTAATTTTTATGGGAGTTTTTATGATTCTAAGTTTTATTTTTTCATTCATCTGGGTCATTTTGATTACTTTTGTTGGAGTTGGCGTAAGCGGCGGTTCCTTGACTTTCATTTGGGATTTTTCTTCTTTTGCAGGAGTTTTTTTGATTTTTGCAATTTCCATAATTTTAAGTGGATATGGAAAAATGTTTTGTGCAATTTTTTCATCAGGTAATAAAATTGCAGCTTTCGATTTTCAACATTTAAAAAAATCCGAAGAAGCGTTAGATTTTTCCATTAAACTACTTTTTTATTCCGCTATTTTGATTCCAGTTCTCATTTTAATTTATACATTATCAAACGCATCTCAATCGCCTGATTTTTATTCTCATTTGGGTTCCAATTGTGCAGTTTTGCTTTTGTGTCTTTTGTATTTGTCTTTACTTGAAATGATTTTGATTACAGCAAAAGCACAAATCCGAAAAAAATCGATTTTATTTATGGCGGAAGATTTGTTGCAAAACAAATCGCAAACGAAATCTGAGCAAAAGGTAAATTTAAAAAAAGTTTTCAAAAACATAATTGGATTTATTTTGCTTGTAACAGTTTTCTTAATTTATGGATTATTTTCGGGAGTTTATTCGTGGGGAGAAAACAATGCAATTCTCATAATTATTGATATTCCTTCTATTTTAATGATGTTTCTGTACGTTTTGCCATTGCTTCTAATTTCAGGAAACTTCACGGTTTTGTTCAAAGGATTTAAAACTGCATTTTCTGGTATACAAATAGACGTGAAATCAAAAAATCTTTATCAAAATGCTTTTAAATCAACAATGTCATTGAACTGGTGCGCATCTTTTGCTACAGTGATTTGCAGCTTTGTTTGCATTCTTAGTGATTTGAGTGATATGTCCAAACTTTCTGCAAATTTCGCAGTCGGAATTATTCCATTATTCTATGCTGCATGCCTAAATCTTGTACTGCTTTTTGCAGAAATCAAAATTTGCAACTCCGTTTCGTAAGTTTTCTTTGTAAATTATCTTAGAAAGTTTTCGTTATGAACTATTGCTGTAAGTTTTAGTGGAAAATATGATTTTTGATTTTGTAACAGTTGCAGCTATGAGTATGATTTTGACATTCATAACTGCACAAAAAAAAGATTTTTTCTCAAAAATGATGCAAAATTCTGTTACGGCAGGACTTTTGCTTTCTGTAATCAAACTTTTGATTTTTATTGCGCATCTGGAACATTTTTCCAAAACAGGAGATTTGATTTCACTAGAACAGTTTTCACAGAATTTAACACTTAATCTGCCGATTCTCATTATTGTAAAATTTCGTCCCCTTATCATAGGACTTTTTTACAGAATTATTTCTTTCATTATAAATGAAATATTTGCTGTCCTAAAATTCAAAAAAACAAATTTTCCTGATGAAAAAAAGAACTGCGAAACAATGCAGAACAATTCAGCTCAACTTTCTTCTATAAAAAAGTCGATTGATTACAGTCTTCTTTCGCGGCGTGAAATTGAAGTTGCACGGCTAGCAGCAAAAGGATACACAAACGCACAGATTGCCGATGAACTATTTATCAGCACAGAAACTGTAAAAAGTCACATGAATTCTATTTTTGAAAAATTAAACATTTCTTCCAGAAAAGAACTCATGCTACAAGAAAATACAAACTCATGAATCATTCTTTTTTACCAACAGCAAGTTTCACACATTGAAATTCGCCATTATAATAACCTTTACTTTTTAGTATTGAAATTTGTTCTATCTTTTAGACAAAAACTCTCTCCTAAGATTGACTATCCAAGTTGACCGACAGTAAAAGTTTACATTTCTTTTTTTGTTATTCTTCGTGTTTTCTTTTTTTACATCTCTATTAAAAATATCAATTAAGTTTTTTAGTCTTTAATATTATTTAAAATAATTTTTGTCATTATTTGAATTTCACTAATTTTGTCCTGCAGACTGTCTTCGCTAGGTAATTCTTTGGAAGCTACAAATTTACACAAATTCAAAAGGGAATGAGCGGAAGCATAGTAAAAAGTAGTAGCATTTTTGATTTTTTTTACGGGCGATTTGGGCGAGGAGATGGAACTGGAGTTGGTCTTGGTGTTGGTTTTGGTGACGGAGCAGGTCTTGGAGCAGGTGCATGATGATGAGGTTCTGTTATAGCGTGAAAAACTCCACCTATCACACTTCCGAGAATTACAGCGCCCAAAACATCATCAGCATCAATATCGTTTTCTTTTTCGACGATTACAGTTTCTACTTTTGTTGTTTTTTCAGCATAATAATTCTTTGGAACTTTTTGTCGTGCTTTTGCAACTGTTGTTCCATCATAATTATCTACAAGTTTGGCACTTACAATATAATTTGGTCCGTCAGTTTCAATGTTTCCAGAACAAACATAATCAGCATCTTCTATATCGTTCACAATTTCAATTTCATTTGTGCAATAAAGTGCAAACTGAACAGATTTTGAAATTTTCTTTCTTTCGTTATTACTCAAATCTGAATTAAAAATTTTCACTGCAATTGTACTGCCAGTATCTTCAAAATCATCAAGAAGTTTTTCTGCAAGTTTATCAAACGGATCATAATCAGAATCTGCATAAAGTCCACAAACTGCTGAAAATATAACTAATAAAACCAATAAATATTTTTTCATGAAAAATCAACCTCCAGAATCATTAAAAAACTCTAATTCAATAATTTAAACACATAAACTGTGCAGAAGTGTCACTATTATTTTAATATTTATCTTTCCTATTTATTAATTTTTTCTTATATTATAAATATGAAAATATCATTAAACCCTGATAAAACTATTGTAGAAAAAATTCAAGCTGGTCTCAAAGCTAAGGATGGATATTGTCCGTGCAGAATTCAAAAAACTCCTGAAAACAAATGTATGTGTCAGGAGTTTCGAAATCAGATTGAAGATCCCGATTTTGAAGGATTTTGTCACTGCATGCTTTATTACAAAAGCAAGTGATTTAAATTATACTTCGCGGATATCTTCAACTGTACCGCACTGTTCGCAGATTTCTTTGCATGTATTTAATGCAATGTTTGTAGCTTTTACAGTAACTTTGCGGAATGCAGGATTTTCGGCTTCTGTAGTGATGCAGGAAATTATAATTCCACCTGCCATTGCAATTTTTTGTGTAAAAACACTCAGCGAACCAGGTTCATCACTCATCTGTACGATTGCACGCACGCCAGAAGTTCTTGCACTGAACATTTCAATGAACATTCTGAATAAGTCACTGTCTGTAATGATTCCTACAAGAAGATTGTCTTTCATTACAGGCAGACAGCCAAAATCTCCGTCAGACATAATTCTGGCAGCTTCTTCAACAGTTTCATCAAAACTTACGGTTTTTACATCTTTTGTCATAGTTTTTTCAACTGTAAGTTTGCTCAAAAGATATGTCAATTCGTACATATCCAAAGTTGTAGCCTGACTTGGAGCAGCTTTTTGTAAATCATTTTCTGTGATAATGCCAACAAGCGTTCCAGACTTGTCCAAAACCGGCAATTTTTTGATATTGTTTTTTTTCATCAAATCTGTGGCTTCCAAAATAGTCGCTTTTGGTTCAACTGTAATTGGATTTTTTGTCATTACATCTTTTACTAACATTTTTAGCCTCCTAGATATGCAGAAATAACTGCTTTATCGGTAATCAAATTACTAGCGTTTCCATCTTTTGTGATTTCTCCAGTTTCCAGAATGTAAGCTCTGTTTGCAATGGAAAGAGCTTTATAAGCATTTTGTTCAACAAGAAGAATTGTAGTTCCGGCAGAGCTGATTTTTTTGATAATCTCAAATATTTCATCAACAAGGATTGGAGCAAGTCCCATCGAAGGTTCATCCAAAAGCAAAAGTTTTGGTTTGGACATTAAAGCGCGTGCCATGGCGAGCATCTGCTGTTCACCGCCTGAAAGCGTTCCTGCGAGCTGAGACAAACGTTCTTTTAATCTTGGAAAAAGTTCGTATCCCCATTCCATATCCTTTTTGATTTGTTCCTTGTCTTTTCGAAGGTATGCACCCATTTCCAGATTTTCTTTGACTGAAAGATTTGCAAAAACGCGTCGTCCTTCTGGAACCTGAATCAAACCCATCTTTACAATTTTATCAGCTGAAAGATTAGTAATATCAGTTCCTTCAAAAAAAATGGAACCGCTGTTTTTCTTTATCAGATTGCTGATGGAGTGCAATGTTGTAGTTTTTCCAGCACCGTTTGAACCAATCAAACTGATTACTTCGCCCTGTTCAACAGAAAAACTGATTCCTCTGAGCGCTTTGATTGCACCATAAGAAACTACAAGATTATTTACTTCAAGCAAACTCATTTTTCACCTCCTGTCATCTGTTCATAACCAGAGCCAAGATATGCTTTGATTACTGTGGGATTACTTTGAATTTCTTCTGGATTTCCGCTTGCAATTACACTTCCGTAGTTTAATACCATCAGGCGTTCACAAATTCCCATTACAAGTTTCATATCGTGTTCAATCAAAAGAACTGTCAGATTGAATTCTTTTCTGATAAATGAAATCATTTCCATAAGTTCCAAAGTTTCCTGACCATTCATTCCTGCTGCAGGTTCATCAAGAAGCAGAAGTTTTGGAGCTGAGGCAAGCGCACGACAGATTTCAAGTTTTCTTTGTTCACCGTAAGGAAGATTTTTTGCAAGTTCGTTGATTTTTCCTTCCATATGAAAAAGCGAAAGAAGATGCTCAGCTTTTTCGTTCATCATTTCTTCATCATTACGGAATTTTTTCGTGCGGAATTCTACATCAAAAGGATTTACACCTCTCGTTTGATGAAGCGCAATTTTGATATTGTCGCGGACAGTCATTCCACCAAAAAGTCTGATATTTTGAAAAGTTCTGGCAATGCCAATTTTATTCAGCTGTGCAGGACTTTTTTTATTGATAATTTGAAGGTCACCTTTTTTATCTACAAAAGTGATTGTGCCGGAAGTTGGTTTGTAAACCCCAGAAAGCATGTTGAAAACCGTAGTTTTTCCAGCTCCGTTTGGACCGATTAAACCAATAAGTTCGCCTTCATACAAATCAAGAGAAAAATCAGAAACAGCGCGAAGTCCACCAAAAACAATGGAAATATCTTTTGCACGTAATAATAATTCTTTATTCATTTTTTTGCAGCCTCCTAGTTCTTTTCCGATTTTTTACAGAATTTTTTGGAAAACCAGCGTCCGATTGATTTGAAATAATTTGGAATTTTGAAGAAGCATAATTCACTTGTTCCAAGCAGTCCCTGAGGTCGGAAAAGCATCATACAAATCAAAATAAGCGGATAGATTAAAAGTCTGTAATCTCTTAAGAAACGCAGGAATTCCTGAAGAACTGTCAAAACGAAAGCTGAAATAATTGAACCGGTTACACTTCCCATGCCGCCCAAAACTACATAAATCAAATGATTTACAGAATTGTTGAACGATGCCAAATCAGGTTTTACAAAACCAATCAACGGAGCATACAAAGCACCACCGATTCCTCCGATAAACGATGCAATTACAAAACCAATCATTTTATAGCGGAAAACGCTGATTCCGTTACTGTTTGCAGCAATTTCATCTTCTCGAACTGACATGATTGCACGACCGTAAGTAGAACGCAAAAAGTTTTGTAAAGCTACAATTAGTAGAACAAGTGTTCCAATGACGCTGACAAATGCAATTGTAGCACCCCAATCCAGTGAAGTTGTAAAAACTGTGCTGAATTGAATTCCGTTTGGACCGCCCGTCCAGCTTTTTTGGTTTAATAAAACTACGCGAATAATTTCACCAAATGCCAAAGTTACAATAGCAAGATAATCGCCTTCGAGTTTAAGCGTTGGAAAACCAATCAAAAATCCGAAGATTGCCGAAATGATGCCTGCCAGTACAATGCTGATTGGAAGTGGAATGTGTGCATTTGTTGTCAGAAGTATGACTGCATAAGCACCGATAGCCTGAAAGCCTGCTTGTCCCAAACTAAGCTGTCCTGTAATACCACAAACAACGTTTACGCTCAAAGCCATGATTGCATTTACACCGGCCAAAGTTATAACTTGAGCCCAATAAGAATCTATTCCGATAGGAAAATCAAAAAAGATTGCCTTTATCTGAATCAGAACTGCTGGAATAAGTACAAAACCAAAGGCAATTGCCGTCAAAATCAAAGTGTTTTTATAAAATTTATTTCTCATAAGCTATAATCCTCGTATTTTCAGTTTTATACTTTAACAACTTTCTTTTTACCCAAAAGTCCGGTTGGTTTTACAAGAAGAATCACAATCAAAATGCAGTAAGAAATTGCATCAGCATATTGTGAGGAAATATAAGCTTTTGTCATGGTTTCAGCGATTCCCAAAATCACACCGCCAAGCATGGCACCAGGAACAGAACCAATTCCTCCTAAAACTGCGGCAACGAAAGCTTTAAGACCAGGAATGTAACCCATTGTCGGGTCAATCTGAGGATAAGCAGTTGCATACAAAACACCGCCTGCACCAGCAAGAATGGAACCGATTACAAATGTTGTGGCAATAGTTTTGTTTACGTTTACACCCATCAAACTTGCAGCGCCCATATCATAACTTACAGCACGCATTGCTTTTCCAGGTTTTGTGTAATTTATGACGTAATTTAAAATCACCATCAAAATTGCTGAAGAAATTATGACAATCAACTGGATGTTTGAGATGGAAATGAGCCCATTTGGAAAAGCCTTCGTAGTAAGGTTATAGATTTTTGTGTCCATAGTAGGGAATTGACGTGGATTTGGTCCAATGAATGGCAAAACGCGCATTCCGTTTTGCAAAATCAATTCCACAGCAATTGCTGTGATGAGGGAATTTAGTCTTGGAGCTGACCGTAAAGGGCGGTAAGCACAGCGTTCAATCAAAAGGCTCAAAAGCGAACAGACAATCATCGCTCCTAAAAAAGCACAAGCTAGTCCAAAAGGGGTAGTGCCGACTGCACGCAAAATAAAATAACCTGTATATGCACCGACCATCATAACATCGCCGTGTGCAAAGTTAATCAATTTTACAATACCATAAACCATTGTGTAGCCGAGAGCAATTAATGCGTAAATGCTACCGAGAGAAAGACCATTCACTAGTTGTTTAAGAAAGGTATCCAATGTTTTCCTCCAACTATTAACTATTTTGTTCTATATAATATACACAATTAATCAAAAAAAAAATAGTACAAGAAATATAACTTCGTAAATCTTTCAAAAAAGTTTTAAGTTTTTTTAAGAGGGGACAGACCTTGAAACTAAGTGTGGGAAATTTCGCCAGTTAGGTGTGAATGGTGCAGGGTTTGAAACTGCACAGCGCACCGAGGCTTGAACAGCAGCCGTAAGGCTGGTCCGCAAGGACCGAGCGATAGCGAGCTGTGAAAGGCGACTGGTTAACTCAATTTTGCTGATTTCTTTTTTTATATTTTGATTAATCTCCAAAGTGAATTTATTGCTAAAAATGTTGTTTTCTTCTATTATATTAGTATGAAAGAATTAGAATTGAAATATGGTTGTAATCCAAATCAGAAACCAGCTAGGGTTTTTATGGAAAATGGCGATCTTCCTATTACTGTTTTGAATGGAAGACCTGGATACATTAATTTGCTTGATGCTTTGAATGGTTGGCAGCTTGTTAAGGAATTGAAAGAAGCTACGGGACTTCCTGCTGCTACTTCATTTAAACATGTGAGTCCTGCTGGTGCGGCTGTGGGGCTTCCTCTTTCTGACACTCTTAAACAAATTTATTTTACTGACGGTGTGGAGCTTTCTCCTATGGCTTGTGCTTATGCGCGTGCTCGTGGTGCTGATAGAATGTCTTCTTTTGGTGATTTTATTTCGCTATCTGATGAATGTGATGAAGCTACTGCTCTTTTGATTAAAAAAGAGGTTTCTGACGGTATTATTGCTCCTTCTTTTTCTGAAAAAGCTTTGGAAATTTTGAAGGCGAAAAAGAATGGTAATTACTGTGTGATTCAGATTGACCCTGATTATGTTCCTGCTGATTTGGAACGAAAGCAAGTCTTTGGAGTGACTTTTGAACAGGGACACAATTTCTTAAAAATTGATAATTCTTGTCTTGAAAATATTGTGACAAAGAATAAAAATCTTTCTGATGATGATAAGCGCAATCTTGTTATTTCTTTGATTGTTTTGAAATATACTCAGTCGAATTCTGTTTGTTTTGTAAAGGATGGTCAGGCTATTGGTATTGGAGCTGGTCAGCAGAGTCGTGTTCACTGTACTCGTTTGGCTGGTCAGAAGGCTGATAACTGGTGGCTTCGTCAAAGTCCAAAGGTTTTAGGTTTGCAATTTGTTGATGGTATAAAACGAGCTGACAGAGATAATACTATTGATGTATACATTGGCGATGAATATGAAGATGTTCTTGCTGAAGGTAAATGGCAGAATTTCTTTAAGGTTAAGCCTGAAGTTTTCACTCGTGAAGAAAAAGCTGAATGGATTGCAAAAAATACAAATGTTGCTGTTGGTTCTGATGCATTTTTCCCATTTGGTGACAATATTGAACGTGCAAGAAAATCTGGTGTGACTTGTGTTGTGCAGCCAGGTGGTTCGGTTCGTGATGATTTAGTAATAAAAGCTGCTGATGATTACAATATGGTAATGTGTTTCAACGGAATTCGTCTTTTCCATCACTAATCAAAAATTACGGTTTCTTTTATCCTGCGATGTGTGGTATCAAAGGAAACTGGATGAAGCTCCAAAGTTTAAGTTGAGGAAATTTATGAAAATAGAAACAAAAGTTTTACATTCTGGATATAAACCTGCAAACGGTGGTCCTGGAACTATCCCAATTGTGCAGAGTACAACTTATCGTTTTGATAGTTGTGATCATGTTGCTGCTCTTTTTGATAAGCCTACTGAATTTATGTATTCACGTTTTGCAAATCCTACTTGTGATGCTGTTGAAAAAAAGATTGCTGATTTGGAAGGTGGTGTGGGCTGTATGCTTACTTCGAGTGGTCAGGCTGCCAGTTTGCTTTCCATTTTGAATCTTTGTTCTGCGGGAGATAGTTTTATTGCTTCATCTTCGATTTATGGCGGAACAATCAATCTTTTTGGTTTTACTTTGAAAAAACTTGGCATTGAATGTATTTGGGTTGATGTGAATGCTTCTTATGAAGAAATTTGTAAAGCATTTAAACCTAATACAAAGTGTGTTTTTGGTGAAACTATTGCAAATCCTGCTTTGACTGTTTTTGATTTTGAAACTTGGGCAAAAGCCGCTCATGACAATAATGTTCCTTTGATTATTGATAACACTTTTGCAACTCCAGTTTTGTGTCGTCCTTTTGAATGGGGAGCTGATATTGTAGTTCACTCAACGACAAAATATATGGACGGTCATGCTGTGCAAGGCGGTGGTGCGATTGTTGATTCAGGAAATTTTGATTGGGAAAAAGCTTATAAAAATACAGGAAAATTTGCTGATATGGTAGAACCTGATGATTCTTATCACGGTTTGCGCTATGTTGCTGATTTTGGTAAAGCTGCTTACATTGTGAAAGCCCGTACTCAACTGATGCGTGATTTTGGTTGTTATCCGGCAGCTCAGTCTGCATTTTATTTGAATATGGGATTGGAAACTCTTCCGCTTAGAATGGAACGCTATTGTCAGAATGCAAAAAAAGTGGCTGCTTTTTTGAAAAATTGTGATAAGATTGCAAAAGTTGCATATCCAGGTCTTGAAGGTGATGAATATTACGAGCGTGCTAAAAAATATTTGCCAAACGGAACTTGTGGTGTTATTTCCATCAGTATAAAAGGTGGCCGTTCTGCTGCTGTTCGATTTATGGATGCTTTAAAACTTGCCTGTGATGAAGTACATGTTGCCGATATCAGAACTTGTGTTTTGCATCCTGCAAGTGCAACTCATCGTCAGCTTACTGATGAACAACTTGTTGCGGCTGGAATTGATGGTGGAATGGTTCGCGTTTCTGTGGGTTTGGAAAATGTGGATGACATCATCGAAGATTTAAAAACTGGATTGGCTGCAATTTAATCTTGAGATTGTGAATCCATTATGGCTGTTGAAATTACCTGGGATGATATTCCTGAAAAGTGTGACAATTCTTCCAATCAGATTTCTCAAGGAATATCGCTTTCGGGTAATCATTCTCTTTTTATAAGCGACAATTATCCTGTTTTGCAGGGGTTTGTTGCGTCTGCAATTAAAGTTAATCTGATTTACATTGACCCTCCATACAATACTGGAAATAATTTTACGTATCAGGATGATTTTTCTTGCGGTGGTGACCGACACAGCGCCTGGCTCAGTTTTATGAATCGTCGGCTTCTGCTTGCAAAGGAAATTCTTATGGAAGATGGCTGTATTTTTATTGCCATTGACCAGAGTGAGCTTTATGTTCTTAAACTTTTGTGTGATAAAATCTTTGGCGAAGAAAATTTTGTGAATGATTTTATGTGGCTCCATGGAAAGGGAAAAAAAGATTCCTGGTCACGAACGCTGCAGCAGCACACGCTTTGTTATGCGAAAAATAAAAAAAAATTGAGACCTTTTGTTGAAATTGAATATTCGAATTGGGCAAAAAAAAACAACGATAATGATGCGCGCGGAAACTGGTTTAGCGGAAGCATTTCTTTTTCTGAAAAAAGGTCAAATCCAAATCACAAGAATTTTTATTCTGTCACATCACCTGGTGGAAAAATCTGGACACGTCAATGGCTGGTCAGTCAAAAGGAAATGAATTCTTTGATGGAAGAAAACAGGATTTTTTGGGGAAAACCTCCTTTGTTTGATAAAGTGCCTCGTTTAAAAATTTTTAACGGCACACCAACTCAGGTGATTCCTAAAAATATTATCGATGGTGTGGAATCTACTCGTTCTGCACAAAATCATCTGGATAAACTTTTGGGACAAAATGGACTTTTTGATAATCCAAAACCTGTAAATCTGATTATGCATCTGATTGAAATTTCCCGGATGCCTTCTGATGCTGTAATTCTTGATTTTTTTGCGGGAAGCGGTACCACTTTTGAAGCGGTAGTTGAGTTAAACAAAAAAGACAACGGAAATCGCCGCTGCCTTTTGGTTCAAAAAGAAGAAAAAGAAATCGCCTTGATTTGCGAAAAAAGAATAAACGCGGTCAAAGGCGATTTAAAAGTTGACGTTATCAGATGCTAGAATTCAGACGTTAGATTTAGATTTTAAATAGTTTTCTGCATTCAAGATAAAAACGTTTTTCGTCTGCTTCTCCCATGCTGAAACTTTTGCGAGGAAGTGGGCCACGTTCATTGATTGTTTCAAAGAAACTGTCTTTTGCAATTGGTGGAAGCAAAATACCTACAGAAGACGGTTTTTCACCAAGTTTGAGTACTTCTTCACTTCCGTGGATATAATCAATTTCTGGTTTTGCAGAATTCTTATCATCAGAATTTTTAGAAACTGCATTTTTCAAAAATTCATCGATTTCTGGTTGAAGACGTGAAACTGCAAGTTCTTTTATATCAGTTTCTAAAAGAATATATTTTTGTTGATTTGTTTTATCGATATATGCAAATCCAAAGTTTGCCCACGATTTTTTTACATTTTCTTCCAATTCTTTTGCATTTTTGATTTCTCTTACGTTGCCGTTTAGTTTTTTCTGCAGGAATTCAATCAATGCTTCATTATCAATATTAAAAATGACGCGATGAATCGGTTCAAAAGTGAGTCCATCATCATAAATATTGACAATTTCTACAAGTGCAAAGCGAACATTATCTTTGGCAATCTGCTGGTCATCAGCATTGTTTTTTAAAAGTTCGGCCTTGCGTTCATCCCAAACGGCTTTTGCTGTAGCTAGAGAATGATTTCCATCTCCAACAGCAAACAGAAATGTGGAATTGTCATCACAAGTATTTTCTTCTGCAATTTTGTTCAGCGCTTGTGTGATTTTTTCTATTTCAGATGAAGTTTCCAATGTCCAACCAGTGATTTCTCCGCCATTTGAGTTTAGTTTTCCAGAATAAATGGGATTTTTATCAACTGGTTTATTTCCGCCCACAAGAACGTCATTCTTGTCATTCACCAAAAGCATGATATGAGGAAGTTCAAGCGGTGCTCCCCGACGGATTTCCATGCGTGGTGGAATGCGTTCTACAATAGTTGCTTCTGTTGCTCGAATATTTGCTTTACTGAAAGGTTTCCATTCATAAGTTTCCAAATCAATGAGGGCTACAAGACCTTTTCGTGTGCGTCCAAAATTTGTTTTTCTTTCAAGGTAAATAAATGCTTCTTTTTCTGTGGCAAAAATATCATTTTGCAGATAATCGCACATCGACTTTCTGATTTGCTGTATTCTATCAGCTTTATCTGGAGAGTTCAGATAGACTTCTGGCAAAATCAAATTTAATGTTGAAGGATTGTCCCCAACAATTTTTTCAACATTTTTCCAATAATTCAAATCTTGTGTATATTGATCACAAGCAATAACCGACCATTTTTCCAAATCAACGTTAGCTGGTAAAAGTACCTTTGGTACAAAAACTCCAAATTCTTCAATTTTTTTCATATGTATAAGTATACTGTTTGAAAACAAAAAATGCCATAGGGCAAGTGTCGCAATTGGCAGTGTCGCAATTGACGGATAAAAAAGGAGTATTAAATTAAGGTCTGTCCCCTTTGTGTGATAAAATGTTTGTGATTTTTTGTCGATAACGAAAGAAATAAACTCGAGATTTGTGCAAACATAACGTTTTTTGGTGTGCTGTTTTTTTGAGACAGGGACAGACCTCGTTTTCACGAGTTTTTAGCAGTAACGATAAAAAACTCGTGATTTGTGCAAACAAGATTTTCGTCGATGTGTAAGTTTTCAGCACGAGGCATAGCACGAAGCAGGGACAGACCTCATAATTCTACTATCGTATTGAAAACATTTTGAAAATAAGTACAATAGAAATAAGATTATGTATTGAAAAAGGTTATTATGATTGAAATTAACAGCAAACAAAGAAAAATGCTTGAAAAATTAGCTCATGATTTACAGCCAATTGTTATTGTTGGTGGAGCAGGTGTAACTGACGGTGTTTTAGAAATGACTAAAAATTCGATTGCGTCTCACGAACTTTTAAAAGTGAAATTCAATGAATATAAAGATGAAAAGTTTGAACTTACTAATCAAATCTGCGAATATTGTGATGCGAATTTAGTGCGCATAATTGGAAATGTGGCAATTCTGTACAAACCAGCAGAAAAAGAGGACGATAGAAAAATTATTTTGGATTGATTTTTGCATAAGCCCAGCGAACTGTTGCAGCGGCTAATTTCATCTGATTTTCTGGTACAAAAATGTAATATTTTTGTGTACCGCTTGTTATCTGCATGACTGAGTTTGTCACTGAAGAAACGGCAGTTATTTCCTGTAGCGGAATTTCGTAATTTTCTGATTTGCCAAGAACGACAATGCGTTTATCTGTTACTACAAAATCTCCTTCTTGATTTTTTTGTGTTGTTTCCGTCGCAAAAACAATTTTTTCGTTATCTTCGAATTCCATCTTTGTGAAATGAACTGTTGGGATTTTGAAATTGTTATCCAGCGGAAGTTTATATTTTTTTGTATCAACATAAGGATTTTCGTAAGTTCCAGTTTTTTTCTTTGACTTTAGATTTTGCCAAATAATTATAAAAAGCATGAACAAAAAGAACATTATCGTGTAAAACGATTTTCCAAGGGATTTTGATTCACCTTTCTGCACTTTTTTTGGAAGTTTTGCGTCTTCTTTTGAAAAATCGTCTTCTTTTTTATTTTCAGAAGGATTCGTGCCAGATTGTTTTGCTTTTTTTGAACTTTTATGATTTTCGCTTTCATATTGAGATTCAACATTTTGATTTCCGTTTCCAAAAGGTAATCCTGAACCGGAACCAGATTGATTTGGTTCAAACAACATCAAAAAACAAACGATTGCAACATAAACGACAGTCATTATTCCTGACAAAATAAATTTTCGTTTTTTTGACCATTGGGTAGAATACCACATCAATACAAGTCCAATTGGAATAAAAATAACGGAGCAAAAACAGATTATAGTGATGATTGAAAAAGTTTTGTTACTTTGCATTGAAAATCAACTCCAAATGTAAGTTTCAGGTTTTCTGGTGTCATGATTTCTTCAGGTTTTCCATTAAGTATACTATGTTTTGGCGGTAAAAGACAAATTTTATCTGCAAAAGAGTAGGCGAGATTAATATTATGCACAATCGCCAGAATGCTTATGTTTTTTTTGTGTGCTATTGATTGAAGCATCTGCATGAGTTTGGGTTCATAAACATAATCCAGATTGGAAGCAGGTTCATCCAAAAGCATAAATTCAGGTTTTTGGCACAAAGCGCGTGCAATTCTGATTTTTTGAAATTCACCGCCTGAAAGAGCATTTACATTCTGAGAGGAAAAATCTAAAAGATTCATTTCTTCCAAGACTTGGTTCACAATTTTAAAATCTTCATTGGAATAATGTCCGCCGTTAGAATGACAAAATCTTCCTTGCAAAACAAAATCAAAAACAGTGAAATCCCACATGGAAATTTCATTTTGCTGCATGTATGCAATTTGTCTGGCACATTCCATCCTTTTGATGTTATGAATTGGAATTTGATTTATGGAAGGCAGTTTTTGTGCTGAAACAATCTGCAAATTTTTGTTTGGAATTCCGCTGAGGATACTGAGTAAAGTTGATTTTCCGCAGCCGTTTGGTCCACAAAGGCACACAAATTCTCCAGAATTCAAGCAAAGACTCACGCTCTGTAAAATGAATTTTGTATTTTTACCTTTTTTGTAAGCGGCAGTGATTTTTTCAAAAGATAAAGTACTCACTTTTCAAATATATCATAAAAATGAATTTCAATGAAGCATAATTTAAATGGCTAAAATGGTACAATTTGAGTTTCGCAGTAAGGAAACGTTTTTCCCTGTGCGGAACTTTCACCCAAAAGCTTTCCGCAGATATCCGCAGCAAAATCATCATAAGCGATGACAGGCAGACATTCTCTGTAACAGGCAAGACAGTTTTATATCGCGGAGTGAAGCAAAGCTTCACCTCGCTCCGGAACGGGCCAAGCCCGCACTTCCAATCCCTGCCGCATTTTCCGTATTAAAGCGGAAGTTTGATTACAAAACGTACACCGCCTTCTTTTTTGTTTTCTGCAGTAATCGTGCAGTCAGGTAGCGAAAAAATTAAGCACTGAAAGCATATACAAGAGCAAGAACTGCAAAGACAATGTTTACTTTCATTGTTTTGTCTTGAAGTTTTTTTTACACCAAAATAGTTTTTAGAATCCAGCTTCAAACTTTATAACCATTTTTTTGTATTTGGTGTTCTTGATAACTGACACAAGCGGCATGGAAAATTTTATTGTATCGCAATGTTTTTGGTCAAAATACTGTCCAAGTTTTGCAAATGCCTTATCAAACAAATCTTCGTTAGAAGAGAACAACAAAACTGTTTCGTTTTTCTTGTCATGGTAAAGGGCACAGCTTCCAAGATAATCATCTTTGTTGCAAATCCAGCGTTCAAGTTTGGATGGATTTTTTCCTGAAACCTCGTGTTCCCAATTTTTTAGAATGTCAGACTTACTACTCGAAGCTGCAAATACTTCTTTAAAATCAGGAACAGCATCATTTAAAAATCTTGTTTCTGCATAACATTGAACTACAGGAACCCCATTATGTGCTACAGGCGGAATATTTGAAACCTGCTGTGCACACCAGAACGGAACTGGATTAAATTGAACAACGCCATTAAGACCTTTTAAATTGTAAGTCTGAGAGGCAACAGATTTTGCAAGAACTTCTAAATCCCGCACTTCAAGCCCTTTCCATACAAGATGAGGACCGTAAGTTAAATACCATCCGCCCATATCAACAAGTACTGTAAGGCAGCAAAAAAATCATCCTTAAAGTGCATATCAAACCCAGGAGATGCAACTACAATCGGAGTGCCATCAGACAAAAGGCAGGTGTATAATCCGTCACGAAGTTTTTCTGCAATTTTTAATGCATAGTACTTCCATTTTTGATTTCCAAACTTATTTGAACAGCTTGCATTTTCATGATAAACACTTGCAAGCCACTGGTCAAACATCTGTTCCATGGAATTCTCTGGAAATTTTGAAAATAAGTTGACATTCGCTTTTACGTCTTTCATTATTCGGCTCAAAACCCTATCGTCGTTTTTATGCCAGGCCGGTTCGTTTCCGTTATTTTCCCAATATTTGTCAAATTCGTCATTAAGTTTTTTTTATTTCGTCATCAGTCGGAACAACACAATTTTCTGGAAGTTCTATGTGTGGAAGGTTTTCTTTTTGTTTTTCCCGTTTTTCCAAAAAATCATCAGAATAAGCAGCTTCTTTTTTTTCACCGTTTAAAGAAAAAAGTGAATCAGGAGTGTGTCCCCAGTTTGACCAGATATGGCAGGTGTTATTCAACTCTTGATAAATAGAAAGAAATTTTTTCATGGATTTTTCTGTTGAAATTATTCCATACTTCTCGTGAATGTATTCAATAACTTCCTGTACAGAATAACGTACTTTCATCAAGGGAATAATCTCAAAAGCAATGTATTTGCCATTGTCATCATCGCCTGTTTCCTTTTCAAAAAAACGGACTATGTTTTGGAAAGCATCATTTTCTTCATCATAATCAACAAAACCATAGTGTTCAAAAATTTCGTCTTCTGTCGGAATATAAGGCTTAAATTTTTCGCGGTCTTCAATTATATATTCTTCAAAATTAGTTTCAACAAAAATGGATTTAAGCATATTATCTTCAAAACAAAAATTCCCGGAAACCAGTGCAGCACGCTCAAAAAAGAGATTTAAATTTTTCTTTGAAATTTTGCAGTCAGGATAATCGCGTTTATAAATCTGCATAAAAAGTTCTGACGGACACAATCCATACAACCCGGAAAGAACTTCACAATATTGCATAAAATCATGCAGAGATCCAGGTTTGTATTTTTTTATTTTTGTAAGGGCGACCAAATCGAAAACTTTTTCACGTATCTCATCTGGGACAACAGAAACAGGATTATCTTCATCCTTGGCAAACAAAAATATAAGACCGTTTTGAATTGCCGACATGCAGGAAAGCATAACCTCTTCTTCAGCACCTTCGCCAAATGCTTCCATAAAGTCCGTAAGAGCACTATTTTTGAAATCATCATCTTCGTTTGCAAGAATTGCGGTAATCAAAAAAGTATCAGAATCAAGATAATCAAAAAGATAATCAAGCCGTTCCAAAATAGTGTCTTTAAGAAAAATCGCCTTGTCTTTTTTTGTTACAGATTTTTTTATCTGGCCGTCAAGATTCATTTTATCAATAAGAATTTCAAGCTGATCTTTTGAATATGAATTCAGACATTCCAAAAGAGTTTTACATGGAGCAGTTTTAATTGCAAATATGTTTTTGGTTTTCATTTTAATCATTATAACACGATTTTTATAACGGAAGAAGTAGGTTTGCGCGTTTATTTTTGGCGAAAATTAGCGGAGATTTAAAGTCATACTTGAAATCTCCGCTAAATACTGCGAACCTTTTGTAGGCGACAGTATTCTTGTAATCAGAAATATTCCATGTTATAAATGCAAAACCTGTGATGAGATTCAATTTACTGGCGATGTCGTAAAAAAACTTGAAAAGATTATCGCTTATGCAAAAAAACACATTCAGGAGCTTTCCGTTGTAAACTATGCAACAGCTGCATAAACTTTTAATTTGCTCAACTTAATCTGAAATACCCTACGCGTACGCATAAGTTTTAATTTTTTCAAATTCAGAAGCATGATTATTTTCTACTTCTTCCAAATCGTAAAGATTCTGCAAGTTCAGCCAGAATTCGGCTGTTGTTCCAAAGAATTTTGAAAAGCGGATTGCCGTATCTGCCGTTATTGACCTTTTTCCGCGGATAATTTCTGAAATTCTGGTTTCCGGGACATTTATTTCTTTTGCAAGCCGGTACGCACTTACATTCATTGGGGAAAGGAATTCTTCTTTTAAAACTTCACCGGGATGAATGTTCGGCAATTTTTCGTCAGTGATAATCTGTGATTCTAACATTGTCTGCTCCTTCATTTTTAAAACTAAAAACAATTCTCCATTGGTCATTTATTCTAATCGAATAAAAGTCGGAAAGATTTCCTGAAAGTTGTTCAAGGTGATTTCCCGGTGGAACTCTTAAATCAACAACTTCTTTTGCTGATGCAATCATACGAAGTTTTCGTCTTGCAACATTTTGAATTGCAGGTGGAAGCCTTTTACTGCATAAGCCGTTATACACTAATTCTGTTTCTGAATCTCCAAAAGACCTTATCACATATACATACTAACGAGAAACAGTAGTATTTGTCAAGTTTTCTTTTTATCGAACTATTTTTTAATAAGAGTAACTCACAATTTTGGCGGAGATTTAAAGTCGAACTTGAAATCTCCGCCAAAGTTACCTATAATAATATTATGATTGCCCGCACAATTTCTGAATATATAAAAAGTTGCATGAATGAATATTTCTCTGTTGCTGTCTTTGGACCCCGTCAATGCGGAAAAACGACTCTTGTTAAAGAATTATATCCAGATTTTTCTTATGCAAATCTTGAAGATATGAATACACGCGCTCTTGCAAAAAACGACCCGGAGGAATTTTTTACAAGATTCCCGGAGCCTGTTATAATTGATGAAATTCAGCGTGTTCCAGAACTTTTAAGCACTGTGCAGGTTAGAATCGACAAAAACAAAAAAAAAGGGCAGTACATAATCACAGGAAGCCAGCAGATTCCGTTAAAAAGCTCCGTTTCTCAATCTCTTGCCGGAAGAATCGCAATCGTTCAAATGCAGCCGTTATCTCTTTTGGAACTTAAAGACTGCAATATTGAATTAGACCGCGATACCCAGCTTGTATCAGGATGTATGCCTTTTTTATTTTCAGAAAAAGGACACAAGCCGTTTGAATACTACAGAAACTATGTTCAGACTTACCTCGAAAAAGATATAGCACAGATTGGCGCAGTACAAGATTTGATGCGCTTTGAAAATTTTATGCGACTGCTAGCCGGCAGGACAGGACAACTGGTAAATAATTCAGCTTTGTCAGCAGAAGTTGGAGTTTCAAGTACAACAATCGGCTCATGGCTTTCAATTCTAGAAGCTTCACATCTTGTGTACATTCTCCGCCCCTGGTACGAAAACCGGACAAGTCAGGTTGTAAAAACTCCTAAAGTTTATTTTTGCGATACCGGACTTGCTGCATATCTTTTAGGAATTGAAACACCGGAACAGATGCAGCGAGATCCTTTGATGGGAAATCTTTTTGAAAACCTTGTTGTAAATGAAGCTCTTAAAGCAAGATATAATTACGGAGCTGAACCGAATTTGTTTTTTTTCAGAAATAGCAAAGGCCTTGAAATTGACATTATCCTAAAAGAAAACCGTACGCTAAATCTGTTTGAAGTAAAAAGCGGAAAGGCTTTGAATGATGATTTTTCAAAAAATATGAAAAAATTTCGCGAACTTTTCCCGACTCACGTTACTTCTGATTTAAGCCCGGACGGAACTGTAATATACAGCGGTGAAAATTACGAATCATATAAAAACTACGCCTATTTGAATTTTCATCAAACTGGAACCCGCTTTATTCCAAAGACAGAACCTTTTGTTTTGGAATTTTAGATTTATATTCAACTTTCAAGAAATCCTTTCAAAACATTCTTCAAATTTTGCTTTCATTGCATAATCCTGCGAATTGAAAAACGGAAGCCCCACCAGAATATATCCGTCCGTTTTTTCCATTACGATTTTTTCAAAGCCGTAACGATTTGTAATTTCCTGCAAAAACTTTTCTTTCCAGCCGTCGTTGTCTTCTCCTTTAAGGTGAGCGCCTTTTGGTTCAATAAAAACCTGATAATAAGCATTTTGTCCGCCGTTTTTTCCGTGCAAAAGCAAAAGAAAATCAGGCTGAAATCCGCGTCCGGTTTCAAAATCGAAAATCTTATACACTTCTTCGTTTCTCAAAAGCTGGAATGAATCGTATTTTTCTTTTAGATTTGTTTCATGATTTTTTATGAACTCAATAAGCTTTCGTTCTTCGCTTGTTCCCCAGAATGAATCTAGCATATACCATTCTGTATTTTTTAATTCTGCTTCAAGGCTTTTGTTTTCCTGCGTTTCGAAATCAGAATCTTCCATTAAAATCATTTTTTCTTTTGTAAAACTGATTTTGCCCTTTTCTTCGTCCAGTGTGAAAAGGTCAGAAAATTTTACAAGATGAAAATCCGTTCCGATAAAAGGCTTGTCATAAGTTTCAAGTTCACGCTGTATATATAAAAGAAAATCTTCGCACAAAGACAAAAGTTTCTTATTGGGAATTTCCTCAAATTGAACATCGCTTGTAATCAAGATTTTCAGCTCTTTTATAAAATCAAAAAAATCATCAGCACTTTCTACAGAAAAACGCTTTCTTAAATTTTCAAAGCAAAAATAACTTTCTGGATTTGTGTTAAGCCTGTGAAATGCTTTTTGCCGGATATGCAAAGGAATTTCAGAAAAAGATACCGGCGTTGTAGACAATGCATCTCCTTCTGCAACATAAAGCTCATCTTCTTTTTTGAAAAAATCTACAGACTGCACTTCTGAATAAAGTGTCGTTAAAACTTTTGCTTCAAATGGCGGGAGATTTTTAAAATCTTCGGGAAGCGTTTTTAACCGTCTGTCAGGATTTTCTTTCTGTTCGTTTACAAAAAGATACATTCCTTTCAGGTTGTCTTTTTTCTCTTCTTTTACACGGAAAATTTTCTGCGTCCGCTTTTCCTGAATAAGTCCGCGGTTTTTAAGTTCTGCAGAAAGCTCGGAAATGTAGCGGTGGTCTTCATCAGAATGAAAATAAAATTCTTCAAGAATGCGAAGTTCGTTCTGCAAGTCATCATCAAATTTGCGGCGGTTTTTCTCTTTGTCTTTAAAAGCAAAAGGATAATAACGCACGCCGCGACCAATCAGCTGGACTTCGCTTGTAGTGCTTGAGCCTGCTTTTTTGCTGTGAAAATCCATATCCCGGCCTTCGTACAGGCGGACAATGTCATAAAGATTAAGAACATCCCAGCCTTCGGTAAGCCGCTGAACCGTAAAAATTGCCCTGATATGGTTGTTTGAATCTTCAAGACTGTTTAAAAGCCTGTCCTGTTCAGATGTTGTCCTTTCTTTTGTTTTTGTTCCGTCCTTGCTGTTTGTGATGATGATATTCCGTTCCTTAAAGTTTTCGCGGATATACTGGGAAACAGTTTCAAAAGAGATATTTTTTTCTTTCAGATAAATCGCAATTCGCTCAAAAATGCGTCCGTCAAGATTGTAAGGGTCGTTTTCATCACTTTTAATTTTTGAAAGATTTTTTGCAAAAGTAAAATCTTCCGCCTTTACAGTTTTGCACAGTTCCAAAAACATTTGATAATCCGCTTTTGATTCTTCAATTGTTTTACTGCGGAATAAAATTACCGGCTTAAAATTTGCAATGCCATGTTTTGCAGCCACTGCATACCGATACCAGTTCAGCAACAAAGCCTGCAAAATCCGCTCCCGTAATTCCAGATTGCTTCGCACAAGGCGGATATGTTTTGTACAGCCTGCTTCCACAAAATCCTTCAGCTCAAATTTAGAGATGATTTTATCTTCGTATTTTGCTTTTACTTCATCAGTGTTTGGAATTGTAGCGGTAAATTCAAGAAGAACATTTTTATTTACGCCCGCTGATTTTCCGTCTTTTTTTAGAATGCAATGGCACACTGTATGTTCCCAGGAACGCTCTATGTCCTCTTCTTTTGCGCTGTCTTTTAATTCACCAATAAACGAAATGTCATCAGAAAGCTCTTTTGCAGCATTTTTCTTTTTTGAAGTTGCCGCATTCAGGTGATGGGCTTCATCTGCGAATAAAACTATGTTGCGTTTCTGTAAGTCCGAAAGAAGCAGTGCGTTTTCACCCTCTTTGTAAATGTCATTATGAAGTTTTTGGATTGTAGTAAATTTTATCTGAATGTCGTCCTGAGAATTAGAGAAAATTTCTACTTCGCGGATATTTACACGCCTGCCGTCAATCACGATGTTTTCCGAAAAAAGATATTTATTATGCGAACTGTCGATAAAATTTGCCTGAGTTTTTCCAAGAATCGCATTCTGGTTCACAAAAAAAATGAAATTGCGGTAGCCTGCCTTGTAGTAGTATAAAATCAAAGCCGCCATTACAAGAGTTTTGCCGCTCCCAGTTGCCATATTAAACATAAGATGATTTGGCGGAATTGTTTCGCTTTTTGAGATTTTCTTTTGCCTCAATTTTTCGTGTATCAGAAAATTTTCCAGAGCCGCCTTTTGCCAGTCATACAGCGGATAGCGCAAGTTATTTGTAATGTAATCAGGAATCGCATAGGAATCATCGTCCAACACTTCCTTTTGATTTTCAATTTTTTCGTAAAGCATTTTGTTCCTCTGTGTGATGTTTATTTTCCAAACAAATCTGAATGTGTTCCTGTTCGTGAAAGTTCAAGAATGAGCAGATTGTCTTTTTTCTGGTAAATCAAAAGCCAGTCAGGGCGGATATGCAGTTCACGGTGTCCTTCCCAGTTGCCTTCAAGATTGTGGTCGTGGTAGCGTTCTTCCAAAGGCTCATCATTGGCAAGCTTAAAAATTATCTCTGCAATTTCTTTCATGTTGTAACCGCGTTTTTCGGCACGCTTTAAGTCTTTTTTCATTGTAGATGTGTAATTGATGTTATACTTTGTATTGGGCAAATTGAGTTTTTTCATTTGAGCATAGCCTCCATCAGTTCATCTACATTGTTGTATGTCTTTACAGAATTCGGGTTTTTCTTGTACTTTTCTATCAGTTTGTCGCCTTCTTTCATTGCTCTGATTGTCTTGCGGTTGGGTTTTTCAATGCCGATTTCAAAAGGAATGCGGCCTTCCCGCAAAACAGTTTTTGTAAATACATTGTAAAGTCCAGAAACCGTCATTCCAATGCATTCACAGAATTCTGAAATGTTTTTTTTGTCTTCGTCGTCTAAAGTGATTGTTAAGTTTGCCATAATAATACCTCTTTTATATGTGGATTACACATAATTATCACATAATTTTCACTGTAAAACAAGTGTTATTTCAGCTGATAAAAATCTTCTGTGATGGCGATGTCATTTTTTCTTATCCCTTTCTATCTATAAAAAATTTGTTTTTTGTGTTATAATAAATATGTTACATTCCAAGGAGGCATTTTATGGAAATGACGACC
>SAMEA104315430__coassemble_142_pt1 | contig 39651 bp, 29 predicted proteins | sample SAMEA104315430__metabat2_low_PE_026 | metagenome-assembled genome bin SAMEA104315430 (sample SAMEA104315430) | gut metagenome | biome: Monkey gut; feature: monkey-associated habitat; material: faeces | place: China | collected 2013 | reverse complement strand
GGAGCGAGGGGAAGGCTTTCCCCTCCTTATTTTGTTTTTTTATAATTATGTATGTAAAAAAATTAGTTGTATCATTATAGAGAAAGCATTATAATTGTAAGAAATGTTCTTTTGAACTTTGATTTTATGAATTGTTTAAGAGGTTGATAAGATGGTTGCTTGGACAAATGCAGACAAACTTGTTTCCTGGAAAAAATTGTTGTCGTTGAAAGGTATGGTTTCTGTTGCTGACGAATTGAGTTGTGCACAGGCTGCTGATAGAATTGCAAAGTATTCTATTCCAATGGGTGGAAATCTTACATATAATTATGCTGCAAAACAAGTTAATGAGCAGATTTTGAAAACTTTTGCTGAACTTGCGGAAGAACAGCAGCTTGTTGAAAAGTATCAGGAACTGTTGAACGGAGAAGTTATAAATACTGGTGAAAAACGTATGGTTTTGCATCAGCTTACTCGTGGTCAGCTTGGTAAAGATGTTATGGCTGATGGTGTGAACAAGCGTGAATTTTATTTGAATGAGGTAAAGCGCATTAGTGATTTTGCGAATGATGTTCATTCTGGAAAAATTTTGAACGAAAAAGGTGAAAAATATACAACTGTTTGTCAGATTGGTATTGGTGGTTCTGATTTGGGACCTCGCGCGATGTATCTTGCACTTGAAAATTGGGCAAAAAAGAATAATTCTTTCAAAATGGAAGCTAATTTTATTTCAAATGTTGACCCTGACGATGCTGCTGCTGTTTGTAAGAAACTTAATATTTCTAAAACTATTTTTATTCTTGTGTCAAAATCAGGAACAACTCTTGAAACTTTAACTAATGAATCTTTTGTTAAAGAATTTATTAAAAAAGCTGGTTGTGATGCTTCTAAACATATGATTGCTGTTACTTCGGAAACTTCTCCTTTGGCTCACAATCCTGATTATATGGCTGCTTTCTATATGGACGATTATATTGGCGGTCGTTATTCTTCTACTTCTGGTGTTGGTGGGGCTGTTTTGAGTCTTGCATTTGGCCCAAAAGTATTCCAAGAATTTTTGGATGGTGCTGCAGAGGAAGATAAGCTTTCTTTGAATAAGGATATTACTAAAAATCCTGCTTTAATGGATGCTTTGATTGGTGTTTACGAACGAAATGTTCAGGGATATCCTGCTACTGCAATTTTGCCTTATTCTCAGGCTTTGAGTCGTTTTCCTGCTCATTTGCAACAGCTGGATATGGAAAGTAACGGTAAATCTGTAAACCGTTTTGGTGAAAAGATTGATTATGTTACTGGTCCTGTAATTTTTGGTGAACCGGGAACTAATGGTCAGCATTCTTTCTATCAGCTTTTGCATCAGGGAACTGATATTGTGCCTTTACAGTTTATTGCATTTAAGGAAAATCAGACTGGTGATGATGTTGTGATTGAAAATTCTACCAGTCAGGTGAAACTTTGTGCAAATGTTACTGCTCAGATTGTGGCTTTTGCTTGTGGCAAAGATGATGAAAATCCTAACAAAAAGTTTGATGGCGGTCGTCCTTCTAGTTTGATTTATGGTGATGATTTGAATCCTAAATCTCTTGGTGCTTTGCTTGCTCATTTCGAAAACAAAGTAATGTTCCAGGGATTTGTATGGAATGTGAACAGTTTTGACCAGGAAGGTGTTCAGCTTGGTAAAGTCCTTGCAAAAACTGTCCTTTCTGGAAAAATGGAAGGTGCTTTGAAAGCATATGCAGGTCTTTTGATTAAATAGCTGTATATTTTATGCTTTTTGTTTACTAAATAAATTTTGCCGGCATTAAAGCACTCCGTTTTGTGCCTGGCAAAGTTTATAATATTCTCCTTGTTTTTGTATTAATTCGCTGTGGGTTCCTGTTTCGCAGATTGTTTTATGATTAATCACGGCGATTTTGTCTGCATTTTTGATTGTGGAAAGTCTGTGCGCAATTACTATTGTTGTGCGTCCTTTTGAAAGTTCATCAAATGCTTTTTGAATTTTGATTTCGGTGGCTGTGTCCAAAGCTGAAGTTGCTTCGTCCAAAATTAAGATTGGAGGATTTTTGAGGAAGCATCTTGCGATTGAAACTCTCTGTTTTTGTCCCCCGCTTAGTTTGATGCCGCGCTCTCCAACGACTGTTTCATATCCATCTGGCATATTCATAATGTCATCGTGAATTTCGGCTCTTTTTGCAGCCAGAATGATTTCTTCGTCTGTTGCATTTGGTTTTGCGTATGAAATGTTTTCGCGAACTGTTCCCGCAAATAGGAAAACATCCTGTTGAACTATTCCTATCTGATTTCTGAGTGAATTACGTTTGATTTTTTTTATATTGATTCCATCTAGCAGGATTTGTCCTTCTGAAATTTCATAAAAACGAGGTATAAGGTTGCAGATAGTTGATTTGCCACCGCCGCTGGAACCGACAAGAGCAAATTTTTCTCCAGATTTGACTGTAAAATTTATATCGTTTAAAACTTGAATATTGTTTGCGTATGAAAAATTGACATGTTCAAAACTGATGTTTCCTCTTGAAGCAAGAATTTCTACTGCATCTGGGGAATCTGGTTCTTCAGTTTCTGTTTGCATGATTTCCAAAAATCTTGAAAAACCAGCCATGCCAGTGGAAAACTGTTCAACGAAGTTTGTAAGTTTCCTGATTGGTGCGGTAAAACTTGCAATAAAAAGATTTGCTGCTACTAAATCAGGCAAAGTCATTTTTCCTTTCATTATAAAATATCCACCGACAGCTAAAATAAGCAGGTTTAGAAGGTTGTTGCAAAGTTCTATGTTTGAGTGAAAAAAAGCCATATATTTAAAACGGATTTTTTTTGCATGACTATATTTTTTATTCATTGCATCAAAATTTTTGTTTTCTAATTCTTCGTTTACAAAACCTTTTGTTACTCTGATGCCACTTATGCTTGATTCAAGGTTTGCGTTAATTTCGGCTGTGGTTTCTTTGACTTTTTTGGAAGTTTTGGAAAGGTTTCGTCTTGAAAAAATCACGATGGAAAGAATTATCGGCATGGAAATAATCACAATGATTGCAAGTTCCCAACGGATTTTTAAAAGAAGGAAGAATGAGCCAAGAATTGTCAAAATGGCTATAAAAAAATCTTCTGGGCCGTGATGTGCAAGTTCTGTGATTTCGAAAAGGTCTGTAGTTGCACGCGCCATTATTTTTCCGGTTCTATTTGTGTCATAAAATGAAAAAGGAAGTTTTTCAAGATGAGAAAAAATATCGCGGCGCATATCTTGTTCAATTCTGTTTCCAAAGATGTGTCCCCAATAGTTTACAAACCAGTTGCACGTCCAGCGTAAAAAATAACCTCCACCGAGAATTGCTATGAAAATTGAAAAAATGCGGAGATTTCCGTTTGGAATGAGAATATCCAGAGCGTATCTGGAAAACATTGGGAATGCAACGTCTATGGCAGCTATCAAAAATGCACAAATCATGTCAACGATGAAGAGTTTAAGATGCGGTTTGTAGTAACTGAAAAAGATTTTTATTGGGTTTTTGTGAAAATTCATAAGCCATTTTATCAAATCAGGCGGGATAAATCAAATGAAAACAGGGACAGACCTCGATTTTACACTGAATTTTTCCCTAAGTTTTGACAGAAGAGGAAAACTTGTTTCAATTATTTCAAGCAAATCTCTGGCAAAACTTGCGGCTCGTGCAAACAAAGCGTTCGTTGGTATTCCAGCTTTCGGCACGAGACAGGGACAGACCTCAGTTTTAAACTGAATTTTTCCTCCCTTTTTTTACCTTGTCTTTTATGCAGAAAAAATGTATATTTTATGTATAAATATGCATAAAAGGTTTATATGAAAGAAAGACAGTCGAGATTAAAAGCTATAAAAAACTTAATAAAAAATAATGTTATTGAAAGTCAGGATGATTTACTGTCGCTGCTTTTGGCAGAGGGTTTTGATGTAACGCAGGCAACTTTGAGTCGTGATTTAAAACTTTTGAAAGTGGGAAAAATTCCTGACGGTCAGAACGGTTATATGTATGCGCTCCCTGACGAAGGTGAAAATACTGAAAACGAGGCTATTTACGTTCAGGATTTTCTGCGCGGTTATATCAGCATTGATTATAGCGGAAATATTGTTGTTATAAAAACTTTTCCAGGTCATGCTAATACAGTTTGCAATGCTATTGACAATCTAAATTTTGAGGAAGTTTTGGGAACTGTTGCAGGCGACAACTGTATGTTTGCGTGTCTGAAGGAAGGTGTTTCAGGTGATATGTTTATGAAAAAATTGAAAAAATATATTCCTGGAATTGAAGATTAAACGAATTTGGGATAAGTTAAAATAATGAGATTTACAAGTACAAGAAATAAGAATTTATCAGTTGGATTTTCTCAGGCGGTAAAAGAATGTTATCCTTCCGATGGTGGTGTTTTTGTTCCTTCATCAATTGAAGATATGCGTCGTTGGATTTATTATATTAATGAAAATACATCTTTTACATCTATTGCAGGTTCTTTGACTTCCGCTTTGATAAAAGATGAACATTCTCCTATTATTTGTGAAAAAATTGCTACGGATGCATTCAGTTTTAGTCCAAAAATATCTCAGCTTGAAAATAGTCTTTTTTTTATGGATTTATCTGGCGGATATACGGGTTGCCACAGGGATTTTGGCGTTTCTTATCTTTGTTCTTATCTTGAAACCACTTTGCAATTGACAGGCGGCAATGTGATTTTTCTTGATTACACTCATGGAAATCTTGGAGCAACTTTGGCCTGTGCATTGCGGGGCAAAAAAAATATTAAAGCTGTTCTCGTTTATGAAAAAAATCAAGTTCGTGGACTTGAAGAGGATGATTTTGTCTGGAACGGTGGAAATATTTATCCAGTTGAAATGGAAGGTTCGGAAGGAAATATTAAATCTGTTTTATCTCAGATTTTTGCTGATAAAGAATTTGTGAATGAATTTAATTTGTCAGTTGCAAATACAACAAATGTGTGCCGACTTTTGGGACAGATTTTTTGTTTTCCATATTCTTTCGCACAGATTAAAAATAAAACGAATTCTGATATTTATTATGCTGTTGATTCTGGGACTTACGGACTTTTGATGGCTGGTTTGTACAGCTGGCGTTTTGCTTTGCCAGTAAGCGGATTCATTATTCCGTCAACTCCGTCCTTGACTGTTGATTATTCTGGAAATCCAATCATTCTTGATTCTTTTGTTGATATGAATAAACGCGGAAACTCAAATCCTGCTGTTCCTGCTAATCTTGAAAGGCTTGAAGACTTCTTTAGTTCATATAAAATGCTGATGAGGAGTTTTGTTTATCCTGTGCAGATTGATAAAGAAATTCAAGAAATTGCTTCTAAGGAACTGTACATAAAATATGGAATTTTCGCAGATGAAAAAACTTCCAGAGCTTATGCAGCCCTAAAAGAACGTCGTGATGTTGTGAGCGAGGATGAGTCCTGTGTTGTTCTTACTTCTTTGGATCATCCGAGTCTTTCAAGTGATTATTGCCGCCATGTGGTTGGAGAAGAACCTCAGATGCCGGAAAACATCAAAAAGGCTCAACTCCATGTAAACACTGGTAAAAAAGTTATTACCAGTGCTTCAGAACTGAAAGAAATTATCAAATCTCTGAACTAGTTTTTAGTTTTTTTGATTTGCCTTTCTTTGTTTCATGTTTTTCAGATTTGGCGGTGGCAGATTTTTTTGTTTTATTTGCTGAAGCAAACGGTTTTACAAAAAGTTCTGCTTTATACTCTGCTGCGTCTTTTGCCTTGCAGATTGTTCTGTAAAGTTCAAAGACAGATGGCAGTTTTGATTTTTTTGCATTTATCAACATCTGAGCAAAAACAAGATTCAAGTTTTCTTCGAGCAGTTCTTTGTTGAACCATAATATTCCGTCAAAATAATTTGCCCCGCTCAAGTTTTTTGCGAATTTTCCGCGCAAAAGGAAATCAATTATTTCAAATGCAATTTTTTTGTTGTTTTTTGGCAATTTTGATGATTTTCCAAGTGGACTGATTTTGAACAGTTTTTTTAAGGCATAAACAAAATCCTTTTGCAGATAAGAATTGAGTTTTCTAGCCAGATTCCATTTGTCTGCAAGTGAGTTTTGTGAATATTCTGCACAAATTGCATCACAAAGTAAAAGAAATTCCAGTTTTTCATCTTTTTCAATCAAAAGCTTTACAAAATCCTGTGGAGTTTCTGTTTTTTCAAGAAGTTCCTGAAGATTTTCCTGATTACTTTGATTTTCAGATTTAGCTTCTGTTTTTTCTTTTGTCTCTTTCTGATTATTTAATTCAATCTTCAAGCAATCTGACTTATTTTTACCTTCATCTTTTTGAACTGCAAAGTCACCTTCTGATTTTTCCAAAAGAATTTCATTATGAATCTGAACTAAAAGTTTTACTTTATTTTTGAATATCGCAAACTGTTTTTCACCAGGAGCTGGAGTTTTCACGCTGGCATCAAGTAAAGAGAATCTTTGTGCAGTCTGATAGAATGTGAGTGCAGTCTCTTTTGCATCATTAAGAATTCTGTTGATTTTGGAAAGCGAAATCTTTTTTGAAGTACTATCGGTCTTCTTTATTTCTGTTTTTTCTTTATCTTCGCTTGATGAATCTTCAGATTTCTGTGATGTTATGCTGCTTTTTTCAAATTCTTTTACAATAGGAAGGAGAGCTGCATTTGCAAATTGTTCCAAATCATTATACAAATCTTTATAAATGATTTCCTGCCATGCTGATTCAATATCTTCACAACCACGACCAGCCAAAGAATCACACAAGATTTTGAATCTGTGATCTGCTTCGTCTGTTACTTCCTGAATGTTTATCAAAACTTGATATTCAAAACCATTAAGCATTACAAACATACCTTTTTGGCAAATCTCACTGGATTTTCTGATATACCAAAGTCTGCTTTTGTGTTCCTGAAAGATGCAGTACTTGTTTTCATCGTTTGAAAGTCCTAAGCCTTCAGAAATACTACGTGTAACAAGTTTGATTTCATCCCCATTTCCGGTTTTTACGGCATAAGGAGCTGACTGCTTTATCCATCCAGATGCTCTGTCGTATTTATTATTATAGAAAACAACAGTTCTTTCGCTTCCGGCGCCATTTGAATATGCAAAAACATTTTCGTTTACATGTCCGTTTTCCCACAAATCATAAAGAAGGAAATTTTCAACACCACTGAAAAGATATCGTTTTTTCATCAGAGGAAAAATGTCGTGCCAATGACGGTCTACGAGATACTGACTTGGTTTTTCATCTTTGTAGGCTTTTGTATACTCCATACCGTATTTTTCAGTAAATCCTTCGATTTGACCGTGTCCGAACATTGGAAGACCTGGCATTGTAATCATCAGGGTGCAGACACCAAAATATTTGTCGCTGTCACCGAATTGAGCAATTGCAGTTTCTTCATCAGGATTGTTCATAAAATTTACATATCGTTTGAGAATTTGCGGGTCAAAGTTAATTGTATTTTTGATAGTATCACGATATTTTTGATTTTCTTCTTTTTTGAGCATGTTCATAAAAGCAGAATTGTAAACGCGGTGCATCCCAAGAGTACGCACGAAATATCCTTCCATCATCCAGAAAGCTTCGGCAAGCAAAAGTGTGTCAGGACATTCTTTTGCAACACGGTCTACAACTTCACGCCAAAATTCATTTGGAATTGCGTCGTTGAATTGAGAAGTTGTCATTGCATATTCTGAGCGGGAATAAATGTCTCCTCCATGACCTGGTTCTGGATACCAAAGACGGCGTATGCTTTTTTTTGCAAGAACCATTGCGGCATCAAAACGAATAATCGGAAAATTGCGGGCAACATGAAGAATTTCCTGCATTACAGCTTCTCTTGCCTGAGGATTTAAAAAGTCAATTTGAGCTGTATCATTCCATGGAAGTCCTGTTCCATCATTTCCGTGATAAATATAGCGTACATCACCAGTTTGATTATCAACCCGCTTGAATACTACGGCACAATCATCTTTGGAATAATAATGGTCTTCCAGATAAATGCTTGTACGTGGATCCTGCGAAAGATTTTCACCAGAGAAAGAATAACCTAGTGCATCCCGTCGCTGAACAAATAAATCAGGGCGGTTCATAACCCAATCGCTGTCCATTCCTGTGTGATTTGGAACCATATCGGATGCAAGACGAATTCCTCTTTGCCAGAGTCTTTGTCTGAGATTTGCCAGTGCATCCCATCCGCCAATGTTTGAAGCAATATTATAATCATAAAGAGAATAGGCGCTGGCTGCAGCTTCAGGATTTCCGCAAATCTGTTTGATGCGTTTGGAAGCTTTTGAACGTTCCCATAATCCAATGAGCCACAAACCTGTAAAACCTTCATCTCTCAGGCGGTCAAGTTCCGGGTCTGGAATCTGGTCAAGCCGCGTAATAGGATATCCGTATTGTTTTGTAAGCTGATCAAGCCAGACAAGGACAGTTTTTGCCATCAAAATAACGTTTGGCATCCATTCGCTGTCAGGGCTGAACCTTTCGTATTCATTCATGAGATTTTCAAAAGAATATGGAACCATGTCAGGAAGGTCACCGCCACCAAATCCCTGCCAGCTTGCTTTTTCTTCCTCACTGATGGCGTCCATTCCTGTTAAAATGCGTTTAAGCCATTCACCAAGGAATTTGTCCCAATATTTTTGGATGTATTCGAGCTGACCTTTGAGACTGTCTGGAGAAAATGCAATAGGTTCTCTCATCATTGTGATTAAATCGTGATTGAAAGGACCGAATTTTGATTTTGTCTGTGCAAAATTCTGAATGCTTGCCCATGTCTTTGAATAATCTGCGTTTTTTTCGCTAAGTGAAGTATCGCTGAAAAGCAGAAAGAAAGGTTTAAAAGCTGGATTTTCGTTTGCAAGATGAAGAAGAATCATCTCTTCTAAAGTTTGCTCGCGGTTTGAACGTTCTTTTCCAGTTCCTGCATCTACCGCATTTCTCAAAAGATATTCTCTTGCAGAACATTTTTCCTGGAAAACTTCAACAGGAGGAAATTCTTCCATAAAATCAAGTAAAAGCTGATCTATTGATTTAGGAGTAAACTCAGCATCAAGTGCAGCAATTAATTCCTTTGCAAAATCAGGTTCTTTATCCCGACGATAAACAAAACAAACGTAATGAAGAATTTCATCTATCAATCCCATTGCGTTTAATTGACCTGCTGAAACCTTTTGATTTTTATCTCCAGTTGTCTGCTGAATATAGTCATTATAAATTGTTTGAAATTCGCGGACATTTTTCATGTTTGCAAAAACAACATTACCACTTGAAGCAAAAAGACCTTTATTAAAATCACACAAAGTACGAACTTTTCTGGAAATGTGAAATTCATTGTAAGAAATCTGCATATTTTCTCCACTGAAAAAAAAGTAAAAAATTTGCAACGCAAACTTTAAGGAGGAAAAGGGCGTGCAATCTTAGCGGTCCTTTTCATACACTCCACTAAAAAAACTTTCTCAAATCATTTTTTTATTTTTTCTATTAAATCTGTATCCTGCAAAAGAGTTTCAACACTGACAGGAAGGCGGTAAGTCCAGTTAAATGAAGAAACTGTTCCTGGAATGTTGATTCTCTCATCTTTTGCATCAGAAAGCCAATATTTTTCTTTCATATACAAGTAGTCCTGCAATGGACTGATATTCCAAAGACTTGCAGATGAAAAACTTGCGTGCATGATTGCATGAGCAATTTCTGCAGAAAATTTTTTTTGTGCAGTTTCCATAGCTTGCTGTTCCAGTTCTGAATCAGATAAATCTGATTTCAAACCAAAATAAATTGGATTTGCAAAAACGAAGGCTTTGACAGAATCTTTTTCGTCCTGCCACCATTGTCTGATTGTGGAAGAATCGTGAACAGATGTTGTGGTGACAGAAAGCGGAGAATAATTTTTGAAATCAACATACGGTTGACCAGGTTTTTCCCAATCTCTACACCATCTGACAACACGTAATCCCAAGATGTCGTGTTTTTCCATTACTTTTGGAACACATGCAATATTCACACCTAAATCTTCTCCACAAGGAATCATATCCAAATCTTTTGTGATGGCTGTAAAAATTTCATCAGCTTGTTTTGCCCAAAGTTTTTCGTTTTTTGAATTAAGATTTTCGAAAATTTCCAAAAGTTTATTTTTTTCATCATCATTCAGAGTTTGCCATGAAGTTGAACGGGAGTAAGTCCAAAGAGGAACATATTTTTCCTTTGAAGTTTCAAGAAGAGTTCTGTTCGACCAATATTCAACTAGTGCATTTTGAATGCGACTTACAGCATCCGGGTGACAAAGATTTGAAAAATCAGCTTCATAAAAAGCTTTTGAACCTTTGATTTCAGGTTTAAAAAGCCACAATTCTTCACTTCCAATCTGATTACAGAATTTTGAAAGAACTTTGTGTGCCTGCTCATGATTCCACGTTATATCTTCTATTATATGTGTTGGAATATGAGGAGAAGTAATCCATCTGATTCTGTTATCGTCAAATCCTAAATCATAAAGTTCAGACTTTTTGATAAATGCAAAAGGTTCTGTGTGACCATTCAAGGCATTTACATCATCAACAGGAATTGCCCATATTCTATAAAAACCGAGAATGTGGTCCAGCCGGTAAGCATCGTAATATTTTGAAGCAACTTTTAGGCGACCTTTCCACCAGCTGTAGTCAGCATTTTTCAGATTTTTCCAGTTGTAAGTTGGGAAACCCCAGTTCTGTCCAGTGGCATTGTCACCGTCGGCAGGAGCTCCAGCCCGGAGATTTTGATTAAAAAATTGAGGATTTGCCCAAGCATCGCAGGAATCTTCATTCATTAAAATTGGCATATCACCTTTTAACAAAATATTTTGATTGTGAATATATTTTACCGCGTCGGAAAACTGATTATCTGCAATCATTTGAATCCATGAATAGAATAAATGTTCACTTTTCTTTGATTTATCTTCCCAAAGTTCGAGAATTTCTGCTTCAGATTTTTTCTGATCTTCTTTTTTCCATTGTTTCCAGGAAGACTGCATATAATCCCATTTGAGAGATTTATAAACAGCGTAAGTTTTTACCCATTCGTTGTTTTTTATCCAGTTGGAAAGCTGTTTTGAAGGAGTTTTAGATTTATAATCTTCTGTAGATGAGAAAATTTTCCTCAACAAATCGATTTTGCCGTTCAGAATTTCATCATAATTGTAGCGGAGACAATATTTGTGATTTTTCATAAAATTGTCATAATCATTTTTGAAATTACAGTCGCTTTCATAAAGTTTTTTAAACTCATCGATTTGATTTATGCGGATGTAAATAGGGTGGAGAGCAAACGCGGAAAGTCCACTGTAGGGAGAACTCTGCGTACCAGTATCATTAACTGGAAGTAATTGAATAAGTGAAAATCCTGCTTTTCTGCAAAAATCAGCAAAAAGTTTCAAATCAGGAAATTCTCCAATAATCGGATTGTCATTTGTATAAAGGGCTCCAAGAGGAACCGTAACGCCATTAAGTTTTTTTCTTTCCATAAAAGAAAGTATATCACAAATAAATAAAATTTAAACAAAAATGTTGAATTTACAACGTTTGAAATGTAAAAAATATAGGGGAAATTTCTTATGGTCGTGTGGCGTGTGAAAAATGAGGTCTGTCCCTAGTTTATTAAAGAGGGGAAAGCCTTCCCCTGTCTCGCACTTCGTTGCTCGCCACCCCTTCTCCTAAGGGGGATAAAACAATCCCCCTTAAAAACCCCCATAAAATTGCAACAAAGCGGGGACAGACCTTGGTTGATGGAAAGTACTAAAAATGAGGGACAGACCTCGTTTTGCTAAAACAGGGACACACCTCCTTTCAAGCCCGAAAAACAGGGACAGACCTCGAATGGCTGTGTGCAAGGTCTGTCCCCAATTTCATCTCAAAAAATAGGGACAGACCTTCCCTAACAATCACGCATATAAAAACACCCAAAAAAACATTGTTGACAAATCCTTTTGAAATACCTATACTCGAATTTTATAGTCTGCATTGTGAATTTGCGAAATATTTTCTTTTGTAAATTACTTATTCCACATACAGACCTGGAGATGATTCAAATGATTTCTTTGCTCGCTAAAATGTTCATTAAAGATTCAAAGAATTATGAAAACCAGACTGTCCGCCAGAAATATGGAATTTTGTGCGGTGGTTTCGGCATTTTTTTGAACATTATTCTGTTTTTGCTTAAAATAATTTTTGGAACAATTGCTGCTTCTGTTGCAATGGTGGCAGATGCTTTTAATAACCTTTCCGACGCCGGCTCTTCTTTGATTCAACTGCTGGGCTTTAAGTTGTCCGCAAAAAAACCTGATACCGAACATCCTTTTGGACACGGACGCCTTGAATACATTTCGGGATTAATCATTTCTTTCCTCGTTTTATTGATGGGTTTTGAGTTACTCAAAGAATCATTCAGTGCAATTAAAAATCCGTCCCCTGTGGAAGGAGGTCTTTTTCCTGTTATCATCATGGTTTTTGCCATTTTGATAAAGTTATACATGTATATTTACAATCATTCAATTTCCAAAAAAATAAATTCTGTTGCAATGGAAGCAACTGCAAAAGACAGTCTTGCCGATATGATTTCAAACGTGATAGTCATTATTTCAATAATTTGTTCAAGATTTACTACTTTCCCTGTGGATGGCATTGGTGGAATTCTTGTTGCTGTTTTAATTATGAAAACTGGCTATGAATCTGCCGTTGAAACAATTGAGCCGCTTTTGGGGGCTGCACCTTCATGCGATTTTGTGCGTGATATTGAAAAAGAAACGATGAGACATGCACCTATTTGCGGTGTCCACGATATTGTAGTGCATGATTATGGTCCTGGCAGATTGATGGTGAGCCTTCACGCAGAAGTTCCTGGCAATATGGATGTTTTTGAAATGCACGACGTTATCGACAATGCAGAAGCCGACATCGCTGAAAAATTTAATTGTCATGTGGTTATTCATTCAGACCCTGTAGATTTATCAAATGAACGCCTTATTGAATTGAAAAAAACTGTAAAAGAAGAAATTGCAGCCATAAATTCAGAGTTGAAATTTCACGATGTCAGAATGGTTCCAGGAATCACCCATACAAACCTGATTTTTGATGTAGTAAAACCGTTTGAACTCAAGATGACCGATGAAGAATTGAAGGAAAAAATTTGCGGGGCAATCAAACAAAAGCACAGTGATGTAAACTGCGTCATTACTATTGATGCACCTTACGTTTCAAAGTAAAATATTGATATTTTATGCCGTTTTCTTCGTGATTTTCTAAATTGCTTTTTTGCCATTCAGAAAAATCAATTTTTGGAAAAAAAGTGTCACCTTCGTAGCTTTCTTCTATTAAGGTTGCATAAATTGTCGAAGCTTCTTCTATTAGTTGGTGATAGATTTTTCCGCCGCCTGCCACCAGTACTTCTTCATCATCTCCATAAAAAGAAAATGCCTGCTCCAGATTTTGTGCAAGCAGACATTTTTCTGGCGCAGTTTTAAGCGTTTTTGAAACAATGATAATCGTGCAGTAGGGAAGTGCATGCCCGATTTCGTCAAAACTTTTGCGGCCCATTATGATTTTTTTTCCGCTACAAATTTGTTTGAATTTGTTTCGTTCTGTTGTTAAATTCCATGGAATTCTGCCGCATTTTCCAATCACAAAATTTTTGTCAAACGCAACAAGAAAACTAATTTTTTTTGGAATTTTTTTTATACTCTTCAAAATCACACTTCTACCTGCACCATCGTTGCGATTTTGTGACTTTGTGCATTTGCATAAACACTTCTTTGGTTTCTGTACGGATTTTTGAAATTTGAAATTTGTTTTCGCAGAACATCCACATGTGCACGAAGCAGTTCCCTGTTGATTTCATTTTGTTTAAGAACTTTCGTCTGCAAATCAAACAGTTCATTTTGAATGCGGCTGATTTCCTTGTCTTCCTGTGCATCAGTTTTTCCATTAATAGAATTGTACATTTTTGTCATTGGAACTATCACTTTCTGCAGATTAGAAAGATTTTGTACAACCTGCTGCTCTATTTCTGTGTGCGCAAGAAGTTTTTCCGTATTTTCATCATTTATGGAATCCTGCTGTTTTTCAAGCACCGTCAGATATTCTCTAAATTTATTTCTCTGCTGTTCAAGTAAACTTCTAAATTTTTTAAGCAGGGCAACTCTTTCATTTAGTTCTTCCTGTGTAATTTTTTCCATATTTTCCTCCAGGGATTACATACTTTTATTTTGGGTGGCTTTTTGCTTGCTTCGACTTCGCTCAGCAATCAAAAAACAGGCTATTCGGGATTTCGCTATCGCTCCAGCCGCTTCCCTCGCTTCGCTCAGTCCAGTGGCCGCCTTTGGCGTCCCTACTATCCTTGCCACGGTTTAAAAAACGAAATTTATTCTACCCTACAATATTTACAGCATTTGGTACTTTTGTGGCAGGAGCATTTGCTGTGCTGTTTGCAATCGTGCGCCAAGCATCAGCTAAATCAGACATCATTTTCAAAACTGAAGAAATTTTTTCTTTATCTTGATTGATGTTCGCAGACATAAGTTCTTCATTAAAAAACAGATAAAGCGACATCAAATTTTTTGCGATTTCGCCACCTTTTTCCATATCAAGAGAAACTTGAAGTTCAGTAATAATTGCCTGTGTTTTCTGAATGTGAATTCCAAACTGCTCAATCTGATTCGGTTTAAGTTTATTTTCTTGACCAAACATATTTTTTGCAGCGGTCAGATGTTTTACAGCTCCTTCATAAAGAAGAACAACAAGACGACCTTGACTTGCTGTGCTTACATTGTTTTTTTGGTAAGCAGAATATGCATTTTGATAAGCCATATTAATTTTTTCCTCCCAAACAATTTTTTCCCAAATCTATATTATTTTGCTACTCTTAGTTTGTCGGAAAATCAAAAAAAAACTTTAACAAATTTTTATTTATTTCTGTAAAATTTAAATACAAAATAAGTGGAAAAAAAAACAAATCTTTACTATATTATATAAAAGATAAAAGAAAAGAATTATTCTAGGTAATTTTTTTATCGATAGGAATTGATATTATATTTTTATCAGATTTAAGAGGCTGGCAATTCTTTATCTTTTATAAAAAATTTTTTAGGAACAAGTTATGGCAGAAAATCAGGATAAAGAAAAAAGAACTAAAAAAGATTCGAATGATAATGAGAACGATCCTTTCAACTTTTTTAAATTTGAAGGCCCAAAAAATAATTCAAACAAAGATGATGATGATAAAAATAAAAAGAAAAACTCTTTCAGCCTGTTTTTTACAATTCTGGCAATTTCATTGCTTGTTATGATTGTGCTGAATTTTATTTCTTCTCAAAAAACGAGTGGACGAATCATCGATTATTCTGAATTCAAAAATATGATTTCCTCTGGCGAAATTGTTGAAGTTGTGATAGGGGAGAATTATTTGATTGGTTACTCGAATATTGTTCTTCCAGATGATGATAATGCAAAGGGAATTAAACTCAGTGGTGTAAAGGATGCAAGAATTCAATACAAGACAACTGCAATCATCACTCAAAAATTGTTGGATTTACTGGATGAAAAAAATGTAAAATATAAAGTTGCTGAAAAGTCAAATAATTATTTCCTGCAGCTTCTCATAAATCTGATTATTCCATTTGGAATCATCTTTTTGCTTTATTTCTTTCTTTTCCGCAAAATGGGCGGAGGCGGCGGTGGTGTTGGCAGTATTTTCACAGTCGGAAACAGCCGTGCAAAAGTTGTGGGTGAAGGAAAAATCAAAACTCGTTTTGCTGATGTAGCTGGCGTTGATGAAGCAAAAGAAGAACTTGTGGAAGTAGTAGATTTTTTAAAATCACCAAAAAAATATACTGATATTGGTGGAAAAATTCCAAAAGGTGTTCTGCTTGTTGGTGACCCTGGAACTGGAAAAACTTTGCTTGCACGTGCAGTTGCTGGAGAAGCAGGTGTTCCATTCTTTAGTATTTCTGGTTCTGACTTTGTAGAAATGTTTGTGGGCGTGGGTGCTTCGCGAGTGCGGGATTTGTTTAAACAGGCACGAGAAAAAGCTCCTTGTATTGTTTTTATTGATGAAATTGATGCTCTTGCAAAAAGCCGTTCAAATGGTTTCAGTAGTAATGATGAACGTGAACAGACTTTGAACCAGCTTCTTGTAGAAATGGATGGTTTTGATAATGATAAAGGTTTGATTATTCTTGCGGCAACAAACCGTGTAGATGTTCTTGATCCTGCAATTTTGCGTCCTGGTCGTTTTGACCGTCAGGTTCCAGTTGAAAAACCTGATGTTAAAGGGCGTGAAGATATCCTGAAAATTCATTCAAAAAACGTAAAACTTGATTCTGATGTTGATTTTGAGTCTATTGCGCACGGTACAACTGGTTTTGCTGGTGCCGATTTGGCAAATGTTGTAAACGAGGCGGCTCTTCTTGCTGTAAGAAATAAACGCAAAAAAGTTACAATGGAAGATTTTAATGAAGCAATTGATAAAGTAAGCATCGGTTTAAAGAAAAAATCACGTAAAGATAATAAAAAACAGATGAGATTAACTTCTGTTCACGAAACAGGTCATGCTCTTGTTGCGGCATACACACCAGATCATGAACCTGTAAATAAAATCACGGTTGTTCCTCGTTCTCATGGGATCGGTGGTTTTACTCAATATCGCGAAGAACAGGAAGAAAAATTCTGTTTGACATACAAAGATATGATAAACGAAGTAGATTGCTGTCTTGGTGGCCGTGCGGCAGAAGAAATTATGCTTGGCGATATTTCAACAGGAGCCTCAAATGATATTGCGCGTGCTACCGAAATGGTAAAACGCATGATTACAGACTTTGGAATGTCAGAAAAGTTTAAAAATATGACGCTTGGAAAAGGTGTTCTTGGAAATCGTGGCGGAGAACCTAGCCTTGTTCGTGAGTACAGTGAAGAAACTCAAAATTACATTGACAGCGAAATTGCAAGAGTTATGGCAGAACGTTACAGTCATGTTCTCGAAGTTTTGAATGAGCATAAAGATTTGCTTGAATACATTGCAAACCGCCTTATGGAAATTGAAACAATGGATGGAAAAGAATTCTACGAAATAGTAAATGGCGAAATGCACTGCAAGCAGCTTGAAGAATCATCAAAAAGGGAAGAAAATGCAGTAGATTCTCAAATAACTGATGAAATTCAGGGTGAGAATAAAAGTGAAAAAGATAATCAGAATGATTCAGCAGAGTAAAACAAGCATACCAAAAACATTATGTTTACTCAAATGTCTGAAATAGCGCCATTTGAGTAAACTTAGAGTTTCTTGCGAAACTCATTTATTGGACTGTTCGCTTGACGCGAACGAATCATAACCTTTCGGAAGTTGAAACTTTCTTCAAGGTTATAATTCTAAGGAGGTTTACTCAAATGTCTAAAATAGCGCCATTTGAGTAAACTTAGAGTTTCTTGCGAAATTCATTTATTGGACTGTTCGCTTGACGCGAACGAATCATAACTTTTCGAAAGTTGAAACTTTCTTCTAAGTTATGATTTTAAGGAACCATTTTTGTTAGGGCTTCGTTTAATCTTTTCAGTGAATTGTTATTAGGATTAATTGCAACTACCTGTCTTAAATAATATTGAGCTTTTCGATAGTCTTGTCTTTCATAATAAATCTCGTACAACCTAAAAAGTGAATCACTGTTTCGCGGGTTCATACTCAAACTTGAACGTAAATCTGCCAATGACTTTTCCTCCGAAACTTGAAGAAAACTTCTAACATAAAACAGATAACTCTTCATTTTTGGAGTAGATTGTGCCATTAGCGAATCAATATATTTAATAACTGCATCAGAATTTCCAATTTTCGAATAAGCAAAAACATAAGCTTGAAGAACTGTTTCATCATCTGGATATTTTGTCAGCTGAGTTTTAGCAAAATCAAAAGCTTCATTATTTTTACCTAGTTTTAAACAGATTTGGACAAATTTCCCAATAATTTCCACAGGACAATTGTCCATTTCAATTATATTACGACAAATTTTATAAGATTCATTCCAATTTTCACGTTGGATTAATGCGTTTAGCGAATAAATCATTGCTTCAATATTATCTGGTTCTTTTTGTAGAACTTTCTCTGTCAGTTGATCTGCATATTTTCCTGCCACAGGAGAATCTGTAATAGAAGAAATTTTTGCTGCTATCATCAGAACTTGAATTTCGTCAGGATAAAGTTGCAGTGCTTTTTCTATCGTTTCTGTTGCTGCTGTTGTATTTTTGCTCCAATCAAGTTGAATTTTTGCACGCAAAACCAAGTAGTCTAAGGATGTATCATTTTGGCGGGCATAAACGTCTAAAAGCGAAACTGCTCTGATGTAATCTTTTTTTTCTACAAGAATTTTTGCACGAAACAAAAGAAAATCAAGGTCATTTGGATTTTGTTGTAAAACACGGGCAACTAAAAGTTCAGCATTGTCATAATCTTTCAATTCAAATGCAATATATGCTTTTTGTTTTAAAATTTGAATATTTGAATCCTGAGAGTCAAATTGATTTGAAATTTTCTGTGCTAATTCTAAATTTCCAGTTTTAAATAGAACATCACAATAAGCTAAAAGAATTTCTTCTGTTTTAGAAGAAGAGTCATAAGCAAATTTCAAATATGGAAGCGCATCGTTAAACTTTTCCTGTTTTTGAAGAAGAATTCCCATTAGATAATGAGCTAGAACGGAATTCGGATTAAGTTCAATAGATTTTTGAATGGCATTTTGACAATTCTCAAAAATAGTCTGTTTTTCTTTATTAAAATCATTTGATTGTGTAATTATGGGACTTAATACCACCAAAGCTGGCAAAATAGTGGAAAGAAAATCTACATCACCAGTGCTGGAATCAAAAACGCCCTGTTTTGCAGAATTTATTGCACCAATATAAGGATTTTCAATATTTATTACAGGCTGTTCCCAAGAAATTTTTTGAGATGGCCAAACTATTTTCATAATATGAACTGAAATAGAAATTAAAACTTTTTCATTTTCTTCATATTCTTCAGAAGTTTTTTTGATAAGTTGCATTGCATTTTTTAATGATTCTGGAGAACCATTTTCAACTTCTTTGACAATTTGTTCATCAATTTTATAAAAAAAAGTTCTTTTTTGCGCAGGTAATTTTATAGCCTGTTCATCTATTATGTCATCATTATTTAATTTACTATTCTCTTGATTTTCCTGTTCCTGTTGAATTTCTGTCTGCTGCTTTGTTTTTTTGTTTTTTTTTGTTTTTTTGGAAGCACAAAATGACTCATTGCCCAAAAGGACAATTAAAAAAATGAGAAAGAAAGTTTTTTTCAAAACACTTTTGGTCAAATCAGGCACCCAAACATCAAATGCGATTATTTATTATCATTGTTTTCAATATTCATAAAAGCATCTTCTTCATCAGAAAAAGTTCCAGTTTCTTCATCCATAACTATCAGTTCTTTATGTTTTGTTTGCAGAAGAAAAAACACAAAAAGCAAAATTATAAGAATAGCTCCAAAAACAGGTCCAAAAACACTTACAATTTCCATAAAAGGTTTTTTAATAATTTTGAACGTAAAAAGTGAAAACCAAATCCCCATAAAAAAAAGTGTTGCTGCTGGAAAAAAATATCCGAATTTTATTTTTTTGTATTTATAAAAACCGGAAATGAAAAGTGTAATTCCAGCGGTGCAAGTGTAAACAGGCCACAATTCTTTTAATGAAAAAAATGAATTGTATTTAGAAACTATCTGTAGTATTCCCCAAAACAAAATCAATAATCCTATAAAAAAATGAGTCGCTCTTTTTGTAATTTTAAGTGAAAAAATAATAATAAGTATCCCTAAAATCACCTGCGAAATCAGAAAAAATACAAAAAGAATTTCTATAAATTTTGGTGGTGTTACCAACATTGCAAAAATCGCACATAACACAAAAAGTGTGATGGCACTGGGGATTAAAAAATTTATTAACAGTGACTTTCTTTTTTCTTCCATAAGCAAATGAAACAAAGGTATTCTATATTTAAATTTCTGCACGATTTTGATATTTATGCAGAAAACTTCCAAAATTTATGAATAATTTCCGATATTATATAATACATTGAAAAGTTAATCTTTACAATAACAAACGTCTATGATAAATTCAAATTTATGAATTCTACGAAAAATATTTTTCTACTGCTTTTTATGATTTTCTCACTTTCCTTCGTTACTTCATGTAATAGTGACGATTTAATAGAAAAGAATCAAAAAAGAATTAATGACAATCAACAGGAACTGCAGTTAATTCTTGAAACTCAAGATTTAAACAAAAAACAACGTTATTCTATCATAAATCAGATGGCAAATAATCTTCTTGCTACAAAAGATTATCAAAGTGTAATTCTTTTTTTAACTGATTGGGTAGAAAACAATCCTGATGATATGTACAATTCATACTGGCTTTTGATGACAGCCTACGCATATCTTTCGATTGGAGCTGAACCAGTAGCGGAGTATTATTTTGACAGAATTTTAAATCAATGTCAGGATTTACTTGTAAAAGGGAATTCAGTTCACTTTATGTGTCTGCAAAATTTAATCCAAATTAGTAAAACTCCAGCACACAGGATTAAGTATTTTAATGAATTGATAAACAGATTTTCCAGCGACGTTAACATTACAGAGTTATATTTACGACTCGCTTTGGAATATGAGAATGACAGTCAATGGGATCAGGCTTTGGAAACATATTCACTTTTTTTACAGCAACCTGATGCTACAACAATTCAGATTCCAGGAGAACCTGATGCCTACAAAACAGCGCGTCATCTTGTTGATTTTAATAATTCTTCAAAAGACTGGACTTTCGAAAGTCTTCCCGCTTTGGAAGCTGCTGTAAAACGTGCTATCAGAAATTATGATTGGAAAAGACTCGATAAATATAAAGCTAAAGTAAACTTTTTCACAATGTCTTGGAAGCAGGATGAAAATGATGCAAACTCTCAGGAAGACACTCCAATGGCATCATGGGCAAGAGGAAAAAGAATTCGATATAGTGAAACTTTGGACGAAGCATCAAATCCGAACGAAGCATATCTGCGAACATGGGGATGGAATACTTACGTTCCAATTTTCTATTTTTATTTTAGAAAAATTGATTTTCCTGTAGATCCTGATATTCATGGAAACTGGGAATGGGCTGGAATCTATTTGGGAAATAAACTCTAATGAACTTAAAAAAAATTATCTTATTTCTGTTTTTTTTCTCTTTCTTACAATTTGTTTTTTCAGAAGATTTAGTGACAAAAGAAATAACTGAGGAAACAACCCAGCAGATTGAACTTGAAGATTTATTAACAGAAACTAATCTGGATGAAGAAACTCTGAAACAAGAATTGATAGAGGAAGCGGAACTGAATGATGAAAAAAATAATGTAAATCAACCTGAAAATGAAAATATAAGTAAAAACGAAGAAGACATCAGTCAAAAAATCATTCATAAAATCCCACTTTCTTTTGTAACAGAAGAAATGCTTGTTCGCCCTGAAGTTGAAAAATTCCGCCGCCAATATTTAAATGAAAAATGGCTTAAACATCTTTACAATGTATTAGAGTCTGCAATGGAATACAGACTTTTCGTGAGAAAATGCGTTCATGATAAAAATCTTCCAGAAATTTTAGAATATCTTCCAGTAGTGGAATCAAATTACAAAACAAATGCCAAATCTAAATCAGGTGCAATCGGAATGTGGCAGTTTATGGCGAACAGTGTTTATCCTTTTTTGATTTTGGATGATTTTGTAGATGAACGTCTTGATCCGTGGAAATCTACTGAAGCTGCATTGAAAAAACTTACGGAAAACTATAATTATTTTAATGATTGGCTCATTGCAATTGCAGCCTATAACTGCGGAGTTGGCGCAATGAATAAAATTCTTCGAAAAGCTGAAAAAAAAGATTTTTGGTATCTTGTGGATAAAAAACTTTTACCGCAGCAAACAGCAGATTATGTTCCAAAACTTATAGCCATTGCTGACCTTGCAATAAACAGCGATTATTATCAGATAAATCTTCCAAATCATAACGAAGAATACGAAATGCTCATCAATGAAAAAAACGGAAATTTTGATTATATAATAGTAGAAAAAGCATATTCTTTAAAGCAACTCGCCGTTGAAATGAGGATGGATTATGATACATTAAAACAACTTAATCCGTCTTTTGTGCGCGGAATGACTTATCCTGTAAAAAAATCCGAAATAAGGCTTCCATTGGGGATGAAAAAATCGGCAGAAAACGCTATAGCAAAACTTATTCCCATTGATTTTCCGTTTAAATACACTGTTGAAAAGGGTGATTCTCTTTGGTCTATATCAAGAAAACACAAAGTCAGCATCCAATCTATTTGCGATTTAAACGACATTCGGGAAAATGATATTTTGAGAATTGGAAAAATACTTTACATTCCAGCCAAATAATCCGATAGTTTAAAATAGCATTTGCAGTTTCTGGTTCTATGAGTGTCTGCATATTCAAATTTTTGGATTTTTTAAGGGTTTGTTTTATGATTTTAGATAAAAAAATTACTGTCTTTTTGATTCTAATTTTTTGCCCGCTTTTTGTTTTTTCACAAAAAATTCCTGTGATTGAAGCTGTGAGTTCCATCAACTGGATTACAAGAGAATTCAAAACAGATTTTACACTTGATGCACAAAAAGCAAAAATCAATATGCCTTCAGGTAAAAAGACAGCTTCTGCGCAAATAAAATCAAAAATAAACCAATTAACTCAACCAGCCTTGCTATCCCTCTTTGAAAATTCGCAGAAAAAACTTTCAGATTCTGTGATTGATGATGAGTTAAAGCTTCAGAAAGTTTATGATTTTATTCAAAACGGCTACAAAACGCCAGATGTTTTTACTCAGGATTTGAAAAAACTTCAGACAACAAATACTACAAACGTTTTGGGACTTAATGAGCTTCTTATCCGTCACAAAAATGAATATACTCCGCAAAAACCAATAGATTATACCCCCTCCCGAAGTTTTACTGGAATTATTATTGATGCGCGTGGAAAACTTCCAGTTCATGGGGAATATGTTTCGAGTGAAACAGCAGCTTGTTTTTTTCCGACAGTTTGGGACGAACAGATGAATGTTGTTATGGAAAAAAATCTAGTTGTGCCGGAAATTGCAAAAAATAAAGGAATAATTCAATATCATTATTCTGATAACATTGCCGAATATGAGAATGTTGTGGGAATTGATCCTCTTTACATTAAGGCAAAGAAAGTTTTTGGACGAAACAGGACTGACCCCATCATTTCCCAAAAAGATGCGTTAAAAATTCTCACAATTCCAGAAAATGTCAGACTTTTACAGGAAGGAAAAGTTGTAATCCTTCTGGACAAAAAAAATCTCATCTATGACATTTCAATTCCACAGAAAGACAATTCTTACTATGTAAAATACAATGCAGTCAAACAATATTTTTATGAAAATAAGGTTCCAGGCATTACTGTTTCTGACTCCATTGACGGAATTCTTTTTTCTGTTGATTTGAAATTTTATCCGGATTCTCCAGAATTGCTTCCTTCTGAAAAAGTGCGCATTTCATTGATTGCAGAAAACTTGAAAACTCTGCTTTTGGACGATGGTTACACAATTCTCGTTGAAGGTCATACCGCAGATGTAGGAAAACCTGTTGGTCAGCTTAATCTTTCGATTGAACGAACTAAAACCGTAAGAGATGCACTCGTAGCTGAAGGAATTGACAGTGGGCTTTTTACTTACAAAGGTTACGGTGGAACTATGCCGATTGCTCCAAATGACACAGAAGAAGGACGTGCACAAAATCGTCGCGTAGACATTACTGCAAGACCTAGAGCTACTTACATTCAAAGAGACTGGCAATAATCAACTGGCAGAGATAATGGTTTAATTCCAACACCAGTTTATTCATCCTTGATAATCATAAGTGATTTTTCCTGATATTTTGGAAAAAAACGTTTTTTTGAGCCAGTTTCAAATGTAACTTCAATCAAAAACTCGCTTCCACTTTTTTTAGTTGAAGTAATGTATCCATAACCGTAATCATCATTGAAAATTTTTGTTCCTGTTTTCCATTTTGCAGCAAGTGTGGAAACTTCATCATTTTCAAAATCACCACCATAAAAATTTTTGCCTTCAGAATTTTGACTGTTTCCAAAACCAAAAGGTTTTACACCAATAGCTGTAAATGCAGGTGCGGCTTCTTTTATAAACGGACTTGGATTCATGATTTTCCAGCCACCGTAAATGCACCTTTTTGCGGCGGATGTAACATAAAGTTCATCCTTTGCACGCGTTATTCCTACATAAAAAAGACGTCGTTCTTCTTCCAGCTCAGCGCCTGTTTTTGTTGGCCAGGGAAAAACACCTTCTTCAAGCCCTGTAATTACTACTTTTTTATATTCCAGACCTTTTGTATTATGCAAAGTGATAAGCGTTACCGCATCATCATTTTCACTTTCATTTTCTGCAGCCAATGTTCTATCCAGATTGATTGCATCCAAAAAATCTATAAGTCCCTGCATTGTACATGGATAAGAAACCGCACTGTTCACAAGTTCCTCAAGGTTTAAAACTCGTGTGGTTCCGTCAATTTCATCGCCAGCTTTGTGATATTCTTCCAGTCCCGAATCTTTGATGATTTTTTCCACAAAATGCGAAAGTTTTTTTGATTCATCAAAACAGTCTTTCAAATTTTCAAAAATTTTTACAAAATCATGAATGCCATCCTGGGCTTTTTTAGAAAAATTTTTTGATTCTTGAATCGCAGTTTCCAGAAGATTTTTATAAACAGGATTATTCTGTTCGTCAAGAACAACTGCATTTTCCATAATTTTATCCTGTGTTTTTTCTCCAATACCCCTGGTTGGTTTATTAATAACACGTCTGAACGAAATTTCATCTTTAGGATTTGCAAAAAGTGAGATGTACGAAAGCGCATCGCGGATTTCTTCACGTTCATAGAATTTAAGCGAACCTACAACAACATAAGGAATTTTTCGGCGCAGAAATTCTTTTTCAAAAACAAGTGATTGCGCATTCGTGCGATACAAAATTGCCCAGTCAGAATATTTTCCTTCCTTATCAGAAAGTGATTTTTTTATCAAATCACCGGCAAAAATCGCTTCAGCATTCTGATCAGGCAAAAATGCAAGAACAGGTTTTCCACCATCACCACGTTGTGAAATAAGATTTTTCCCAAGCCTGTCTTGATTTTTTTTTACTACAATTTCAGCAGCTTTAAGAATATTTGCAGTTGAACGATAATTTTTCTCCAACCGAATAATTTGCGTTCCTGGAAATTTTTGCGGAAAAGTAAGGATATTTTGAACTTCTGCACCGCGGAAATGATAAATAGACTGGTCATCATCACCAACGACACAAACATAGCTGTCGTTTCCACTTTCAATTCCAGAAATTTTCTGCAAAAGCCGATATTGTGCAATATTTGAATCCTGATATTCATCAACCATCACAACTTTAAAACGACTGTGAATATAACTGGCAATTTGATAATCGTTTTCCAATAAAATAGTAGGAAGCATGATTAAATCACCAAAATCTGCGTTTCCAGTTGCTTTAAGCCTTTTTTGATATTCAAAATAAATCTGATTGATGTCAAATTCGCTTCCCAAAAATCCCAAATCATCCTCAGGTGTAAGACAATAATCTTTTGCAAGTGAAATTTGATGAGCGGCAAGTTTAACTTCTTTTTTGGAAAGAGAAGGGACAGCTTTTTTGAGAATTGTTTCCATAGCATCGTCATCATAAACTGTGAATGAGGGTTCAAGTCCTGCTGCTTCATAATATTTTCGTAAAAACCACGAACCAAATGAATGAAAAGTTCTGATTTGCGAAGATTCCGCCCTGCTTTCCAACTTGATTGCACGCTCTTTCATTTCGCTGGCAGCTTTTTTTGTAAAAGTTACAGACAAAATTGACCAAGGTTCTACATTTTTTTGAGAAATAAGATATGCAATTTTTGTTGTGATTACGCGAGTCTTTCCAGAACCCGCACCAGCAAGAATCAGCAAAGGAGAGCCCTCGTGTTCAACGGCCTGCCTTTGCTCTGCGGTTAACAAATCCAGATATTGTGAAAAATCATTTGTTTCTGACATTTTATCAGTTTAATTTATAACGTAAATTTTCGCAATTGATTTTGAGGGAATTCCTTGACTATTTTTTCAAAACGCGAATCTAAATCCACCCCAGTACTTGCCACAATTTTAACGCGGACAACATTTCCAGGTTTTACAGCTTTTTTGTGTTCCTCGCAATCCAAATCATAGCGGATAACGACACAACCATCCACTTCAGGCGCCTGAAACCAAGCACGCCCGATAGCAAGTCCCTCATCATCATCAAAATTTTCACCAAAAGATTCTTTTTGAGCAGAAAGCGACTGTGCGTCTTGAGCAGAATGAATGATTTCTTCTATTAGAACATCAAATTCTTTTCCAACATAACCTTTCAGTTTTTTTTCAGTAATTGTTGTCTGCAATTCTTCCAAAGCTTCTGCACGTTTTTTTGCAATTTTGGCAGGAACGCGAGGTTTCATATTATAAGCTGGTGTATCTTCTTCGCGACTGTAAGTAAAACATCCTGACCAATCCGGCTGAATATTTTTTAAAAAATCATAAGTGTTATCTGCGGCTTCCTGTGTTTCTCCAGGAAATCCAGTCAAAAAAGTGGTACGCAAAACAGCGTTCGGCAATTTCTGTCTGATATTTTCAACAAGATTTTGATATTGATTTTTGCTTCCAGTTCTGTTCATAGAAAGGATGATTTTATCATCACCACTTTGAAATGGAATATCAAAATAAGGAACAAATCTTGAATCTTTTTGCATTGGCTCTAGAATGTCTTGCGAAAAATGATCCGGATGAATATAAAGCGGACGAATAATAAAATCACCTGGAATTTTTGAAATTTCTGAAAACAAAACAGAAAGAGGAGATTTTACAGGATTGTCCTGAATTATTGAATCATAAAATGCCTGTTCAGTTCCGTAAGCTGCCAAATCCTGCCCAATCAAATTAATTTCATAAATGCCGTCCTGCACAAGAGATTTGATTTCTTCGATGATTGTTGAAACAGACCTACTTCGCAGTTCACCACGAATCAAAGGAATGGCACAAAAAGAACAATGATTTGAACATCCTTCCGTAATTTTTACAAAAGCTGTGGCCGGAAAATTAAAAAGGACAGGACGTTCTCCGCAGCAAACATTTTTCTGTTCAAAAGTCTGCACTGAACGACCTTCAGACTGCAATTTTTTCATAAATTCCACAATTTTAGACAAATCACCATTTCCAAAAACACCGTCAATTTCTGGCATGGAATCGTAAAACAGTTGTGCGTAACGTTCTGCAAGACAACCTGCCAGAATAATTTTCGCATTCGGGTATGATTTTTTTATGGAATAAACAGCATCTATTGATTCTTTTTTTGCAGATTCTATAAAACCACAGGAATTCACGATGATAAAATCAGCCTTCAAAGGATTGTCTGATAATTCAAAACCATTTTTAATTAAATAACCGGCTAAAATTTCGCCGTCTGTTTGATTTTTTGCACAACCGTGCTGGTCAATGAAAAATTTAGTCAAGTTCAATTACCACCAGTTTATATTTTCCATCAGTATCTTTTATCCATTTGATGTCTTCGACCATTATTTGACCGGCAACACCAATATCCAAATCAAAAGAACGTGAATCTGCAATAATCGACATTTTTACAGTATTGTTGTTTGAAATCCAAAGTCGGATTCCATTTCGCGCAGTAGCCGTGAAAACTTCACCACGATTGAAATAAGTTTCAACAGAATTTGAATTGTCAACTTTATCACGGAATAAACACGGACCTCTGAAACTTGCATTCAAAGTAAAAGGATAAGCCCTGTTATCTTCCAAAATCACTTTATAAGGATGTTTTGTCTTGAGTTCACTAACATTTGGAATATCCTTTATTTCTGTAGCTGCAATATCACGATTTGTTCCCTGCCTCAAAAGAACACTAATTTCGGCACCACGTTTTTCATCAGTAGAAGAAATGTCAGATACATAAATAATCATATCTGAAACATTGTCACCATCAATATCAAGTTCAGACTCTTCTGCCAAATCAACATAAAAAATACCGGAAGGAGTGTCAATTCCAAAAGAAGACAAAGTATCGCGCACAGTTAGAATTATTCTACCATCATTCTGAGTAGGAACAACAAGCTGATCCCCTTTGTAAACTCGTTTTACAAATTTTGTTTTGTCAATTTCATATTTATTTTCTTTCGAATTTTCAGAAACAACCACTTCAGAAACATTCTTTTGTTTTTTCTTAGTTATAAGCAAAATAGAAATGGTGGTCACAAGAATTACAAAAATGGCAATAGGAATTAAAAAAGGAAGAATCTTTTTGGATGATTTTTTTTCATAAAGACCTTCTGGCAGCGGCGATTCTTGAATCTGCTTATTGTGGTAAAGCTTCAGCATAAAATCTGTATCAAGTTCAAGATAATTAGAATAGTTTTTCAAAAAACCTACAAGATAAGCTTCTCCAGGAAAGACAGACGAATCTTCGTTTTCCAAACCTTCAAGATATCGTTTTTCTATAGAAATTTCGCGACTAATTTTTACTAAATCAAGATTTTTTTCTTCACGAGTTTGACGAAGAAGATTTCCATAGCTTTCCATTCTAAACTACTCCGAATAAAGAAAATTATTGTAATTATTTGCGGAAGACGGAGCGTCATAAATAAAACGCTGGTCTGTAATTCCTTGATTCAATTTATAATCATAAAAGTTAAAAATAAATTCTTCACCCTTTGGAGTAACAGCTTCTATACGACGGATCAGTTTTGTTTTTTCATCAACGCAAACTTTTATATATCTAAATGCTTCTGATGCACTTTTTCGCGACAGAATGAATTTCACAACCATTTCATCAGAACCTTCTTCCAAAGGCTCTGCATTCTGACCTGTTTCATAAGCTACAGTGTAATATCTTGTCATTAACGAAAGTCCCTGAGGAGTTGTCATAGAAACAGCATTATTGGAACTTTCCGGATTTATCTGCTGCTGCAATACGGCTGCCGCCTCTGGTAAATAAATTGTGAGCATATCACCGTTAAAACAAATAACTTGTTCCTGTGGATTTGTATAATCCAGGCGAAGCAGGTCTGGGGTTTTGAAAGAAAGTTTTCCTGCAGTTTCAGTTTTATCCATTTTGATTTCAAAATCAACTTCGTAATCTTTTATTGTACTATAATATTCTGATATCGTTTTAAAATATGCACTGGCTGTAGTAATTCCCTGTGCGAAAATCAATGAACAAAAAAATAATGCACAAATACTAAAAAAAATCTTTTTCATATCTTTGCATTATATCGTGATTTATATAAATTGTCTATTAATAAGAAAATTACAAATAAATATAGTTATATTTTTATGATGATATGATAAAAAAAATAAATTAAACATAATTATTTCATTGAAAACTATTATCAATAATGATATAATATTAGAACTGATTTTATAATCAAATTTTAAAACTCTAGGATGGAAAAGTATATGACATTTATCCCATTTTTGCAGGCTGCCGGATCTGCTCCTTCTGCTTCAGGTTCCCTGCTCGGAACTTTGTTTCCATTTTTATTAATCATCGTTATTTTCTATTTCTTTTTAATTCGTCCACAGAACAAAAAACAGAAAGAAACAGAAAAAATGCTCAATGCACTTAAAAAAGGTGATAAAGTTATTACAATTGGTGGAATTCACGGTGTGGTTTCGTCAGTAAAAGAAAAAACTGTAATCTTAAAAGTTGATGATGATTGCAAAATTGAATTCAACCGCACAGCTATTTCAAGTGTTGAATTATCAGATGCTGAAAAAGCAAAACTTGCTGAAGAAACTGCTAAAAAGTCAACTAAAAAAAATAAGAAATCAGAAGTAAAAGAAGAAGCTAAAGAAGATGTAAAAGAAGAAATTAAAGAAGAAAAACAAGAATCTTCAAAGGCTGAATCAGAAACTTCAGAAAATAAATAAAAAAAATTCGGAGTAACAAAAAATGAACAAACGAACTCGTTTTGTAGTTCTTCTTGTTGTATTGGCACTTTGTTTTGTATTTTTGTGGCCTTCAATCAGTTGGTACGCAAGAACACCAAAGGAAATGCAGCAGCTTGCTTTAGGTTCTACAGAAAACATTAAAACTTATGCAGAACTGATGGCAGCAGAAGATGTGCGTGAAATTAAAGCTTTGCTTGCAGAAGATTCATCGGTACTTCTTCCAGAAGATAAGGCATGGATAAAAAAGGATGTTAAAGCACGTTACAAAGTATTGGATAAAAAAGTTCCAGCTGCTTTAACTTTAAAAGATGTAGTTTCTGCTTACGACAGCGAACTTGATTTTATGAATGTATTTCAAACCCGCTATCGTGATCAGATTTTAAAAGCAAAAAAGTATTACGAAAATTCTGTAAAACTTGGTCTTGATTTGTCAGGTGGTATGAATATCATCGTTAAGGCTGATTTGGATGCAGCTGTTGCATCAATGGGAGACCAGGTTACTTCTGAAAACACTGCAGAATTCAAAAAAGAAGCAATGGCAAACGCTATTGAAAATCTTTCAAGCAGAATCGATAAATTTGGTCTTACTTCTCCTGTAATTCGTCAGCAGGGTGATGACCGCATTTACATCGAAATTCCAGGTGCTGCACAGGCAGATGCAATCAATACTTTGATTATGGGAAAAGGTATTTTGAATTTCCGTCTTGTTGATGATAGCGCAACTGCTGCTTTCAAAACTTATTATTCACAGCATCCTGCTACAACTTTCAATGCTGCTGGTGAATTGATGGATTCTTCTATTATACCAGAAGATTGTGAAGTTTTTGGCGTTTATACAAAAGACGAATATGGTCTTGATGAACGTGTTGACTGGCTTGTTGTAAAGAAGGAAATTGCACTCGATGGTCAGCATGTAAAATCAGCTGAAGTTCGTGCGGATGAATTTACAAATCAGCCGGAAGTTTGTTTTAATCTTGACAATGAAGGTGCTCAGATTTTTGCTGATTTCACAAGTGCTCATGTAGGTGAAAATCTTGCAATTGTAAGTGATAATAAAGTTAAATCAAATGCAAGAATTCAGAGTGCAATAACAGGTGGCTCGGTTTCACTTTCTGGTGGATTTAGTTATGATGAAGCAAACAATATCAAGAAAGTGCTTCAGACTGCATGGTTGAACGTTCCGCTTGAAGTAGAAAGTCAGCAGGTTATTGGTGCATCTTTGGGTGAACAGGCTATCCGTCAGGGTGTTTGGGCTATCATTCTTGGTTTGAGCTTAATCCTCATCTTTATGTTGATTTTCTATAAGGCTTCAGGAATTAACGCTGTTGTTGCTCAGATTTTGAACCTTTACATTATGTTCTCTGTTCTTTCAGCTTTCAATCTTACACTTACACTTTCTTCTATTGCCGGTATGATTTTGACAATTGGTATGGCAGTAGACGCAAATGTTTTGATTTTTGAACGAATTAAAGAAGAATTACGACAGGGAAAGAGTCGTCCAGCTGCTATTTCAATGGGTTTTGATAATGCTTTCTGGGCTATTATGGACTCTAACATCACAACATTTATTGCTGCAATTTTCTTAAGTCAGCTTGGAACTGGTTCTATTCAGGGATTTGCTGTTTCTCTTGCAATAGGTGTTTGTTCTTCTGTATTTACTGCTTTGTTTGTTTCAAGATTAATGTTCGATTTTGATACAGATGTATTACACGCAAAAAAAGTTAGTATTGGTTGGGGGATTAAATAATGAAAAGAACTATGAGTTTTAATAAAGGTTTTATCCCATGTACAATAATCAGTGCTGTAATTATTCTTTTTGGAATTGTAGGATTTTTTACAAAAGGAATTAATTTTGGTTTGGATTTTAAACCTGGTTTAATAGAAGAAGTTCGTGTTGCTGAACCAGTTGCAGAAATCACTTATGATGGTGCTGCAAAAATTTCTTTGGATTTATCAGCAGGACAGATGGATTTGGTTATTACAGGAACTAGTGCAAATAACGAAACACGTTCTTTTAATTTTGCAGTTTACAACACAGTTGCTTTGCTTGCTGATGAAGTGAATAAGGTTGACGGTGTGAATATGACTGTGAAAAACGGTTCTTATGACACTACAAAGTTGTTTTTGAATTCAGCAGTTTCTACTGTCCTTTCAAATGAACCACTTTATATATATCCGGCTGGAACTTCTGAAATCACAACTGATGACATTCGTGCAGCTTTGGGTGAAAATAATATTGCAATCAAACAGCTTGGTTCTGGAGCTGATGCTTCTTATCAGATTCGTATGGGTATAAATGAAGGTGATGCTCAAAATGAATTGCAGTCTTCTGTAAATGAAAAACTTTACAATAAGTTTGGAAAAGAAAAAGTTGCAATTGTAAAAACTGATTTTATTGGTTCGGGAATGTCCAAATCAACAACACGAAAATCTATTGTAATGTTTATTTGTGTTATCGTTTTGATTTGGGCTTATGCTGCAATTCGTTTCCATTGGGATTTTGCTCTTGGTTCTGTAATTGCATTGCTTCATGATGTTTTAATTATGTTTACATTCATTACCTGGTCTGGAATGGAATTCTCAGTTACAGTTCTGGCTGCAGTACTTACAATCGTAGGTTACTCAATCAATGCTACTGTAGTTATTTTGGATAGAATTCGCTACAACTTGAAATTGATGACAGATGCAAAAAAATTTAATGACATTTTGAATAAAGCATTGTCTGATACATTTACTCGTTCAGTTTTGACAACTGTAACAACTTTGTTTGCAGTTCTTTCACTTTTCATTTTTACAACTGGCTCAATTAAAGATTTCTCTTTGGCTTTGATAGTTGGTTTGATTAGTGGTATGTATTCATCAATCTTTATTTCAAGTGGTTTCATAAGTCTTTCAAGAAAAAACTGGAAACCTGAATTTGGTGTACATCATTCTTTGAAAAATGCTGAATAAAAAATAAGCATTTGAAAAAATTGCTGCTGAATCTTTACGGTTTGGCAGCTTTTTTTTGTTTAAAATAGAATCTTCTTTATGACTTATTTTGACCTTTTTGTCTGCTTATGTTAAAATTATGTTATGGAAATTTTGTTTGCGAATGTGATGGGGTTTTGTTTTGGTGTAAGACGAGCTGTTGAACTTGCAGAAAAAGCTCTTGACGAGAATAAAAGTAAAAAAGTTTATTCTTTAGGACCTTTGATTCATAATGAAAAGGTGTTGTCCGCACTTAAAGAAAAGGGTTTAATTATAATAGAAGAAAACGAAATTAAAAACATAGTTTGTGAAAGTGTTGTCATTATTAGGGCGCATGGTGTTGCTCCAGATATTATAAAAAGTCTTGAAGAAAAAAAATGTGAAATTATAGATGCAACATGTCCAAGAGTAAAAGCTAGTCAAAAAATGGTTGAACGTTATACAGCGGAAGATGATTTTGTGATTTTAACTGGTGATAAAAATCATGGTGAAGTTATTGGAATTGCAGGTTATGCAGGAAAAAATTTTGCTTTAATTCAAGATTTGAAAGAAGCTATGAAAATTGATTTTGCGGATTTATCTCAAAAAAATATCATTTTGTTAAGTCAGACTACATTTAGCCCTGTTGAATTTGAGAAAATTGAAAAGGTTTGTAAAAATAAGTTTAAAAATCTTGCTGTGATGAATACCATTTGTCCTGCCACAAATGAAAGACAAAATGCTCTTCTTGAATTATGCAGCAAAGTGGACGGAGTTCTCGTAATTGGCGGTAAAAATTCTGCAAATACAAAGCGGCTTTTTCAGACGGCTCAGAAGCATTGTAAAAACGCGGCACACATCCAAAGTAAAAACGACATTCCAAAGTTTTTTTATGAAATGGAAAAAGTTGGAATTACAGCCGGTGCAAGTACTCCTGATGAAATAATTGTGGATGTGAAAAATCATCTGTGTAATTTTAATAAATAAGTTTAAAAAAGATGAGAAGAGTTTAAAAAAACTTGAAATTTTATTCTGCCTGTTCGCCAGTTGACTTGGGTTGCGAAGCAACATTCTGCAGGGTTTTAATTTGCACAGCGTACCAGAGCTGTAGCTGGCGTGCGTTAGCACGAGTCCGATAGGACTGGAGCGATAGCGGAACAGCGAAAGGTCTGTTGGAAAACTGCACTTTGCTAAGAAAAATAAAAAAAATGTCGTATTGAAAAAAAAACTTTCTTTATATATAATTAAGTGTTATGAGTAGATGTTTTGCAATGTTAAAACCAGGCGTGGTAAATAGACGTTTGGTGGGCGAGGTAATTTCTCGCTTGGAAAAGAAAGGTTTAAAAATTGTAGGTCTTAAGTTGGTTCATCCTTCTAAAGAATTGGCTAGTGCACATTATTCTGAACATGAAAGTAAACCATTTTTTGGTGAATTGGTTGATTATTTGAGTTCTGGTCCTGTTGTTGCAATGGTTTTGCAGGCTGATGATTGTGTTTTGTTAACTAGAAAACTTGTAGGTAAAACTAAACCATCTGAAGCAGAACCTGGTACTATTCGTGGTGATTATTGTACTCACACTAATAGAAATATTATTCATGCTTCTGATAGTGATGAAAGTGCAGAAAGAGAAATCAAGCTTTGGTTCAAGGATGAAGAAATTTTTGACTGGCAGGATTGTGAAGCCGGCTGTTATTAATTTTTGAATTTTTTATTTTTTTATTTCATGAAAGTCAACTTGCGGTTTGTGAAGTTGACTTTTTTTACACTTTTTCGTTTGCAGTGGGGTAATTTGTAATATGGAAAGTAAATCTGTTGGTGTGATTGGCGGTGGTGCCTGGGGAACTGGTTTAGCTCAGGCATTGGCTCGTGGAAATCACAAGGTTCAGATATGGGCTTTGGAAGATGAAGTCGTTTCTTCTATTAATAATGAGCATGAAAACAAGAAGTTTTTACCAGGTTATAAATTATCTGATTCTATAAAATGTTCAAATGATATTTGCGAAGTTGCAAAAGATAAAGAGTTTTTGATTATTGCTTCTCCTTCCATTTTTTTGGCTAAAACTCTTGCAAAAATTGTGAATGTTCCGAACATTGCTGATGGTTCCACTGTGATTACGGCTGTGACAAAAGGTTTTGTTCCAACAGAGAATGGTCCAAAACTGATATTGGAAACAATGGAAGAAGTTCTTCCTGAAATATATAAAGACTGCACTGTTTATGTTGCAGGTCCTTCTCATGCAGAAGAAGTTGCAATGGGTAAATTGACTGGACTTGTGGCTGCCTCTTTGAATCCAAAGAATTCTATTCGTGTGCGTGAACTTTTGAAAGTTCCAGGTCTCATGGTTTATTCTAGTTTTGATGTGATTGGTGTGCAGATTTGTGCTGCTGCAAAAAATGTTATTGCCTGTGTTTATGGTGCTTTGGATGCACTTGCTGAAACTTCTGATAAATTTGGTGATAATACTGAAAGTCTTTTAATGGCGGCTGGACTAAATGAAATTCAAACTTTAGGTTTTGCAATGGGTGCAACTCACGCTGAAACATTTACTTCTATTTCTGGTGTGGGTGATTTGGATGTAACTTGTAAATCTAAATATGGTAGAAACAGACGTTTTGGGCAAGATTTGATAAAAACAGATATGCTTGCCAATTTTAAAAATATTGATGATTTGATTGCCAATGTTGGTAAAATTGGTTATCTGCCTGAAGGTGCTATTGCCTGCAAATATGTTCATGAAATTTCTATGAAAAAGGATTTGAAACTTCCTCTTTGTAATGCACTTTACAAAATTTTAAATAAAGAAAGTACTGTTGAAAAAATGCTGACTGGATTGCAAAATTTGTAATGGTAAAAATATAAAGTTTGGAATTTGTTGGTGATTTTTTTTCAGAAACTTTGGATAATTGAATTAATTTGGAGAATTGATAGATGCTTGAAAAAATTACTGGAACTTTTAGCGGTATTATAAAAAAAATTAGTGGTAAATCTACTATTACAGAAAAAAATATTGAAGAAGCTGTTGATGAAATAAAAATGGCTCTTTTGGAAGCTGATGTAAATCTCCGTGTTGTGCGCCGTTTTGTAAATTCAACTATTGAAGAAGCAAAAGGTGAAAAGGTTTTAAAGTCTGTTAATCCTGGTCAACAGTTTACAAAAATTCTTTATGATAAGATGGTTTCAATGCTTGGGGATTCTAAGCAGGATTTACATCTAAAAGGACCTGATACCCAGTCTGTGATTTTGATGCTTGGTTTGCAGGGTGCTGGTAAAACAACTGCTGCCCACAAACTTGCTGCCCGTCTTGCAAAAGATGGAAGAAAACCTCTTCTTGCAGCCTGTGATCTTGTGCGTCCTGCTGCTGTGGAACAACTTTCTGTTTTGGGTCAAAAAATTGGAGTTCCAGTTTATAAAGAAAATTCGAAAGATGCTGTAAAAAATGCGAAGGAAGCTGTTGATTTTGCAAAGAAAAATGGATATGACACGATTATTATAGATACAGCTGGTCGTCTTCAGATTGATGAAGAAATGATGGCGGAACTTGTAAAAATCAAAAAAGTGACTGAGCCAGTGGAAGTCATTCTTGTTGCAGATTCCATGACAGGTCAAAATGCGGTAGATATTGCTAAATCTTTTGATGAACAGCTTGGTTTGACTGGCGTTATTTTGACTAAATTTGATTCCGATGCACGTGGTGGTGCTGCTCTTTCATTAAAAACAATCACTGGAAAACCGATTTTATTTATTGGAACTGGTGAAAAAACAGAGGATTTTGAAGTTTTCCATCCTGACCGAATTGCCAGCAGAATTCTTGGAATGGGTGATGTTGTTTCTCTTGTTGAAAAGGCACAGGAAACTGTTGATGCTGAACAGGCTCTGAAACTCCAGAAAAAAATGGCGCGAAACGAGTTTACTCTGCAGGATATGTTGGAACAATTTCAATCTGTTAAGAAAATGGGAAATATGCAGTCAATCATCGATATGATTCCGGGAATGAACGGCATTGATGCTTCTGCTATGGATATGGGCGGAATGAAAAAGAATGAAGCAATCATTCAAAGCATGACTTATAAAGAACGAATGAATCATCTGATTATTGGACCTAGCCGTAGAAAGAGAATTGCAAAAGGTTCTGGAACTAGTGTTGCTGATGTGAATAAACTTTTGAAGCAGTTTGAAAAAACAAAACTAATGATGAAAAAAGTCAGCCGAAATCGCGGAATGCAGAGCAAAATGATGAATCAACTGGGATTGAATTCTGGTTTTGCAAATGGCATGGGCGGCATGGGAAATGCACTTGGTGGTCTTGATCCTAGTTCTTTAAAAGGAATGGATATGAAAAAACTTCAGGAGCTCGCAAAACGATTTAAGTAATAATAATTGATGAATTGTCGGTTTGTTGATTGATTTTTGGCTTTAGTTTATAAAAAAATCCGCATCTTTTTTCAGGTGCGGACTTTTTTTTGTGAGAATCAATTTACAACTATAACAGAAGCACTTCGTCCGTCGTTTGTGTAGATTTTTTGCGGATTTGTATTGTCCAGAATTGGAGTAAGCCCGATGTAATAATTGTAAAAATATTTTCCTTTTGGAAGCGGTAATTGAAGTTCATAAAGTCCTGGGGATGTTTCTTTTAGTTCATAAATCCATGGATCCCAGTTTGTAAAAGTTCCAGCAAGATTTATGCGTTGTCCTTCTTCTCCTTTGTAAATGAAATGAACGCCGTCTTTGTTTTCTGCTTTTGTGTAAAGTGTGATGCTGTTTGGGTCTTCCACTTTGGAAAAATAGAGGTTTAAATTTTTATCATATTCTGTAAGCGGATTAAGAGGGTCTGTTGTCCATAAACCGTCTATCACAAGGCGGTATTTTAATGATGTTTTTTCGTGTTGTCTTTTGTAGCAGTAAAAAAGATGTTTTCTTGTGACTTCTCCATTTTCATCTGTGTGAGTGAGAAGTTTAAATGGATGCACGATATTATAGTTTTCAAAATCAAACGCAATTCCCACATAACGATGATTTGGCTCGCAGGTGAAGATAATGTAATCTTCGGTGATTACAGGTGCCTGCGGTTTATCTATCTCATGTAAAAGAGTATCCAGTTCAAAATTTTGATAGTTCATTTGTTCTGCTGCGTAAAGTCCCGCAAAACCGATTGAAAATAGTGTAATTGCAATTAAAAAAATAATGATTTTTTTCATATAGTTTTTATCGGAAAGTACAGGCGGGGAGTTTAGATGATTTTTTTTTAAAGGTGTTACGACCTCGTATGTGCGACTTTGATTTTTTGTGTAAGCGAGGTATGTCCCCATTTTAAAAGAGAGTAAAACATTGCTTTATTCGTCTTGTTTAATCTTGTTTAAATTAAGGTGTGTCCCTCTTTAATGTTAAAATGGGGACAGATCTTGTGGTGTGGTTCGCAAGTTGCAAAATGGGGACAGACCTTGTGGTGTGTTGTGGTGTGAAAAACGGGGACAGACCTTGGTTTCGCCAGTTGTATACTTTAGGTGCAAGGTTTTAAACTGCACAGCGCACCGAGCGTGGAGCCACCGCCTTGGCGGGTCTGAAAGACCGAAGCGATAGCGTAGTGGCGGAAGGCGACTGACTAACTGAATTTTGCTCAAATATTTTCTATAAATTGGAAATATATGAGAAAAATGTTTAAGTTTGTGGTAAAATATTCCGTTGTTTAAGTGTGTAATAATCTTGTATTTAACGGGTGCGTGGAGTAAAATTATAGTATGCCAGGTTTAAGTCAGCTTAAAAAATTTAGTCAGAATCTCCTTTCTATTGGTGACGAATTAATTGTCCGTTCGAGCCGTGGTGAAAAACCTGTGAGGGTGAAAATTCCTAAAGATATTGCTGATGTCGATGATTCTGAAGAGTTTGTGCTTGGTATGCCTGAGATTGCTTCTGAGGTTGAAAGTGAAGTTATTGATGATGATTTGTCTGATTTGATGGGGCTTTCGAAACCTGAGAGTGACAAAAATGATGAAAATGAGAGTGTTCCTTCTTTTGAAGCCCCAGATATGTCTTCGATTTTAAATCCTGTTATTATGGGCGGCGATGGTTCTGATGAACAGATGCCTGATTTGTCTATGTTTGAGGATTCTCCTGTGGCGGAGGTTGAGGAAGAGGAGATTGAAGCAGAGCCTGAAGAAATTTCTATTGCTGATATGGGGTTGGATGCGCTTTTGGCCGGAAGTGGTTTTGACGGAAGTGAAGGTAAGGCTGAATCTGAGTCAAATTCTGATGATTTTGACGATTTTGATTATTCTGACGATTTTGATAAAACTGACAATAATGCGGATTTTTCTGGTGGATTTGACAACATTGAAGAGCTTGAGGAATTAGATGATAATGCGGCTTTAGAAAATAACGATAATTTAAGTGGCGTGAGTGCTGGTGGCGATGCTGATGTTGCAGATTTGAACGCACTTGGTGATATTGGTGACCTGGATGATTTGGGTTACCTTGGCGACACTAGCGGACTTGATGGGAACGAAGCGACTGGTGGCGATGCTGGTGTTGCAGACTTGGATGCACTTGGTGATATTGGTGACCTGGGTGATTTGGGTGCACTTGGCGACACTAGTGGACTTGA
>SAMEA104315430__coassemble_140_pt1 | contig 40011 bp, 34 predicted proteins | sample SAMEA104315430__metabat2_low_PE_026 | metagenome-assembled genome bin SAMEA104315430 (sample SAMEA104315430) | gut metagenome | biome: Monkey gut; feature: monkey-associated habitat; material: faeces | place: China | collected 2013 | reverse complement strand
GATAGCGTTAAAAAAACTCGAGGCTCGTGCAAACAAAGCTTCCGTTGGCATTACAATATCCAGCACGAGCCAAAGCCAGGGACAGACCTCCTTTTGTAAACAAATTATTTTTTTTGAGTTTTGGCAAAAGTGGATTTTCACTAATAAAAAAGTGACACAAATTGCCAAAACTCACGGCTCGTGTTAACAAAACGCTCGTTGGTATGCCAATTGAAAACACGAGCCAGGGACAGACCTATCTTTCTTTTTCAAATTGATTTTACTCCCCTTATTGTGATAATATATAATCATGAATGTAAAAGATTTTCGAGCAGCCGCATATCAAAAAAACACTGGATTTACAAAAAACGAACAACCACCAGTACAAAAAGAAACAATACCCAATGTTCACGCAAGAGGACAACAAAATCAGCAAAAACAACCTCAAAATCAACAACTTCAAAACGCCACAGATTTATTAAAAAGTGGTGGACTCCTAAAGGTTCCTGTCGAAAAACCAGAATCCACAGGCAGAGATTCAGTATATCGCCGCGTTGCAAAATTCCTTTTACTTATTGGAGAAGATGAAGCAGCCAAAATTCTCCCTCATTTGAATGAAGAGCAAATCGAGAAAATCATTCCTGAAATAGCATCAATCCGTTCAGTTAGCAGTGAAGAAGCTGCCGTTATCCTCGAAGAATTCAATGCCCTCACTGTAAAAACGAAAACACAAGGGGGCTTTGCAACTGCAAAAGAAATGCTCGAAAAAGCATACGGTAAAAAACGTGCTGCAGAACTTTTACAGAAAACAGTTCCAAATGAAGGAAAAATCCCTTTTGAGTATTTAAATCAAGCTGATTGCGAACGCATTTATCTTTTGCTCAAAGATGAAAACATCGGCGTACAAACAATGGTTCTCTCCAGAATAAATCCCAAAAAAGCAGCTTCAGTAATCAATCTGATGAAAACAGACGAAAAAAAACAGATAGTTATGCGTCTTGCTAAAATGGATTCCATCGATTCTGAAATTCTGCGTCGCGTTGATCAGGCAATGCACGAAAAATTTCAAAATCAAATTGTTGAAAAATCCGATAATATTGATGGCAGAAATGCACTCGCTCAAATTCTCAAAAAAATGGATTTGTCGTCCGAACGCGAAATTCTTTCAAATCTTTCAAAAGAAGACAAAGATTTGGGTGAAGATATAAAAAGCCGACTGTTTACACTCGAAGATGTCGTCAATGCCGATGACCGATTTATTCAGGATTGGCTTTCCGAACATACAATCGAAGAAATCGCCTATCTCATTGCAGCAAAACCGCAGAATTTTAGGGAAAAAATCTTGCATAATGTATCAAACAACAGAAGACTTGAAATTCTTGAACAGGAAGAGATTTTAAAACCCATGCCCAAATCACTTTGTTCTGAAATTACCGAACAATTTTTTGCAAAGCTACGCAATTCATTCGAAAAAGGCGAGTTACTCGTAGCAGGAAGAAATCAACAGGAATTCATCTGAAAATAACATAAAGATCAAGGAAGTATAATAATGTTCGATTTTACATCAAAATTAAATCTTGGAAAAACATACAACGGTTTCATCCTTCTTTCAATCGATGATTTGTGTGATTATAATGCAAAGGGCGTTTTTCTGCGACACAAAAAAACAGGACTCGAAGTTTATCATATTATCAAAGATGATAAAGAAAACCTGTTTGCATTTGCATTCAGAACTCTTTCCAAGGATTCCAAGGGCACTGCGCATATCATGGAACATTCTACGCTTTGCGGCAGTGAAAAATACCCTCTAAAAGAACCTTTTTCCACTCTGGCAAGCACCAGTTTAAATACTTTTTTGAATGCCTTTACTTATCCAGATAAAACAGTTTATCCTGGAGCTTCAGTCGTCCAGTCTGATTATTTTAATATGATGGATGTGTACGCGGATGCTGTTTTTTTTCCAAAGCTTGACCATGCAACTTTTTTACAGGAAGGTCACCGTCTGGAGCTTGACGAAAAAGACCGTTTGAGCATACAGGGCGTTGTTTACAATGAAATGAAAGGAAATTTTGCTTCGTTCAATCAGGTTTCATTTTCAAAACACGTGAGGGCAATGTTTCCCGAAAGTTATCCTGCTTTTGATTCTGGTGGTGATCCTCTTGAAATTCCTTTTCTGACTTATGAGGAATTTTTGAATTTTCATCAGAAATTTTACAATCCAGATAACTGTCTTTTATTTTTATACGGAAATATTCCAACTCAAACGCAACTAGATTTTTTGAACGAAAGGTTTATGGATCGCATTGAAAAAAAATATAATTGTGTTGCCGAAATTCCTGATTTTGAAAATCCTCTTCCTTTGGTCAAAGATGAAATTAAGGAACTTCAGCAACTGAAACTTGTCGAAAATAGCGTTCAAATCAAAGATATTGCTCCTGAATCTGGCTCAACTGGAAATTATGTCGCAATGACTTGGTACACAGGAAAAAGTGACATTGAAAAATATTTTTTGACAGAAGTTTTGGGCGGAAATGACAGTTCTCCAGTTTCCTTAGTTTTGAATGAATCAAAACTTGGAGATTCCGTTTCCTGTGGAAATTTCGGACAATATCCTCAAGAAGTTTTTATTATCGGCATAAATGGAGTTAAGAAAAAAAACGAGCAAAAAGTATTCAATATAATAGAAGAAACAATTCAAAAAATTCTGGAAAAAGGAGTTTCTCAAAAAGATATAGATTCTGCGGTGATGGGAATTGATTTTAATCTCCGTGAAGAAAACCGTTATTTTGGTCCAGTTTCCATTCAGATTATGGAAAAAACTCTCAAAGGATGGTCTGTCGGAAATGCCTGCAGCCATAATCTGTTTCCAATTACAAGTTTTGAAAAACTCAAAAAGCAAATAAAAGAAAATCCTGATTTTGTTCAGTCTCTTATGAAAAAATATTTTTCTAAAGACAAAGTTTGTGTAAAATTTGTGTGTGAACCTAGCCCTGATTATTTAACAAATCGTCAAAATTCAGAAGAAAAACTCATTAAAAAACTCGAACAGAATCTTGATAAAGTGGAGTTACGAAAAAATTTGGATGAACTTCACAAATATCAGCAGCATGTTGAAACTCCTCTGGAAACAGCCTGCATTCCAACTACAAAATTATCATCTTTGGACAAGAAAATTGAAGTAACACAGACTCAACTTGATTTTGTGCATGGCGCTGACGGTTCCAAAATTCCACTTTTCATAAATCAGGAAGATACAAAAGGCATTTTTTACTTTGATGTTCTTTTTCCATTTGACAATCTTGAGCCAGAACAGTTACAGTACATTCCGTTTTTGGCAGATGTTATTACAAATCTTGGATGGAATGGTAAAAAATGGGATGAATGTATTGCCGATGCAGCTTGTGTTATGGGTGATGTCTGGGGAAAAACATATTGCGGACAAGTTGCTTCCGTTCCTCAAATTCAGAAAATCAAAAATGAATATAAAGATTTAAATTTTATTGGTAGATATTGGCTTGGATTAAGTACAAAAGCCCTCACAAGTCAGGCAAAAGAAAGCTTAGAATTGTTTTCCACGATAATCACAAAAATGGATTTTAAAGACGGCAAACGTTTTGAAAAACTTGTGCAGGAACTCGTTGCTGAAAAAAAATCTGAAATCATCAGTGAAGCAAGAGATTATGCCATCCGCAGGGCAAGAGCCAGCTCAAACAGTTACCGCGCTCTTGTGGAAATAATGTATGGCGTCAGTCAGCTTAAGACAGTAAAAGAATATTCCAAAACAAATCCTCAAAAAATGCTCAAGAAATTTGAGGATATTTACAATTCCTGCAGACACGCTGGCGGCATTTTGCACATTACGGCAGATGAAGAATCTCTGAAAATTCTTCTGCCGCTTATACAGGATTTTGCAGAAAAAGTTCAAATCACAAAACTGATTCCTGAAAAAAAATATACTTATGAACAGCTTGAACCTTTCATTTCTCAAAGTGACATTTTGCGCCAGAAAGATAAAATTCAGATTTTCCCGATGAAAACTCAAACTGGATTTGCGGCTTGCAGCACAAAAGCTTCAGATTATCTGACAAAACAGGCGGCAGCAGAAACAATTTTGTCATCATATTTGGGAATGCACGACCTTTGGGATAAAATCCGCACAACTGGCGGAGCTTATGGAGCTGGAGCCTGGAATGATAATATTGATAACAGTTATATCATGACAACATATCGTGACCCTACACCGCACAAATCTCAGGAAACTTTTCTTGAAGTGTTAAAAGATTCATCTACTAAAACACTTTTACAGGAAGAAATTGATAAGACAATAGTTTCCTGTTATGGAGATGCAATAGTTCCAGTTACAGCAAAAGAACGAGCAAGCCGCAGTTTTGAAGGACTTTTATATGCAAATCCGTCATATTTGCGGCAGATAAAACTTGACAATATCATGCAGGTGACAGCTGAAGATGTAAAAAATGCCGCAAAGCAGATTTACGAGAATGCCGTGAATTCATTTTCAAAATCGATTTTCTGCGATAAAAAACTTGCAGAAAGCATAAAAGAAAGTGGAAATTATTTATATAATCCATTATAATTCTAGAAAAAAGTGAGGTGCATTATGGATAAAAAAACACAACAATGTATAAAAATGCTTCGCGATTTAGTATCAGATGTTCAGGGCGCTCCTTTTCCTGGACCAGATTTAAAACCTGAACTTTATGAAATATGGTATGAACATGCACAACGTGCTGCCGTACAGTGTTTTGAATATCTCAATGCAAATTTCCCGGAAGAACAGAAAGAGTTAGACAAAACAATCAATAAGCTTTTTAAATAGATTTAAAAAAAATTCTAAAAACATCAGTTTTGCTAAATATTTTTACAAATAATCCGAAAATCTAAAAAGGAAATTGTAAATTTTGAATGCAGGTGTTTTTATGGCAAAGAGAAACATAAAATCAAAAGACTATAAAATTGGTTTTTCAATTTTTCAAAAGAAAAGTGGAATAAATTTCTGGCGTTTCTTTTTTCCAGGAATAAATCAAGAAAACAAAGAAGAATGCTTTTTTTGTTTGGAATTTGAAGTTCTTAATCCAAACATCTCAGAAAACGAAATGCTTTTCAGTTTATCACAAAAGAAAATATTACCAGAAGACCTGCAATCAGCACTTTTGGGAAATTCTTCCATATTAAATGAACAAACCAATACTAAATCATCATATTGTTCAGTGAGATTACTCAAACTTGGAAAAAAATCAAAACAGTTATGTCAATTCATGTCATTCAAAGAAGTAGATTTTGATTTTAAAAATATGGAATTTAAAATAGGAAATAAACTTTTTACAGATAAATCATTATCAGGATTTATAAGCATAGCAAATGAAGATGAAATAAAAAATAAAGAGATTTTTTGCCAGCAAGGTTATGCTACTTGGAATCTTGAATACAAAATTAAAGAAAGTGAATTGAAAGGATATCATAACGATTCCTACAGATGGTTTCCAATTGGAGTGAAAACCGATTTCGTCGGAAAAGTCAACTTTGATGGTGAAGATTTTTTAGTAGATACAAGAACTGCTTTAGGTCATATAGACCGTTTTTATGGAAATGCATATCCAACAGAGTTAATTCATATTTATTGTTCAAATTTAATAAGCATGATATCTGGCAAAAAACTTGAAAATTCCGCATTTTGCATCCAAGGAATTTTTGAAAATCGTATTTCATTAATCGGTAATCTTGAAAACATTGATATCTCTTTTTTTGCAAATAAATCTCAACGAGAATACAACTGTGTTTTTGACTGTGTGGAAGTGCCGGGAATTGAAAATTATTCTGAAAGAATGTTGCACTGGTCTTTCAGTTTGAATGATAAACAAACTATTGTTGATATCGATATATTTTGTAGATTAACTGAACTGAATAACAGAATAATAGAGAAACCTGAAGGTAATCGAAATATAATAAGCCTGTTAGAAGGTGGAACAGGTTTTGGTGAAATCAAACTTTACAAAAAGAATAAAAAAGCAATTGAACAAATTGAGCATGCCAAATTGACAAAAGTAATATGTGAATTTGGCAAGTCGGATATATATAATTCTTAGAAGCTAGTTCTCCTGATCTTTCCAAGGGAAGATAAAACTTTTGAGTTTTCGAGGACCTAAAGTTTCGCGGTCTTCGTAAATTAACTCTTCCCAAGGAATATGTTTGCGTTCTTTTTTTGTTTTTAATTCAGGATGTTCTTCAAGATAATCATATTTGTAAAGTCTTAGACGCAAAGCATTTGTATTTGCAATCAAAATGCCTGCAATCGAAGGAAAGAATCCGATAAACAAAATAGAAAAAGCAATTAAAACTAAATCATAAATGCCCATAAAAACAGAAAAACCTGTATTATCAAAAAAGATGATGAAACATTTTTTTAAGCATTTTCTGAAATTATTGTGCATAATAGAACGAAGCGGCACAAACCATTGTATTGAAAGAATGTAAAAAATATCAATCCAGAAAATAAAAATGGCAAGACAGCTTCCAATCATAGTGTTCAGTGACCAATAATACTTGATGGAAAAAGAAGAAATAATTAACACTGCACTGGTCAAAAGTCCTAGAAAAAGTGCATCTTTGAAGACAGATGGAATAGCCTTAAAAAAGTCTGCATATCTGATTCCCTCAAAATTGGCAATTTTGGCTGCCGATTCTCCATAAGCGAGTGCTATAATGGAAATCAAGACCATACCTATTATGAAAGCAAGAATCATAAAAAGCTGGGCTTGTGAAAGATATGCAAAAGCATTTAGAAAAACAATTCCAATTCCAACAAACAAAAAAATTACATTAGTCAGGATAACGGAGAGTAAATTATCCCAGCCATCACAAAAACTCTTTTTAATCAAAAATCCAAACATATTTAAAATTTAACAGTTTTGTCTATTAATTACAAGAAAAAAGTATGATATAATTAAAAAATGAACGTAAATTCTTCAATTTCATTTCTTTCTCACATACATACAATAACAGCAACGTTTCTAACCGAAAAGCTGAAACAGCAGGGTTTTAATGATTTCGCTTCATCACATGGAAACATTTTATTTCAGTTGAATAAAAATGAGAAAATGACAATGGGCGAACTGGCTAAATCGATAAACAGAGATAAATCTACAGCTACAGTTTTGGTAAGAAAGCTTAAAAAGGAAGGATTTGTTTCAATTATAAGTGATGAAAAGGATAAAAGAAACAAATATATCTTACTTTCTCAAAAAGGAAAGGAATACACAAAAATTACATCAGAGATATCAAATGAATTGTTATCTACATTTTATAAAGGATTTTCTGAACAGGAAAAACAAACTTTTTTAGATTTTCTGGAAAGGATTGAAAAAAATTTTGAGATATAAAAAAAGCCCGAAATGTAGTCCAGCAGAATTAATTGCTGCGGAAAATTCGGGCAGTTTTTTTTTATTTTTATAGCTATTATTATTCAATAATAAATTTGTCTTTTCCGGCACCACATTCAGGACATTTAAAATCTGCTGGAACATCAGCCCATGCAGTTCCTGGAGCTACATTGTTTTTTGCATCTCCTTCATCCTTATCATAAACATGACCACAGCTATCACATTGCATTCTTTCCATAATTAACTCCTTTCGTAAACACAGTTTTTGATTCTACTTGAATATAACTTTTTCATAATTTCAAGCTGAGGAACCAAAAAGCTAATGCTAAGTTTCAAAGTTGAATATAAATATTATATCACTAATCTCTCAAATAACAAGTATTTTTTTGTTTTTAGAGATGTTTTTTAAATGGGGACAGACCTTGTTTTATTGTACATTATTGCACTGCAAGGTGTGTCCTCGTTTAGATAAAATTAGGTCTGTCCCCATTTAAAATAAAACAGGGACAGACCTTGTATTAAATCGCTTACAATTGTAAAACAGGGACAGACCTTGAAACCTCTTGAAACTTCCATTTAAAATCACATAAATCAAAATAAAACTTTGTTATTTTTTATTTTGTGCATTTATTTTTCCATATTAAATAGTAACTTTTATCAACTTTTTTTTGTTTTATTATTATATTTAAATGTAAATTTTATAAAACTATTTGAATGAATGATTTGTTCATCCTTTTGTATCTGGAGGTTATTATGATTGAAGTTTCCCACGTTTCCCGTAATTTCGGGGACTTTCGTGCGGTAAATGATGTCAGTTTTTCTATTCCAACTGGTCAGATTGTTGGACTTTTGGGACCTAATGGTGCTGGTAAAACTACTACGATGCGTATGATTACAGGCTTTCTTTCGCCTTCTGAAGGAAAAATTTTGATTGACGGTATTGACATTTGCGAAAATCCAGTCGCTGCCAAAAAGAAAATCGGTTACATGCCTGAATCTGCTCCTTTGTATGGAGATATGATTGTTGAAGATTATTTAAAATATGTTGCACAGATGCATGGTCAAAATGCAGAATTAAAGGTTCCTGCTTTGTGTGAAGAATGTGGTCTTAAAGAAGTGATGAGTAAAAATATCTCTGAACTTTCTCGAGGAAACAGACAGCGTGTTTCTTTGGCTCATGCTCTTATGAATGACCCTGAAATCTTAATTCTGGATGAACCTACTTCTGGTCTTGACCCGAATCAGGTGGAAGACGTCCGTGCAATTATCCGTGAAATTGGAAAAACCCGAACAGTAATAGTTTCAACTCACATTTTGTCAGAAGTTGAAATGCTTTGTGCACGTGCCATCATCATTTCTGGTGGTAAACTTGTTGCTGACAGCCCTATTGAAGAATTAAAAGAACGCTTTGGTCACGAAATTTCTGTAAAAATTTCTGTAGGCGGTGCGTCTTTTGATGAAATTTGTGATTGCATTAAAAAAATTGACGGTGTTGATTCTGTGAGTCAAACAGAAGCAGATTGTACTGTGAGCGGTGATGTTAATTTGACTGGAGTTCTTGTTTCTGTTAAAGGTAATGCTGAAATCCGTCCTGCCATTTCCAAAGTGCTTGCTCAGAATAATTTTGATTTATATGAAATGTCTGTTATGCGTAACAGCCTTGAAGAAGTTTTCCATGCAGTAACTTCTACTGATGCTGGAAACTTAAATAATTCTGAAACTTCAAATGTTTCGCCTGAAGAAAAATCAAAAAACGAGGTAAAAAATGACTAACTGTGCTAAATCTGAAAAAATCAAGAATCCTGCGTTTATTGTGATGAGGCGTGAATTAAAATCTTATTTTACAAGCCCCATTGCTTATATTGTTACTGGTCTGTTTTTAATTCTGAATGGAATCATTTTTTATTCAACTTTCTTCCTATTAGATAGAGCAGATTTGCGTCAACTTTTTGGCAATCTTCCTTTGCTTCTTTCGTTTTTTGTGCCTGCTTTGACGATGCGAATTTTTGCTGAGGAAAAACGCTCAGGTTCTATTGAAACACTTTTTACTTTGCCTGTAACTGAAACTCAGGTTGTTACTGGAAAATATCTTGCTTCATTTATAGCAACTATTGTGATGATTGCTCCAACTTTGTTCTATATTATTCCGGCTGAAGTTTTCGGGGCTCCTGATTATGGTCCGATTACTGGTGGTTTTTTGGGTGCCGTTCTGCTTGCAGCCTGTTATACATCCATTGGAGTCTTTGCTTCCAGTGTTACTAAAAATCAGATTGTCGCTTTCTTTACAGGATTTATTATCTGTATTGTTTTGACGATGATTGATTCCTTTTTGATTTTTCTGCCGTCAGGCATTGTTACTTTTTTGAGTTTTATTTCTGCAAACTCGCATTTTACTTCGATTGCAAGAGGAATTATTGACACTCGTGACATTATTTATTTTGTTTCGATGACTTGTCTGTTTTTTGTAATCACTGTAAAAGTGCAGCAACAAGCAAAAAAATAGTTATCTACAAAATAATTTCAGACAATTTGAGCTAAAAAAAATTGAATCTGCTGCAAAATAACTTTTTTTGATTTCTATAAAAATCTTTTGTGGCAATAATTGAGGATAATGATGAAAAAAATTATTAACTGGTTTAAAAGTTCCAAATCTGATTTTGCATTATTTATTTTATTTTTGATTTTAATCAATATTGTAAGTTATAACGCTTACATTCGTTTTGATTTAACTTCTGCAAAATCTTATTCGCTTTCGAAAGAAAGTAAAAATCTGGTAAAAAATCTTGAACAGCCGCTTTCTGTGAGAGTTTTTTTTGATGACAATCTTCCTTCACCTTACAATTCTGTTTCTCAATATGTAAAAGATATTCTTGTTGAATATAAAGGTGCCGGTAACAAAAACTTTTCTGTTTCATTTATGGATATGTCCAAATCTGAAAATATAGAACTTGCTCAAGATTTGGGATTGCGTCAAGTTCAACTTCAGGAAGTTAAAAATAATGAGGTTGGTTTTAAACAGGCTTTCATGGGGCTTGCTATCACCTATGGCGATAATATAGAAGAAATTAATCCGATTACATCGACTGATGGGTTTGAGTTTAATTTAACTTCCAAAATGTCTAAAATGATTTCTATGGCTGACACACTTGCAGGCTTGAAAAATGATGAAAAAATCACCTTGACTTTATATTTTAGTGATATTTTGAAATCTCTTGGGATTGGAGGAGCTGAACAGACTGTCGGTTACGTAAAAGATGCTTTCAATAAGGTGAACAAACAGAATCAGGACAGACTTGAAATTCAGGTTGTAAATCCTCTTTCTTCTTCTGATGCTGAAAATTATGCTAAAAAATATGGTATCCAGATTATTCAGTACAAAGATGCTTCTGGAAACTATGAAAAAGCGCTTATTGGTCTAGTTTTGGAAAAAGGTGATGATTTTTACGCTTTACCTTTGAAAATTCAGCAGTCTTTCTTCAGTTATCAAGTGACTGGACTTGAAAATCTGGAAGAATCAATTGTTGATGGTCTGGAAAGTCTTCTTTCAAATGTCACTCAAATCGGTTACATTACTGGTCACGAAGAATTGAGCCGTACTGATGAAAATGGTGCAAAAAACTTTAATCAGATTATCAGCGGAATGTATGAACTTGTTGATATTGACTTAAAAGAAAGTGAAATCCCTCTTGGCATGAATTCTATCATCATCAATGGTCCAAAAACTGATTTTGACGAAAACGAATTGTACAAAATTGACCAGTTTATTATGCGTGGCGGAAATGTTCTGTTCTTCGTTGATTCTATGGTAGAAAATCAGATGGCTTCTTACACTGGTGGCGAACAGTTTACTCCAAATTCAATTAATCTTGATAAACTTTTGCAAAAATATGGAGTTTCCAGAGATTTGAATATGGTTTTTGATAAAAACTGTTATGTAAATCAAAGTTCTTCTTATGGAAAACTAAATCTTTACTGGGCTCCAGTTTTACAAAAAAATCAGCTTTTAAAACATCCTGTTACTCAAAATCTTGGCTATGTAATTATGCTTCAAAATGGTTCTCTAGACGTTTCAGCTGCAAATGAAAATCCTGATGTGAAAGTTTCTGTTCTTGCTAAATCTTCTGATGAATCATGGGCAAAAGAAAGCAACATTATGCTGAATCCTATGTATTTAAATCCCCCTTCTGACCCTTCTGCTTTGAAAGCTTACAATCTGGCTGTCCTTCTGGAAGGAAAATTTGAAAGTGCATTTGACAAGGCTCCTGATATTATTCAAAAAGATGAAAATGGAAATGAAATTGTGATGCCTCAAGGTGATTTGTCTGCTTCAAACCACATTAATTCAAGTGTTCTTCCTGGAAAAATATTTGTAACTGGTTCTTCGGCTGTAACAACTCGTCAGGTAATTGATGAATCTGGCACAACTCCAATCGCTATGTTTATGATGAATGTTATTGATTATCTGAATGGAAACGAAGATTTATGTACGATGCGCACAAAAGGTCTTTCTGTTGATACGCTGACAATAAAATCCCAGGCTGCGGCTAATTTCTGGAAATTCTTCAATCAGTATGGTCTTGTTGTGATTTTGCTTTTGGCTGGACTTTTTGTATGGAAAGCACGTTCAAAACGCCGACGCGAAATCAATAAAAAATATAATCCAAATGATTCTAGAACTATTAATAAAAAATAAAGGCAGGATGAAAATATGAAAACACGAAAACTTATTTTGATTATTGCGGATATCATTCTTCTTTCTGTTGTGATTATTCAAGGAATTTTAAAAACTCGCGACGGAGCGAAATATTTTGAATTGAAACAGGAACCTGACAGCATTACTATTCAAACTCCATTAGAAACTATTAGCCTTGTGCTTGAAAATGATAATTGGTTTATTGGTGACAAAAAATATCCGGCAGACAAAAATTCTGTGCAGAATCTTGTAGATGCTCTTAGTTACATCCGTGCGTTGGATAAAGTTGCTTCTGTAAATGAAAATTCTTCGATTAAATATGAACTTGTTGATGGAAAAAAGATTTTTGTAACTGCTTCAAAAGAAGGAAAAACTCTCCGTTCACTTGAAATCGGAAAAGAAGCAACTGCAAATTCTCATGCTTACATAACAGTGGACGGCGGAAAAGATATTTTTGTTGCTTCAGGCACTTTAAAAAGCATTTTTGATAAATCAACTGAAACTTTGCGTTCAAAATCTGTGTGGAATTTTGAACAGTCTGACATTTCTTCTGCTGCAATAACGTTTGCAGATGGAAAATCATGGACAGCTTCAAGAATTGGTTCTGGCGAAAACATTTCATGGAATATAACAGGAAGTGAAACTGAAAATGTTGAGATGGATTCTGAAAAGATTTCTCAAATGCTAAATTCCCTAGCAAATGTAAATGCTGTTTCCTGGTATGATGATAATGCTACTATCAGTTCTCTCGGCGGAGATTTACTTCTTTCTGCAAAAGTTGGCGCTTCTGACAAAAATGTTTCAATCGAAATCTACGAAATCAAGCCTTCACAGGAAGCTCTTGCAGAAAATTCAGACAGCGATGTGACACCTGAATCTGTTTTCTATGCAAAATCAAGCGAAACTCCATATATTTTCCGTGTTGCTTCTTATGTTGTTGACAAATTCAATAAAAAACCGCAAGATATTGCAAAATGATTAGATTAGTAGCGTTTTTAGGAAATTTTGGCAGAGAATACGAAAAAACTCGTCATAATGTTGCCTGGTATTTTGAAGATTCTTTGCCTTTTGCACAAAAATTAAGCTGGCAGTCGAAATTCAAAGGTGAGATTGCCAGTTTTTCTCCAGACGATTTAGCTCAATGGGCATGTGATTCAAAAATCTGCTCAAAAAAAGACGGTTCTCCAGTTCTTGTGCCTGAAGAATCGCCTGCACACATTTATTTTCTTAAACCGCAGACATATATGAATCTGAGTGGTGAAAGTATCATTGAAGTGGCGAATTTTTACAAAATCAAGCCAGATGAAATTCTTGTTATTCACGATGAACTTGAACTGGAACTTGGGATTGTCAGCTTTAAGTGGAGCGGCGGTTTAGGTGGTCACAACGGACTGCGTTCTACTAAACAGGTTTTAAACACTCCTGATTTCTGGCGTCTTCGTTTTGGAATTGGTCGTCCTCAGAATGATAAAATGAGCGTGGCTGATTGGGTTTTGAGCAAATTTTCAGATGAACAGCAGGAAATTTTGCAGAATGTTTTTAGTCAGACAAATTTTTTGCTTGTAAAAGTTCTTCTTTCAAAAAATCCAGCTGATTATCTTCAATCATGGGGAAAAAAGAAACTTGTAGATTAAAAAAAAATTGCCTTTACCACTCCGATTTATTACTATTATAGAATATGAATTTGAAAAAAATAACTGAAAATGCACCTGCAAAATCATCATCAAAATCTCTGGCAGCAAAAAAGGTTAAAAAAGTTTTGATTTTCTGTGCTGTTGCAGTTTTTTTCTTTATTTTGATTCTGCTTGTTACAAACAAGAAAGAAGATGAGCAAAAGGTTGAAACTCTTCCTGTTGTTGTAATTCAAAAACCTGTCAGACAGAATCTTGTGGAATCTATCTCAATAAGCGGATATATCGAAGCAAAAAGCATGATTCCAGTTGTTCCTTTTGTTTCTGGGACTATTACTGAATATCCAGTAAGTGTCGGTGATTATGTAGAAAAAAATCAGCTTCTTGCAAAAATAGATGATAAACCTTTCCGTCAGCAGATGATTCAAGCTGAAGCTGCGTATTTTGCTGCAAAATCTACTTATGATAGAGTTGAAAGTTTGTATAAAGCAGGCGCTACGACTCAGCAGAATTATGATACAACACGTGCTCAATATGATGCAAATAAAGCACAATATGATTTGGCAAAACTTCAACTTGGATATACAGAAGTTTGTTCGCCAATCTCAGGAACTGTTCTAGTTGCTGATCAAGCCGTTGGAGATATCGGAAATCAGCAGTCGCCAGTTGCAATAGTTGCAGATTTGAATAATCTTGTTGTGCGTCTGAAAGTTCCAGAAAAATATTTTGACCTTTTTGTGAGCGAAAAAGAAAATCTTTCTGTAAAAATCACACGTCCAGCAGAAAAAAATCTGTTTGAAGATGCAGTTTCTCCGGCGATTATCGAAAATATTGCTCCATACGTATCTCCTCAAAATAAAACTTTTGAAGTTGTGTGTCGTCTTACTCAAAATAGCGAACGTTTTAAACCAGGTATGTTTGTAAAAGTTCAAATTGCATACAAAACTTATGAAAACGTTCCCGTAATTCCTTTGAATGCAAAAAAAATGGACGGAAGTTTTTATCTTTATGATGAAGAGAGCCAGACAGTACATTTTCAAATGCCGGATGAAAAAACAAGCATTTCTTCTGTAAACGATGGCATAAACTTTATTGTTGATGAACAATTCGCTGATTCATATTTTGTCATTGACGGTCAAAATTTTGTTTTTGACGGTCAGAAAGTACGACTTTTCGATGAAGCACTAAAGGAACACAATTTAGAATGAAAGTTTCAGAATTCTCGGTAAAGCATCCGGTTGTAATCACAATTATTTTGATTGTTCTCGTTGTGTTCGGTTTTTATTCTGTTTCCCTTATGCCAACTGAATTTATGGCAGACATAACCATGCCTCAGGCAATTGTCATGACAGTTTATCCAGGTGCAAGTGCAGAAGATGTTGAACAGGATGTCACAAAAATCCTGGAAGAAAACTTTGTTACGCTGCCACATTTTAAAAGCGTGGACAGCCAGTCTTACAATTCCTTAAGCTGGATTACAGTGACTTATGCAGACGGTTACGACCCGAACGATCAGCTTGTAGAACTGCGCAATCGTATTTCTCAATTAAAAGAGGATTTACCAGAAGGAATTCAAGGCGAACCGACTGCACTTGTTGGTGGAGCTTCAATGCTTCCTGTCATTTCTTTTTCGATTTCCGCCGGACAAGATGCTGGAAAAATAACTGACTTTATCAAAAATGATTTAACTCCGCGACTTACTCAAATTGATGGAGTATCTCAAATTTCAATTGATGGAGAAAAGGAACTTCAAATTGAAATAAAACTGAATGTAGATGAACTTACTTCAAAAGGAATTTCCGTTGCCCAGGTTTATCAGGTGTTAAACTACGGAAATACAAATCTTCCACTTGGAAATGTAACTTATGAAAATCGTCAAATTCAAATGCGATATGCTGGTGGTTTTAATTCCATTGAAGACATAGAAAATCTTCCTGTTGGAATGGCAGACAATAACATTATTCGGGTGAGTGACGTCGCTTCCATCAATCTGACTTATCCTGAAGAGAAATATTATGTAACTGACGGAACAAATCCATTAATCATCGTAAATATTACAAAAAGGACAGATGGGGACAGTTCTGAGATTTGTAAAAAAGTCAAAAAAGTTCTGAAAAACGTGGAGATTGAAACAAACGGAGCTGTAAAATTCCATATTATTTCAGATGACAGCCGGCAGATAAAGGCTTCGCTTAAAACTGTAATAACTTCTGGTGTGATGGGAGTTATTTTTGCCGTTCTTGTAATTCTTTTGTTTTTGGCAGATTGGCGCGCTACACTGACAATCTCGCTTTCCATTCCTCTGTGTATTCTTTTTAGTTTAATAGGATTAAAAATTTTTGGAATTTCGCTGAATATGATGAGTCTTTCGGGGCTTGTGATTTCACTTGGAATGGTTGTGGACGGTTCTTCGGTAATGCTTGACCAGATTTACCGTTATTACAAAATCAGAAATCCGAAAACCGGCGAAATGGAATACACTGTTAATCAGGCGATTTTTAAAGGCTGGGATGAAGTTTCCGCTTCGATTCTTGCCAGTGCCGCCACCACAATTGTGTGTTTTATTCCAATTGCAATGCTTTCAGGATTAATTGGAAAAATTTTGCATGCGGCATCACTTACAATCATCATGGCAATTTTAGCCTCTTTTTTAGTTGCAGTAGTTATTGTTCCATATCTTTTAAAACTTTTGCTCAAAGATTCGGGACCAAAAATCCGCACAAAACCACGGAAATTTGACATCATAATGGAAAAAGTGGAAAAGGGATACAGAAAAATATTGCAAATAGCTTTAAATAATAGAGGATTTGTGATTTTTGCAGCAATTCTTCTGCTTATTTTTTCAGGTTTCATATCATTAAGACTTGGAGTTGCGTTTATTCCGTCTACTGATTCTGGTGATTTTTATATTTCAATGGATTTGCCAGTGGGGACAAACCTTGAACAGACAAATCAAAAAATGCAGATTGCACAAAAACTTCTATATAAATATGTGCCAGAAATAGACAATGTTGTTTTTTTTGTCGGACAAAGTAATTCCAAAGGAATTTCCACTCAAGCGATTGCAGAATGTGCATATGCTCATGTAATTCTAGTGCCTGTTTCTGAACGAAAGCGTGGAGTTCACGAAATAATGCTTCAGATGCAGGAAATATGGAGTTCTGTGATTCCCGATAGCAAAATTTCAGTTGCAAATGGCGGTTTTGATAAACTTGTAAGTTATGTTTCAGGAGGTGGCGGTTATGGTTTAACGCTGATTTCTGAAGATATGGATTTGCTTTATCAAACGGCTTCTGATATTCGTGATTTTTTGGAAACAGATCCCGATGTCATAACTGCAAAACTTGATACCGACTTTGATACAAGCACAATGGTGATAGATATGAGCCAGGAATATTTAAGTTCACTTGGAATTACAAGTTATGAAGCTGGCATTACTTCGGCAATTCTTTTTCAGGGAATTGATGCAGGAAGATATAAAGATGATAAAACTGGCAACAGGTATAAAATCCACATTTCATCTGATGTTGCAGACCAGAATGTCAGCATAGATACAATTTCAAATATTCACATTGTCACTTCAAAAGGTCAGGATGTTTCTTTTGCAAACCTTTCTGATATTCGTGTAGAAAAATCCATTTCGCAAATAAATCACTCAGACCGTGCAAAAACAATTACTGTTTCGGCAACACTGGTTTCAGAAAATACATCTGGCGTTTCTCAGAGAGTAAATCAATATCTTGTAAAAAATCCATTGCCAAACGGAGTTTCAAGTAAAGCTGGTGGAATTATGGCTCTTATTGGCGATATGGTTGGACCAATGGCAACTGCTATGGTTATTGCAATTTTTCTGGTTTACATTGTCATGGCTCTTCAATTTGAAAAACTTAAACAACCGCTTTTGATTATGGTGACAATTCCATTTTGCTTTATTGGTGTAGTTCTGGGACTTTTGATATTTGGTTCTACACTTAATCTTCTTGCATTGCTTGGACTGATTTCGCTGGCAGGAATTGTTGTAAACAATGGAATTATCCTGGTAGATTACATAAATCAGCTTAGAAAAAACAGACGTCTTGAGATTGCAATGAAAAAAGGAAATCAGAATAAAGACGGCGAATGGAATGTTCAACTTTCCTGCGAAGAAGAAACACAACTTTTGTACGAATGTGTTTCAGATGGTGCTGCAAGCCGAATCAAACCGATTTTGATAACGACTCTGACAACACTTTTAGGAGACATTCCTATGGCAATATCTTCTGGTGAAGGAGCCGAAATTTATGCACCAATGGGACAAGCAATTGTTGGTGGATTAATAACATCAACATTGATTACATTGATAATTATTCCAACTTTATATTTTATTGCTGAAAAACCAAAAAAGAATAAATATCTCAAAACAAATGAGGATAAAAATGAACAATAAAAAATATTTACAGATTTTACAGTTTTTTGCAGTTTTAATAAGTATAATTTTTGCATTTTCAGGATGTTATTCTGTTTTTTCAGGCGGAACTGGTGGACTTGTTGTAGATAAAGAATCTACATCAACACCAAAACAAGGAATTGCAAATGTTGATGTGTATGCTTATTTATCAAGCTCCGAACGCGATAGTGATTTTGCATCATGGAAAGAAGGAACTGTTTTTTATCCAAAAGCAGAATACTATGGCCACACAACTACAAATAATGACGGGCATTTTTCTATCAGCAAACTGACTTGGAAAGAAAATTCTCCTGATTTTGGAAAAGATGCAGATTATACGAATGTTTACCTTATTTTTTATCACGAAAATTATGGAATTACAAAAGGTCAAACTGTTATCATTTCTGACAGTAATTCAGATACAGTTTATCAGGAACTTGAATCAATAAGAAAAACGACAGTTCTGACTTTGAATTTTGTGGATGTTTCAACAGGAACAAATACTTCGCAGAATATTTTTGTAAAAGTAGAAGTACCACAAACCACGCAAAATCTGCCATCCGCATTGCCAAAAACTTATCAGACAACGCTTGCTGGCACTGGAAACATCACAATCAGTTATCCAAGATGGAAAAACAACGCTGACAGACAAAACAACATTGAAAACACTCCAGAGGTGAATATTTCGTATATTCAAAGTGCCGATGAAATCACATGGGCTGGCTGCTACAATGCTGATAATGAAGAAAAAAATTATGCTTTCAGACCTGATGCATCAACTGGAATCAAAAAGACAATTATGAATTCAAATTATACTATGACTTTTTACGGAAAACCCCAGAAAATCATGATGCCGAATATTTCTGGTCAATATTTGTCAAATGATGCAAATGCGCCATCTGGAACAAAAGATGATGATGGAGTCTTACTTAAACTTTTTAAAATAGATGAGAACAAAACCTACACTATTGACTGTGGTCAAGTTTACACGCAATCACAAGTTTTAGGAACAAATGGCAGTGAAAAACATGGAACTTTTAACGGACTAGGAAACGGTGCATTCTGGTACGACACAGAATATACAGACAAATTTGCATTAACATACGTAGAAATTCAAGCATCAGGAAAATCAAAAATCATAGAAATCAGAAGTGATGTTACTTCAATCACAGTTCAATTATAAAAAGACAAAAAAAAATGAAAAAACGATTAATTTTTATATCATTACAGATATTTTTTCTCGTAACAATTTCAGTAAGCAGAAATCAACTTTTTGCATACACTTTTCAAGAACTGAAAAACGCTATGATTTCCAATAATCCAGAAATCCTCAAACTCGAACAGGAATATGTGCAAAGTAATCTGGATTATAAGGATGCAGTTGCCGGCTTTTTTCCTACGATAGACTTACAGGTTTCTGGAACATACATGGTAAATCCTCCTGTTGATGCACTCTACTTGAATGTTGATGAAATTTTGAATTCTATCAACTGGCCATCTGGAATCAAACCGCAGACAGGAAATCAATATGTAAAAGTTTTTGACGGTATGGAAAATACGCTTTACCAGTTTCAGCTTACGATGACACAGCCTGTTTTTACGTGGGGAAAAATCACAAATGCGACAAAACTTTACAAACAGATTTCACAAATTAAACAAACTCAGATTTATTCGAAACAAGAAGAACTTCAGATTGAACTTGAATCGCGCCTGACAGCTCTTTTTTATATAGAAAAAATTTTACAGATTCTCGAAGAAGAAAAAGAATATACTGAAAGACTTGTTCAGGTTTGTGAAGATGCACAAAAATCTGGAATGCTTTTGGAACAGGATGTTTTAGAAGCAAAAATCAAGGCAAAACAACTAGATATTGCTCAGCAAGATTTAACAGAACAGATAAATCAACAGTTACTGGAACTTGAACGCTCAACTGGTTTAGAAAATCTAACACTCGATAAGCTAGATTACACTTTTGACGAAGAAAAATATCTGCAAATCTTAGATGAAGAACGTACTGAAATGCAGAAAAAAGCAATTTCTCAAGATAAACTTTCCATAAAAATGCTGACGCAACTAAAGGAAGTAAATCAGACAGCAGAAAAAATTGCAAAAGCAAGCGTGAATTGGAAACCAGACTTTGCACTTCAAGTTAGTGCAGGTTATGGAGGCTCACGATTTCCTTTAGTCGAACCAAACTGGCTTAGAAAAGATGATTACAGTGCAAATATCTCTATCGGAATAAAAACAACAGTATGGGACGGCGGAAAAAAAGTGCGTGATGTTTCAAGAAAAATCAGCGAAACCACAACTGCCGAAATTCAAAAACTTGACGCCTGTGCCACAATCAAAAAAACACTTAGCGAACAATTTAATGCAGCAGATGTATGTACAATGAAAATAGAATACCAGGAGTTAAAAATCCAAACAGCACTTTCCAAAATTTCACAAGCACAGACTATTTATGATACCGGTTATGGAAGTGAAACAGATTTACTAAACGCAAAGATAGAATGTTGCAATGAACAGATTGAAAAAGAAAAACAGTGTTTAAATCGTGCTTCAGCTTGTATCAAAATTAATTATCTGTGTAATGGACTGATTGCTAATTAGAATTAATCAAAACGTTTGTCTTCAATTCGTTTAGTTTTTTTCTCGCTGCGAGGCAATTCTCCAATACCCACAACTTCAACTTTTGGCGTCAAATTGTATTTTTGTTTAAAGAAATATTGAATGCCAAGACTTACTTCCGTGCGGTCAGTTCCGCCTTCAACTTCCACAAAAAGCGTCATCTGATCTTTGCCGTCAGCATGTTCGATTATCGCACGATATTCACTTGAAGTTCCAGGCACAGACTTAATAACATCCTCGATTGTGCTTGGAAAGATGATATTTCCTTTTACTTTGACCATATCATCACTACGCCCCATAATCTGCGAAATACGAGGATATTTTCTTCCACAAGGACATTCACCTGGGATAAACGAAGCCAAATCATGGGTTCGGAAACGAATTAACGGAGCTCCTTCTTTTACAAGAGTAGTCAGCGTAATCTCACCAATTTCACCGTCTTTTACAGGAATTCCAGTTTCTGGGTCGAGAATTTCAACGTAGACAAAATCATCAAAAATATGCATTCCTTCTGACTGGGCGGTACAGTTTATGCCGATGCCAGGCCCGTAACATTCTGTCAAACCATAAATATCATAAAGTTCAATTCCCAAAATATCCTGAATACGACGACGCATTTTTTCGCCCCAGCGTTCAGAACCAATTACACCTTTTTTTAGTTTGATGTTTTTTCCAATTCCGCGAGATTCAACCTGTTCTGCCAAAAGCAAGGCATAAGAAGAAGTTGCACAAATAACAGTAGAACCTAAATCCTGCATCATTTGAAGCTGCTTTTCAGTATTTCCAGGTCCCATAGGAATTGCCATAGCACCAAGTTTTTCACATCCTGCTTGAAAACCTATTCCTGCTGTCCAAAGACCATAACCTGGAGTAATTTGAATGCGGTCAGTTTTAGTAATTCCAGCAAGTTCATAACAACGTGCAAACATAGTTGCCCAGTCATCAACATCTTTTTGAGTGTAAGGAACGACAACTGGTGCTCCTGTTGTACCAGAAGATGAATGAATGCGCACAATTTTATCTTCGCTGACAGAAGAAAGTCCAAGCGGATAAGCCTCACGCAATTCCTGTTTTGTTACAAATGGAACAAGTTTTTCAAAATCCTCTTGCGTTTTAATATCCTGAGGATTTAAGTTTTTGAAACGTTCAACGTAAAAAGGATTTCCACAGGCTTTGAGTCTTGAAATCTGTTCTCTAATCTGCTCCAATTGCAATTCAGTCATCTTCATAAAATGCTCCAATATTTTATTTCTATAAATAGTAACACAGATAAATTATGAAGTCAAATGTTTTTTTTATCACCATGAATTATTATTCCGTTTTCATAAATCTTTTGACAACTTATTAATCTCAGAATCGGTTTCAACTGCCAGAATATTTGTATCTTTGAACTAAATCGGCTGAAATTCACAGTTAGAATTTTGATTTTTAGGGTGGCTTTTTGCTTCGCAAAAATCAGGCTTTTCAGGGTTGCGCTATCGCTTCATTCCTTCGCTACGCTTCGGAACTGGCTTCGCCAGCCCTTACAATCCTTGCCACGGTTTGAAAATCAAATACTCGAAATTGAACCAAATATTTATATTTTACATGCAGTGTATAATTACGAATCAGTTGCTGGTGCTTATTGCTTAGTTTCACCTGTCACTTCAAAAATCCGTATTCATAGACTTTGGACTGGATTTTTTTTGCAAGAAGTTTTTGTTTTGCGCGCAAGTTTGCTATGAGTTCGTTGTATTTTTCGTCGGTGGATGTCGGATTCATTTTGCCGCTGGCACCAATCCCCTGAAATGCTGCACGAATGTCATAAAAAGAGGCGTTATTTGCTTCTTTTGTGATGTGGGGCTTGGAATAATAATATTTGTAAAGTTCATTTCCTGCTTCAAGGACAGCCTTTGCTTCTTGTGAAAAAACAATTTTTTGAGTGCCATCGTAAATGGAGCTTTCTGTTTTTGTTAATTCCAGCTCGCCAGAATCCTGTTTTTTCAGACGACCTTTCATAAAATCTGTCATAAAGGTTGATTCAAAAGCCTGCTTTGCGTTTACTTCGGATTCGGTGAATGGAATCCAGTGATTTATGCCGTGAGTGGCGGAGATGCGGTTTTGTCCATGAAGCAAAGTATAAGCAAGACAGTCTGATTGAAATTCTTGGTCAGTTTTCCAGCCGTCATTTGGATAAAGGAACTGGTCACGGTCGTTGAGCCAATATTGAGGAATACAAAGACGAACAGAAAAATAGATACATGAAACAAGAAGATTATTTTTTGTAATTCCAAATTTTGCTATTCCTTTAGCATTTCCAACACCTTTTATATAATCTTTAAAATCAATGTTCACATAATTTTGATGTTGAAAATCAGTTCCAACGCAACACATAGCAGATAATTCATCATTCTCTTTATCTACAAAATTTTTGAACCATTCATTTATTGTTTTATAATTTGAATAATTACAAAAACTTTTTTTCATAATAGAATTAGCATTTTCATCATAAACATCAGATAAACATTCCTCAAAACTTTCTTCAATATTTGTATTCCAGATGAAAAATCCAATCGGAAATTGCCCTTTCACATTATCAAATGTATTACCAGGCACAACAAACATTTTTTCAAGTCTTGCTTTGAAGAACGTTCTGAAAGTATCAAAATTTGGAGATTGAATATGTTTCACTTTTGAAAATTCACACAAAAAACATCCTTTTATTTCAAAATAAATTCTGATGAAAAATTGAACAAATAATTCTCTGCTTGCTTTTCCCAAAGTATTTATATAATCATACCAAGTTTTATTTGTATTTGAGACATTTGTTTTGTTTTCACCAAATCCTGTTAACGTACTTACACTCGCCGCTTCCGCATAAGGCGGATTAATATAAATCACAAGTTTTTTGCGTTCTTGTTCATCGGCAAGAATTTTACGCAGCTGTTCTGGAACTTTTTCGCTTTGCAAATCATCATTCAGAAAGTCAAACTGGAAAATGTTGTTTTCAAAAACTGGCAGCACATTCTGATCTGCAAGTTCTTTCATAATGCCCACATCACCTTTGTCGAGGGTGGAAGCAAAAACATTTCGTTTGTTGGAAAGTCCTTTTAAAAGATTTCCAGTTCCAGCGCAGCAATCCCAAATGTAATAATCGTCCTGCCAGTCTTCACCAAGAACATCGGCAATGTATTTCTGGCTCAGTTCAACCCATTTTTTTGGAGTAAAAAAACTGCCCTTTCGCTCCCGGACATCCTGCGGAACAAGCAAATCTTTGCGCTCGATAAACCACTGCCAGTGTTCTTCTTTTGGGGGACGCTCGTATTTGTTCCAGAAAGCCTTGTATTTTTTTACGCTTTTAAGCTGAGTCGTTTTGGACATTTCCGTTCCCAAAAGCCTGTCTATTTCCCGCTGGAATCTGTATTTTCCGTCGCTAAAAACAACGTCAAGTTTTTCGTACAGAGTTTTTGTGGTGTCGTTAATCAAGTCTGCAAGAAAAAAATCTCCGCAGAAAATATTTACTTTTTTTGCCTGCTCCCAGTTCATCTGAATGTCGGGCATAACTTCTTCGCACCATTTGTTGAACACGGCAATAAAATTATTTTTTGTAACCTGAATTTTTTCTGTTTTGCCGGAAGCAAGATTGTTTTTGATAAATTCCTTTAACTCTTTTTCGTCTGAGTCAAAATTGAAAATGGTCTTTTCTTCATCAAGGATTTTTTCGCAAAGTGCATAAAGCTGGCGGAATTCTTTTGTTTCGTGATTGCTGGGCGTTACGTTCCAGTTAAAATCATTCTGCGAAAAAATATGGAGTACTTTGTGATATTCGATAAACGCAATTTTTTCTGCATCGAATGCACCAAGGTAAGACGGCGGCATGTATTTTTCGTTTGTTTTTTCCTTGCCGATTGTAAGAACAAGCTGAACAAAACTTTCGTTTATGTCTTCTTTGTTACCTTTTTTTGATTCCGCCCACAAAAGACTTTGAATGTCTGAATCGGTGGTAAGCCCAAGCCCGTCTTGAACCGAAACGCAAAAATCTATATTCCCTAAAATATGAGCAGTTTCAAACTTTCCAAAAAAATCATTTGCTACACGTTTTTTAATTTCTTCTTCTCTTAATGTTAAATCGTAAATCATTGATATATATCCCTAAAAATAATTGTAAATGATATTTCCAAAAATTCAATATTATAGGTTATAAACTTTGGGCTATGGAGCAGTGCCGAAGACAGCCGACGGCAACTTGTTGCCGGAACGCCCATAAAAAAAAGCTTTCTTTCCACCTAGTAAAATTACCAGCCAGAAAGAAAGCCCTTATCAACTGTCAATTATCAAACTTACTTCAAGTTCAAGTCGCACGCAAGCGTGCTTACCGAGTTTTGGACGAGCCAAAACTCGCCCCATCAATTATTTGAGGTTGATCATACTCTTATCATAATCTTCTGGCGGAACAAATCCCATAAGTTGCATCAACGTTGCAGCCCAGGAAGAAATGCCAAGTCCTTCGTTCAAAGTCAAGTCATATTCGCCTTTGTATTCAGGGTCATAGATAATTCCTGGAACCGGGTTCAAGCTGTGCGAAGTTTTTGGTTTTGGCTCGCCATCGGCTCCCATTGCAACAGAACCATCTTTTTTGTGCTCGTACATATCGTCACTGTTTCCGTGGTCAGCAGTCAAACACAAAATTCCGCCGGCTTTTTCTACAGCTGCCTTAAGACGACCAAGCTGCAAATCCATTCCTTCCATAGAACAGCAAACAGCGTTGAAAACACCAGTGTGACCAACCATATCGCCGTTCGGATAGTTTAAGCGGATGTGGTCATATTTGCCGCTTTCAATAGCTTCGATTACTTTGTCAGTGATTTCAGCACATTTCATCCAAGGACGCTGTTCAAAAGGAACGACGTCAGAAGGAATTTCCACATAAGTTTCCAAATTTTTGTCAAATTCACCAGGACGGTTACCGTTGAAGAAGTAAGTTACGTGACCATATTTTTGAGTTTCAGAAATAGCCATCAGGTGAACGCCAGATTTTGTAAGATATTCACCCATTGTGCGGTCAATGCTAGGAGGATTAACAAGGAACTGAGCAGGCTTGTGATTGTCGCCGTCGTATTCCATCATACCGGCATATTCCACAGCAGGACGACGAACACGGTCAAAATGAGAAAAATCATCTTCTTCAAAAGCAGCAGTGATTTCAAGCGAACGGTCACCGCGGAAGTTAAAGAAGATTACAGAGTCGCCGTCAACGATTGGGCCAACAGGAACAGGGGTGTCTGAGCCTGTCGAAGGCTTAGCAACAACAAATTCGTGCATATCCTGATCCAAAAGCCCGGCATTTTCAGAACGATAAGTATTGATAGCTTCAGTAGCACTTGCAAACTGACGCCCATCAGCCAAAACATGAGCGTGCCATCCGCGTTCTACCATAGACCAGTCAGCACCGTAACGGTCCATAGTAATGTACATACGGCCACCACCAGAAGCAATCTGGTAGTCAACATCAGTAAATTCAGCAAGGAATTTTTCAAGAGGTTCAAAATATTCAAGAGCAGAAGTTGGAGGAACATCGCGACCGTCAAGCAAAGCATGAACGCGCAAAGTTTTAATTCCTTCCTTGTGAGCCTGAGTTACCATAGCCTTTAGGTGGTCAATGTGAGAGTGAACGTTACCGTCAGAAACAAGACCAATTAAGTGGAAAACCGACCCCTTATCCAAAACATTTTTTACAAGTTTTTTCCAGGTTGCACCTTCAAACATAGAACCAGAAGAAATAGATTCACCAACAAGCTTAGCACCCTGAGCAAAAACACGACCACAACCAATCGCATTGTGACCAACTTCACTGTTACCCATATCATCATCACTAGGAAGTCCGACAGCAGTTCCGTGTGCCTTCAATTTTGTGTGCGGACAGTTAGCCGTAAACCAATCCAAGTACTTCATTTTAGAAGCCTTTACAGCATCACCCTGTTCATATTTGCCGTAACCAACACCGTCCATAATTACAAGAACAACAGGACCGCGTCGACCTTTCCAATTTGGATTTTTTTCCAAAGCATGCATAGTTTCTGCCATTTTAAAACCTCACAAAAGGTGATTAAAATCAAAATCACCATAAATATTTATATTTTGATATTTTGGGTGCATCCCTACGCTTCGCTCCGGGTCGGGTGTTACGCAGCTCGGTAACCCTCGGCCTCCTCGCTCCACATACGTTTCGCTGCGGTGGCTCCCGCTTGCGCGGGCCTGCTCCATACCCTTGCACAGCACATCAATAAAGTGCAGTCAACACCAAAATAATAACAATTCAAAATATTTTATAATAATACAAATTTTCCAGTTTTTTTACAATGGCAAAAATAAATCGAAAAATAATTAACATAATAACCTTGCAAAGATTATTAATGTGTCAGAATTATTCAGATTTATTTTATTTTTTTAAAATATCTTTGAAAAAATCCAAAAAAAAGTTACTTGATGCAACTTTATCTATATTAATTTCTGGTAAATCATAAAAATATTTTTCCGTTTTTATATCAACAGAAATACTATCCAAAGGAAAACCTGCTTTTCTAACTTCACTATGTGGTTTTTCGACAATCATAAACTTATTATTTTCGCAAGAAGGTTCCATTGCTTCATAAATTTGCACATCATTCATTACAAAACAGATTGCATTCCTATAACTTGCCACTAAATTTCCATAAGTTTTAGCCAAACCAGAATAATAAGAAATCATTTCATCATCTGAAAGACATTTTCCGTTCACATTACGAACATGCACACCTGGCTGAATTTCATCTGGAACATTATCAAAATATAATCCTGAATCACAAGAAAAAACAGGAATATGAAACGCTTTGTAATATTCTGTTGCTTTTAATCTTGCATTTTCAAGAGGATTACTTCCATTTTCTATAATTTCTGGAATATTTTTTCCCTCTGCTTTCAAATCATTTAAACTAATTAATTCTATACCAGCCAACTGTTCTAATTTTTTTTTCATTACAGATAATTTGGCCGGATTTCCTGTTCCAAATAATATTTTCATTTCTTCCTTATAAATAAAAGAGTTACGAAGAAAATTTCAACTTTCATTGATGAAAAATCTAAACTGAAATTAAAGCTTCTGAAACTGATTTTTCATTTTTTTTGATTCAGATGCGATTCGAACGCACGACCTTCCGCTTAGGAGGCGGATGCTCTATCCAGCTGAGCTACTGAATCATAATAAGAAATATTATATCACAAAATTAAAATAAATAATAGACTCCCGGTTTAGAAAGTCCTGCAAATCCATCGACAATTGCATCAACACTGTTCACAGCATCATTGTAATGACATAGGTACATCTTTTTGCGAATATTCGGCGAAAGTCCACAAAGTTGTTCATACGATGCATGTACTCCGGCAGAATATCCAGAAACATCACAATCCTGAAAAATGCATTCAATATTTTTAAATTTTGCAAGCAAAAATCTCAGTTGATCTTCATTAAACTGAGTGTCACCTGTAAAAAGAATCTTTTCATCAATCAAAAGACCATATGAAAGCTGCGAATTTCTTAAACTGTTTTGATTAGAACAAACATGCCTTGTCCTGAAAAATTTCAAATCCAAAGTTCCCAAAACACAATGATACATTTCAAACGGTTTTTTTTGAATCAGCTGAATTGGAAGTTCATTAAAATAATCTTCAAAATGCATGCGACCATTTTCGCTAAATTGAATTCCTCCGCACAAAGACTCTTTCCAAAGCTTTTTTTTGAATTTTGGAGGAATAAAAATATTTACCGGTGAATGGCGTACGTATTTATCCATCAAAACCATTTCTTCTACACCACCAATATGATCAGCATGAGGATGTGTCAGAATAACATTTTCAATTTCGGTTATTTTTGTGTTATAGTGAGTTTCCAGTGCAAATGGACAAAGAGTTCCACAATCCACAAGAATATGTTCATCACCTTTGATAATCAGCAGATTATTCTGAAAATTATTTTTCACAAAAGCACTGCCAGTTCCGATGAAAAAAAGAGAAAGTCTTCCGTCATTTTTTAGATTGATTTTTGTTTCAAAAGGTTTTACAATCATCGCTATATTATATCACATAGTTTAGAAATTTGATAGACTTCTTCTACACCATTTACTAAAATACCTGCCATTCCCATTTCCAAAGGCAGAGCAATATCCAAATCAAAGCGGTCACCCACGGCAACGCATTCTTCTGGTTGCAAACCCATCAGTTTCAAAGCAGAAATAAACGGTTCTTTTGCTGGTTTTGACTTTTTGCAGGTGTCAAGTCCCACTATGTTTTCAAAAAAATCAGAAACGCCTAATGCCTCGAGAGTTTTTCTTGCCGGTAAAACAGGATTATTTGTAACGCAAATCAATTCATATTTTCGTGAAAGCGTCTTTATTTCGGTAATCAGTTTTTCATCTTTTTCCAAAAATTTTTGTGGAACCAAAAGCGTTTTTCGCCATTCGATGCTCTGTTCTATGGGAATGCCAAAACTCAAAAGTGTGTTTCCAAGACTAACTTTGCTGCCGTTATTTTCATCAGCAAATTTTTTGCGATAATCAGCCACCATTTTTCTAGCTTCATCAGCACTTATTCCACGAAGTTTTGCAAATTCACGGATTTGACAGTCTACTTGTTCAAAAGCATATTTTGGAGAAGTATAAAGTGTTGAATCAATGTCAAAAATAAAACCTTTGATGTAAGGTGGAATTTTGGACGGCAGATTAAAAATTTTCATAACATTTCCTTGTTGATAGAAATTTTTTTTACAATTTTTTCGGCAGCTGTCTGAAGATTTTCATATTTTTGAAGAGCCGTAAAACCAGCACAGGCATCTCCCAAAAGTTCAGCATCGGCACATTGACAGATTTCAATTTGCAAACCTGTAACCACAGACTTTTCTTTCAAAAGTGGTAAATCTTTTGCTTGTCCACCTGTTGCAGTCATTTTTGTTGGAAAAGGTACTTGATTTTTTTCTGCAAGCGAGCGTAAAATCTCAACCGCATTTTTTGCTTCCAAAAGTCTTTCTTTTTTGGAAAGATTTGCGCTTTGTGGTATCAAAACAGATGCATTCCATAAATTACTGATGACTGAAGGTAATGAACGCACATTTTTATCCTGCAAAAAAACAGACGAAGCAAAATTGAAACCTTCGGAAGAACCGCATCTGTCGCACAAAGTGCCGTTTTGCAAAGTGTTAGTTCCAATCAAAGCGGCAACAAAATCAGGACCACCAGAAACAACTGGCAAATCATCTGGCAATTCCAAAAAATTTGCAGCAGATTCCGAAAGATTTCCACAAATTTTCCCGATTTCTATAAAAGGCGGAAGTTTTTGAGAGTCAATATTGCAAAGTGAAAGGTTTTCATTTGTCCAATAAGCCGAAACAAAACGTTTTTCTGGCAAAATCGTAACAGCATTTCGGGTTAATTCATAAATCAAGAATTCTGGACCAGAAAAAATCATCTTATTTTCAAAATGTTGCGGATAAAGTTTTTTGAAAGTGACAATTCGCGGTAAAAAAAGTGATTTTTTTAATTCGTTTTGCGCCTGTTCACAAAAATCATTAAAAAGTGAAAAATCAATTGTTTCATTCCACAAAAAAGTAAAACCTTCCTGCGAAACAAGAGTTGGTCCGTTTCCAGAAACAACAATCGCATTGACAGCAAATTCTTTACAAACTCCACAATCATGCAAGTCTTTAACAGCACTTTTCAGGCAGTTTTTCCATTCAAGAGAAATAAAATGATTGTAACAATCGGTAAAATTTTTTGTGCAAATAAAAACGACTTCGCCATCAGCAGAAATCAATCCTGCTTTCAACGAAGTCGTTCCAATATCAACACAAAGAACAGAATCTTTCATCATGCGTCAATATTTTACAAAATCCAGATTAATTTGAAGATTTTTCTTCTGTTTTTTGCTCAGGATTTGCATTTTTCAATACTTTTTCGATAATATTACGATTATCTAAAAGTTCACTCAAAGATTGATTGTAATGAATACGAGTAATGACATTTGCAAAAAGTCCACTTACATCAGTGCTGATATACCATTCGCGTTTCAAAAGTTCTTCATGATAAACGGCATTCGTACCAATGATTCTATAGAACAAACCATTTTTATACGCTTCATCAAATTCTTCAATGGCATTTCCTGTAAAGAACGGCAAACTGATAGCGCAAATTACTTTTGTTGCACCCTGTTCTTTCAAAAAGCCCATAGCTTTGAGCAAAGTTCCGCCAGTTCCAAGCATATCATCAGCAAGGAAGGCAACTTTACCTTTGACATCGCCAAGTAATTTTACAGATTTTATATTAGTAGAATGTGCATCCTGTGTAACAATAGAATAATCACGTTCTTTGTAAATCATTGCAAGCGGAAGTTTAAGTCCCGAAGCGTAGAATTTATTTCTGTCAATTGCACCAGTATCAGGAGAAACAATGACTAAATCTTCTGTTTTACCAGTTATATCAACTATTTTTCCAAGCTCACGGATGATTTGATAACTTGCATGCAGATTATCAAGATTTGCACTTGAAAAAGCATTCACAATTTCGCGGGAATGCAAATCCAACGTGATGATTCTGTCCACACCCTGCATTTCATAAATGTGTCCTAAAAGACTTGCAGTAAGACCTTCGCGACCTTTTCGTTTGTGTTGTCTTGCATAAGGATAAGCAGGCACAACCAAAGTGATTTTTTCAGCTCCGGCAATTCTTACAGCATCAATAGTAACCAGCAAAGACATAACATGATCGTTTACAGTCATGCGCACCTTGTTGGCACCACCATTCAGTGAAAGTACCTCATGGTTTTCAACATCCTGGAAAATAAAAACATCTTTTCCACGGACAGTATCCAATAGTTCAGTTTTTACTTCCCCATTGGCAAAATAGGTAAAACGTGCATTTACCTTAAAAACAGGCGGACGATACCTGTCTGTAGCACCCCTTATGCAAAGATCACTAGTTTGCAAATCGTTCTGCAAATTTATCTGCTGCACAAGCTCTTCTTTAGTAAGCTCATAACGCTTAGATACAACATCGTTCTTCAATGTGAAGCGGTGTTTGTACATGTGTTTAAGGTGCGTTATGACTTCATTGGCGAAAGATTCACCACCAGGACACGCAACAATCGCTAGACTTGTTGGTTCTGTATAAGGCATAGTAAAACCTCTTTATATTGGGATAGGTGAAATTTACCATAAAAAAGAGAATTTTGCAATGATTTCATATTATTTCATATGAGAATAATTAAATCAGTTCCAATCAATTGCTTTGACATTTAAATCATAAAATTCTGGTTTCACAAGAAATTTCAAAGCACTTTTTAAATCTTCTTTTGTAACTAATCCGGTTTTACTTGCTGCGCCCAAAAGAACCATGTTCACAATTTTTGAACTTTTCAACTCTTTACAAGCACGCGATGCATCAACAGAAATGACATTCTCAGTCTGTTTTTTTAAAAAACTCAGATAATCATTTTTATCAAAAACTTTTCCTGTCAAACTTGCTGTTGTCGGTTGAACAATTTGTTCATTAACAACAACAGTTCCAGTTTTTTTTAGAAAATTCAAATTACGCACAGCTTCAGAAGCATCAAACGCAATCAAAATATCAGCCTGTCCCTGAGGAATTAAGGGTGAAAAAATTTCCTGATTTTTATCACAAATTCTTACATGACTTGTGACACAACCACCGCGTTGAGCCATTCCTATTGTTTCTGCAGAAAGTACATTTTGTCCGCCAAGAATTGCAGCCTGTGCCAGAACCTTTGCAGCAAGGACAGTCCCCTGCCCTCCAACTCCACAAATCAATATATTTTTTGTCATCCTTTACACTCCAAATCGATAAAAAAAATTTACAAAGCAAACTTCAGGTAAAATAAAAACTTCGATATTTCAGCCGTTTGATTTTATACTTCCATAAAAAGTCAAGAAGATTGTTTCAACAATCGATTGACTTTTTACGCTGCTCCGTAATGCAATGAGGGGCAGCAGTTGATAAAAAAGTTCGCAACGCGAACTTGTGAATTAAAACTTTGACGCTATTTAGGCAAAGTTTTTATTACACTCTTCCTTAAAATTACACGACGAATAAAGTTTCAACTTTCGAGAAGTGTAATTCGTTCGCGCCAAGCGAACAGTCCAATAAAAATTAAAACTCATCATTTAATTGCATCTACCGGACAAATTGCTGTACAAAGCCCGCAACCAGTACAAAGAGAAGAATCTATAGCAACAAGATTTTTAGCTTTTGCATTAGTTTCTCCACTTAAAACTAATGCAGGGCATCCAAGTTCATTGATGCATTTTTTGCAGGCAATACATTTTGTATTATCAACTTTTTTTGCCCCGGAAAACTTATATCCAAGTTTTGAAGCAATACTTATGCATGGCGATTTGAAAATTACAGCACTGACTCCTGCACTTTGAGTTGCTTTTTGTACCGCCTCAATCGATTTTTCCAAATCAAACGGATTTACCTCAATAATCGGGGACACACCTATAGCTTCAAGAATTTTTGGAATACTGATTTTTTCAACAATTTCACCCATCATCGTAACACCAGTTCCAGGATGAGGCTGATGACCTGTCATTGCAGTGGTGGAATTATCAAGAATGCAGATTGTCTGATGACTTTGATTGTAAACGGCATTTACAACGCCAGTAATTCCACTTGCAAAAAAAGTTGAATCACCAATAAAACTGAAACAAAAACGATTCGGTTCATTATGGAAAAACCCCTGAGCCATCGTAATGTCAGCTCCCATGCAAAGACATGTGTCTGTCATGTCCAAAGGAGATGCATTTCCTAGTGTATAACAGCCTATATCACCGCAATAAACAGTTTTCTTATCTTTCATAGCTTGTTTTACGGCATAAAAAGCACCACGATGAGGGCAACCAGCACACAAAACTGGAGGACGCACTGGCAAATCCATTTTTTCCATCTGTTCTTCCTGTGGATTTTGAATTCCCAATTTTTGCAGAATTATCTTTTTGATGATTTCTACAGAAAGTTCACCGGCACAAGGGACTGTTTCGTCAAGCTTTCCATGAATTTCTGTTTTAAGTTGATTTTTTCCGCAGATAAAAAATAACTTTTCTTCGATAACAGGGTCAAGTTCTTCAAAAACAATCACCTTTTCTGTTTCTTTCAAAAATTCTTTAGCCAAAGGTTCTGGAAATGGATAAGGAGTTCCAATTTTCAAAATTTTTGCGTTTTGAATTTGAATATTTTGTGGATTTTCATTTTTGATTATAGAAAGTGCTTCTTTCAGATAAGCGTAGGAAATACCACCAGCGGCAAATGAAATTGATTTTCTGCAAGTCGAAGCTTTTTCTTCTATTAAATTAATATTTTCTATATTATTGAACGATTTATATTCTTCTTGTGAAAATTCCTGTGGCAAAACTTTTTCGTTACGTTCAAAAATTTTTTTATGATTTGCAAATGAAAGACGAGGAAAGATTACCCACCGATTTGGATTTTTTTCAAATTCGCCTTGTGGACGGCATTGCGAAAGCTCAGGAACTTCCAAACTTTGATAGGCATGATCAACACGAGTAGTTGGACGTAAAATCACAGGAGTAGAATATTTTTCAGAAATTTCAAAAGCTTTCTGAATCATAAAAAATGCTTCCTGAGGTGAACTTGGATCAAAACACGGAATTTTAGAAAACTGCGCAAAAGTTCTAGTATCCTGTTCAGTTTGACTGGAAATTGGACCTGGGTCATCGGCACTCACAATCACCATTCCACCTTTCACCCCAACATAAGAAAGACACATAACCGGGTCACTTGCAACATTAAGCCCGACTTGTTTCATTGTAACAAGAGTTCTGCTTCCAGCGTAACTAGCGCCAGCTGCAACTTCAACAGCAGCCTTCTCGTTTACAGACCATTCAACATAAGCTCCAGTTTTTTCCTTATATTTTGAAATAAATTCTATAATCTCGCTGGAAGGTGTGCCAGGATAACCTGCGCAAAGATTTACTCCAGCTTTTAATGCACCAAGCGCAATCGCCTGATTTCCCATTATCATTTGTTTTTCATTAGCAGACATAGATTTTATAATATCATAAATCAAAAGAATTCTCAATTGTGAGAATGTGGATGTGGATTTGTGGGGATTGTGCACGAGCCGGACTGACCTTATTTTCACGAGTTTTTTAGCGTAAGCGTTAAAAAAAACTCGAGGCTCGTGCAAACTAAATTTACGATGGTGCGACAGGGAGCAGCACGAGCCAGGGACAGACCTTGTTTTGTAAACACAGTTTTTTTTGAGTTTTGGCACAATTGTATTTTTTTTGTAATGTTTATTTTAATATGTCAAAACTCGAGGCTCGTGCAAACAAAACTTACGGTGGTGTGACAGGGTGTAGCACGAGCCAGGGACAGACCTCGTTTTCACGAGTTTTTTAGCATATGCGTTAAAAAAAACTCGAGGCTCGTGCAAACTAAATGTACGGTGATGTGTCAGGGTGCAGCACGAGCCAGGGACAGACCTCATTTTTACGAGTTTTTTAGCGTATGCGTTAAGAAAAACTCGAGGCTCGTGCAAACTAAATTTACGGTGGTGTGCCAGTGTGCAGCACGAGCCAGGGACAGACCTTGTTTTGTATTAGGTTTTACGATTGCAAATGGAGAGTCAAAATCTGGTGGAACTCATGACTTTATTGTAAATCCTAAAATTGGAATTGGTTTTAGATTTAAATAATATATATTTTATCAGCAAGTCAAGCTTGCAAATAAAATGAAATTGAACTTTAGGGCTGTGACGAAGAAGCGGTTGTAAGCGGCTTTGCGCCACTAAGATTTCATATCAGAAAAACATCTTGACACCATATATAACACCACTTATAATGTAATTATGGCACAGTGGGACAAATTTTTAGACAGAATAAAATCCCTTGACAAAGACATGCGGTTTGCGGAACTTAAAAAAGTTTTGTAAAGTTATGGATATACGGTAAAGCAACCGAAAGGCGGAAGTAGTCATTATATTCTCCGAAAACCTGGCTGTAATCCGATTACCATTCCAAATCATGAACCTATAAAAATCGTTTATGTAAGAATGGTAAAGGAAATTGTAGAATCCGAAGAAAAGAACAAGGAGGACTGATATGAAAACATTAGAAGAATACATGAAGTTGCCTTATAAATTGGAAATTATTCCTGATACAGAAGAATCAGGGTTTGTTGCTTCATATCCTGAACTTCCCGGCTGTATAACTTGCGGCGAAACTATAGCCGAAGTTGTTGCAAATGCAGAAGATGCAAAGAAAGCTTGGCTTTCTGCGGCTATCGAAGACAATATAGAAATAGCGGAACCGGACAGTGCGGAATCTTATTCAGGACAATTTAAACTCCGCCTTCCAAAAACATTGCATAAAACTCTTGCAGAAGATTCAAAAAAAGAAGGCGTAAGCATGAACCAGTATTGTGTTTATCTTCTTGCAAAAAATTCTGAGATAGAACATGTTGTATCAGCAAGGAAGCAAGCAGTTCTTGTATAACATGGTTTTAAAAGCGGATGTCGCAGTCAAGCTGCACCACCGTTTAAAACGCTAGTTAGGTTGATGGCGCACTGCGCCACTTGTTGTTAGTAAGGTAAATCTTCCGACATTTTTTTCGGCGTACTGGACAAAATCCAAAGAAGTTTTTTTATGATTGAATGGTTAAGAGATAAGTTTGCGTCTGCAATTACTTTCTTTTTTGTAGTAGCTATTATTCTTTGCACTATTTGTGGCGGAATTTTAGGGTATACTATAGGTAAGGCTCTTGGTTGTCTTATTGGTTTAGCAATTGGACTATTTCTGGGAATCATTAGTGGAATTTTGTCATTTGGATTTTTTGCTACAATAATTCATATATCTGAATCTTGTGATGACATGGCTTACAAATTGGACAGACTGTATTCTTCACAAAATAATCTTGCACAGAATGTTTCCGCAGCTGTTTCAAATGATAAAAGTTCATCCGAAAATACAAGTTTATCAAACATTTGGGTTTGTCCAAAATGTGGTGAGTCAAATCCTGTTGGAACTTTGCTTTGTAGAAAATGCGGTAAGTAAGATAAATATAGATTCCAGCGGGTCAAGCGGGGCTGTCCAAAAAGAATGGGCAGCCCTGATTATTTTTAAAGACAAATAAATTTCTTTGTGGTAAAATTTAAATATGAGCAGAGGAGTAAGTAATAAAATCACATATAAACCATACAGCCAGAATGAACAGTGGCTTTTGCCGCCAAGCCTTGATGAACTGGTGCCAGAAAATCATTTTGTAAAAATCGTAAGCAAGACAGTAGATGAACTAAGAATTGAAAAAGTGTTTGCGAAAAACACGAAAGGCTTGCGGAAATAAATGACCTGAATGATGAGAATTCAAAAGATGTAAAAAAAACTGAAAAAAGCAAAGCGTCAGATTGAAAAGGATTATCTTCCGAGAAAAGAAAAGTACGAAAAGGCGAATGAAACCTTCACCAGCAGGAACAGCTACTCAAAGACAGATGAAGATGCAACTTTCATGCGAATGAAAGAAGATGCCATGCTCAACGGTCAGCTCAAGCCTGGTTACAACATTCAGGTTGGCACGGAAAATAATTTTGTAATTGGCTATGATGTTTTTCCAAAGTATCCGTCAATTCTAGCCTAAAAAACTATTCTACCCATTCACCGCGCATTTTGAAAGGATTGATTTCAATGTTCCATGGGAGAAGTTTTTGCCAGTCAGCTTGGAATTTCAATTCGGGATTTGGATTTGCTGGCCATCGGAATGGTGAATGACATGTATGTGGAGAGCGGAAATGACCAGGATGCGGACAAGAAGTACAGTGTACTGGCTACACAGGCTGATTTTGATCGGTTCTAGAACGAAGGTTTTATTCTCCGATTCATACATTTTGGATGACAGACAGATATGGTGCTGATATAATAACTCTTGAGATTATGTCTATGTATCAAATCGGTATTTGTGGAGGAGGCGGTTATCGAAATGAACAATGTAAACAAAACATTATATATCCCTCTCTATGGTAAATCGAAAGTCAGCAAGCAAGGAATCATTTTAAAAGATTCTATGGCAGAAAAAATATGGGAATTGGAATCCTTTAAGATGAAAGGAAAATCAAAATCGAAATGGCTGTCTTATAATATGGCTATGAGAGCAAGACTTTTCGATGATTGGACAAGAGCTATACTCCATCAAGATAAAGAATCACTTGTTTTGCATATAGGTTGTGGACTTGACAGCAGATGTATTCGTATAAACAAACCGTTCAAAAACTGGATTGACGGAGATTTTCCGAATGTTATAGAAATACGAAAAAAATACTATAAAGAATCTGCAAACTACCACATGATTTATTTTGACGCTTGCGAAAGCGAGCATGTCAGAAATCTCCCGGACAGTAACAGAGCTATTGTGATACTGGAAGGAATAAGCATGTATCTAAAAAACGAACAGCTTAATGCTTTTTTGAAAGCATTATCAGAGAAATACACATCGCTTAGTATTCTTATGGATGTTTATACGGTCTGGGGAGCAAAGGCTTCTAAATACAAAAATCCTATCAATGATGTGGGAGTTACAATGGTATGGGGGATAGATGATATTCAGAAGATTCTTGCAGGCACAGAAGTTGTATGCAAAGAAGAACACTCTCTCACACCTGATTATCTGGTTAAGGAACTGAAGCCGTTTGAACAATTTTTCTTTAGAACTGTGTTTTCAGAGCGGATATACAGAAAGATTTATCGATTATATGAGCTTGAAAAATGAGTTCTTTTGGGAATGTATATGAAGAAAAGGAGATTTTAATATGCGCATAGAATCAATCGGAATGAATATACAAAGCTTTACAGGCTGATTTTGATCGGTTCTAGAACGGAGGTTTTTACTCTCCGATTCATACATTTTGGATGACAGACAGATATGGTGCTGATATAATAAATCTTGAGATTATGTCTATGTATCAAATCGGTATTTGTGGAGGTGGATTGAGATGAAAGAAAACATTGTACAGAAACTTACTGCAAAAGATGATAAATATGCTTGTGCCATTGCAAATAAAATAATCTCCGAAAGTCAGGAAACCGATGAATGGTATGAGTATTTTGATGATTTTGCATCCTTGCTTAATCATCCGAAATCGTTAGTAAGAAACCGTGTACTATATATTCTTGCCGCCAATGCACAGTGGGACGATGAAAATCGTTTTGATGCAATTCTTAATGATTATCTTGCTCATGTCATAGATGAAAAACCGATAACCGCCAGACAGTGTATCAAGGCTTTGGCGCAGGTGGGAAAGGCAAAACCACAGTATATCCCGAAAATAATAGATTATCTTCACAGTGCTGATTTGTCAAAATATAAAGACAGTATGCGCCCACTGATTGAACAGGATATAGCAGAAACCGAAAAGGCATTGACACTTTAAATTCCAGTTTGTCGAACACATGAAAATTTGAATTTGTGAAGGAAGCGATGTGAATAAAGCAAAAAGAATTATAGATAATATGGAAAAGGAAAATGCGGTTGTAATTTGTTCCCAAATTGGAACGATTGACGAAAAAGCAACTCCGCTTAAGCAGGCAAGGTATATTAATGACATTTTGAATGTTACCGAGAAAATGAATATATGTATGACTAATACCTTGCGTAAATGTGGTGGGTGTTGTCTATCTGCAAATGCTGTAAAAATATCAAAGAAACTTTATGCAAAATCAAACAATCTTACGGAATTTTTAAATCTTCTTAACGAGGCGGATATTGGTGGAAAGAACTTGCATATTTCTGGTGACAAAATAATTGCTGTATATAAAAAATGCTATTGTAATATTCCGAAAAAGGTTGAGAATCTTAATAAAAACTATTGTGAATGTTCTGCTGGATGGTATATGAGATTGTTCTCTGAAGTTTTTGAAAAGAACGTTAATGTTGAAATTGTCGATACAATTGTTAATGGTGCATCTGAATGCACATTTGAGATTTCTGGTTTTTGATAAGATAGAACTGAAACTTTGAATTTGAAGAGGTAATTATCAATGAGAAATATTTACGATAATAGTGAATTTTTTGCCGCATATGCGGAAATGGGAAGAAGCAAAGATGGTCTGAAAGCTGCTGGAGAGTGGCATCAGTTGCAACCGTTATTCCCTGAATTACAGGGAAAAAAAGTTTTGGATTTAGACAATATGTAGTGCCAACCAGTTTGTAAAAACGAGGATTTAGAGTCATA
>SAMEA104315430__coassemble_138_pt1 | contig 40830 bp, 32 predicted proteins | sample SAMEA104315430__metabat2_low_PE_026 | metagenome-assembled genome bin SAMEA104315430 (sample SAMEA104315430) | gut metagenome | biome: Monkey gut; feature: monkey-associated habitat; material: faeces | place: China | collected 2013 | reverse complement strand
TGTAAATAAAATTATGAGATTTTTGTTTTGTTATATAAATAAATTATAATTATAGAAAAATGTGAAAAAAATTCATAATGGAATTTATATCACGAAATAAGTTTTAGAAGGATATTGCTTATTTTTTCGGAAGAAAATTTATAGCAAAACTGCCTTATTACAAAAAAAAAGCAGATAGAATTATTTTCAACTTGATTTTATCTATAGCAAACGGGGGTATTTATGAAAAATTGGAATTTATTTACTGGAATTGGACTTGCAGTTTTGGGATTGCTTGTAATTATTTTTCCGACATTTTGGTTTAAAGTTGTTGTAATTCTACTGGGACTTGCTTCCATCGCTTACGGAATTTACTCTTTGAAATTTACCAAAGCAATTTTTGAAAATACATCTTACGAACTTTCGATTATGATTAAAGGCATTGTAAGTATTGTCGTTGGTGTGAGTGCAATTGCTTTCCCTTTGGCAATTGGAAACGCCGCATGGACGGTTATGATTTGGATTCTTGTCGGATATTTGATTATTTCTGCAATTTTGGGATTTTATGCTGCAGCTTTGCTTAAAAATTCGAAAATAAATAGAAAAAAATATTTTTTGGAAAATCTTGGGCTTTTGGCAATCGCAGTATTTTTAATAATTCTTACACCAAATACACTGGCAAAAGTGATTTTTAGAATTGTGGGAATCGTTGCAATCGTTGCTGGTGCCATCATCATTCTTGTAGAAATAATTTCAAACAAAAAAGTAGTCGTTGTAAAACCTGATGATGTTGAAGTAAAGGATGCACCTGAAAAACAAACAGAAACTCCAGAAAATGAATAGTTAAATAAAAATAATGGAAATGAAGGAGGGGAAAGTCTTCCCCTCGCTCCAGCCAAAAGCCAAAAGCGGACAAGCCGTTTTCGACTTTTGTTCCGCTTTGTTGTGTCTTCCGCTACCCCTTCTCCTGGGGGAAATCCCCCAAGCCCCCTAAATAGTATAAAATCCCCGAAAAAAAATAAATAAACTCAAAAAAAAAGAAAAATAATTTGACATTAAAAAAAAGTGGACTTAAAACTAAAAAAAAGTGCACTCGAATAGATTCTGCACAAAGTAAGGCAGGAAATAAAACCAACATAGTTTTTTTTATGCGTTGCATTCAAAAAAAAATTATGCAAAAGCCTCAAAATCAACAAAAGCCGAATAATCGGCATCAAGGAGTTTTCAATGAAAACTAAAAACTAACCAAAATAGCAGGAGTGTTAACACTTTTTGCTTGTATACAATGGGTGGGTATCGTGTAAAACAAATACTCCTGAGGAACTAGAATCTTATAAAGTAACATTTGAATTTGTTGGTGCAGAAGGATCTGTTACAGAAACAGTTGTAGATGGTGAAAAGCTTTCAGAAGAACAAATAAAAAAAGCAAAATCTAAAATCCCAGAAGGTTTTGAATTTGTAAATTTGTATTCAGATAAAGAATGTAAAACAGAATTTGATACACATTGGAAAAATAGGGACAGACCTCAATTTGGGAAATAGAAAAAATACTGTTTCACAAATTGCAACTTGTTTTTTTTATTAAAAAAGAAAAGTGCCGTATATAAACCTTTGCTCCGTCTTTTTTTGTTCTATTTTTATAAAATAGTGAAAAATATTTTGATTTGTAGACGGCTTTTTTTTCAAGAAATCAATAAAACAAGGTCTGTCCCTGAATAAAACAAAAAAAGTAAGAAACACAGGGAGAAAAACAGGGACAGACCTTGATAAAAAATCACACAAAACCTTATTAATGCTATCAGAAGTTCTTTAAATTACACTATTCTTAAAGTAAGAGTATTTGGATAACGTAAAAATCTCTAAGCTAAGGCTACAAGTTGTCTTGGAATCTCAGTTATTCTAGAAATCTGAGTTATGTTAAAACCTTTATTTTTCAAGTATTTAAGGACTTTTGTCATCTCATTTTTATTATATCTCTTTATTTGAGAAGGATAATCAAGTTTAAGTTTTTCTTTTATGATTTTAATACAAAAAGTATCACTCATTACTGGTTTATTTTCATATTCCATACATAAGTCAGAAGTTTCACTTTGAAGGTATTTGTTCAGTAAAGCTGTGTCCGTAAAAAAAGAAAATACATATTCTTTATTAACAGGAATCTGATATTTTGTTTCAGGAGCATTCATAAGTATATGAATGCTGCTCCATTTATATTGAAAAATATCACAAATATTTGCTTTACATGGATTTTGCAGGATATACCTGAAAACTGTATTAAAATATTCGTCAGATTCTACCGGTTCACTTTTAAATCTCCCCTGAAAAAGATGACCTGAACGATCATATTTCCGGTTAAAATACATAGCATAACTGGTTGCTAGTTTTTGGACAAACTTACTCAGGTTTGGATTTGCCTTTCCAAGCAGCAGATGAACATGATTATCCATTAAACAGTAAGCGTATAGTTCAATTTCAGTCTGTTCTAAATATTTTTTAATTCGGTTGAGCATAAATATACGGTCATCATCATTGTAGAAAATATTCTGCCTGTTGTTACCACGCAAAATAACGTGATAGATTTGTGATTCACTTTTTTTTCTGGGTTTTCTCGCCATTTTTTTATTTCCCTCTATAATAATATATACAGACATTTATAATTTTAGGAAGTCAAAATGAAAAAAAAAGGTCTGTCCCTGTTTTATTTGGTAAATTTTCGCCAGTTGGGTGTGTCTGGTGCAGGGGTTTAAGGAGAGCAGCGCACCGAGGCTTGAACAGGCACGCAAAGCGTGAGTTGCAAACGATATCTCGTGCAATTAGGATTTTTGTTTAACAGGGGACAGACCTTGTTTATGCTGGAATTATTGCATTCAATTTGTGAAGTTTATGCACGTGATATCGTTTGCAACCGAACGTTAGTGAGCTGTAAAAGGCGACTTGGAAAGATAAGGTTTGCTGAGAATTATATCAAAATATGGCAAAATGGGGGACAGACCTTGATTATTTTTTTAATTTTATGTTTATTGATTGAAAAAAGCGCTGTTTTAATATACAATTTTATGAATGTCTTTATGTCATCATGTTTGATAATGTTTGATGTGCCTCTAAAGAAGCTTTGATTATTTTTTTTGATTTTTGGAGGAAAAAAAATGGCTCATTGTGTTGTTCCTGAGGCTGAAGCTATTTTGGATAAGGAATTTCCTGTTTTAGATAAAGGTTTTGTGCGGCTTGTTGATTATTTTGGCGGAGATCAGAGAATTGTTCAGTCTGCCAGAGTTTCTTATGGTGAAGGAACAAAAACTGTCAGTCAGGATGGTGCTTTGATTGACTATCTTTTGCGTCATCAGCATACTTCTCCTTTTGAGCAGGTTGTTATGACTTTTCATGTAAAAATGCCGATTTTTGTTGCCCGTCAATGGGTTCGTCACCGCATGGGAAGAATGAACGAAGTTTCTGGACGTTATTCTATTATGAAAGAGGAATTTTATGTTCCTCAGGAAGATAAGGTTTCGCCTCAAAGTGTAAATAACAAACAAGGTCGTGCATCTGAAGCTTTTGATAAGCAGACTGCTGAAAAAATAATTCAGCAATTGTCAGAAGGTCAGAAAGAAGCTTACGAAAATTATTCTGACTTGATTGATGCTGGTCTTGCACGAGAGATTGCCAGAATTAATCTTCCTTTGTCTTTGTATACGGAATTTTACTGGCAGATGGATTTGCATAATCTTTTTCACTTTTTGAAATTGCGTCTTGATTCTCACGCTCAATATGAAATTCGTGTTTATGCGCAAGTTTTGCTTGAAATCTGTAAAAAAGTTGCTCCTATGGCTACTGAAAGTTTTATCAATCATATGAATGAAGGTGTGAATTTTAGTGGTGAAGAAATGGACGCTTTGCGTGCTGTTTTAGACGGTAAGGAAAATCCTTTGCAAGGCAAAAAACTTGAAAGATTTAACGAAAAAATTAAAACTGGAGTTCAGTTGTAGTCTTATGAAACGGATTTTATTTTTTTTATTCATTTTGAGCAGTTTTTTTCTGATTTCCTGTAAAGATAAGGTGATTGGTTATTCTGTTGTTCTGTGGAATAATCCTGAGCAGGAGATTAAATCTGGGGATGTGCTGCCTGTTTACATTAAATCAAATATTTCTCATGTTTATATTGCAGGAAAAAATCTTAATCTTAATGAAAATGAGCAAAAAATTGAAATTCCGTTATGGCAGTTGACTGAACCTGTAAAGAAAAGCAAATTATCTGCAATAAAAGAGAAATATCAGGAAAATGCAAGAACTTATGCTAATGTAAAAACTGATGGGCTTCCTTGTCGTGCAGAGCCTGTTAATACTGCAAAGCAGGTTTACCGTTTGCGTAAGGGCGAAATCATCAAGATTTTGTATAAAGGTAATGGACAGTCTCCTATGACTGGTGGTAAACCGCTTCCAGGTGAATGGTATAAAATATTGACAGACAACGGTACTACAGGCTGGTGTTTTTCATATAATCTTGATTTATTTGAAACTGATGATAATGGCAACAGAATAGGTGGAAATGATTTTGTTGATGAAGTGCAGGAAGATGAGATTTACAAACTGATTGTTTCGAATATCTGGTATCCTGAAGAATTTAGAAGTTTGATTGATTTGGAAGATATAGATTTGTCAAAAATTCATCCTTCTTATAGATTCACGATTGATGAAGAAAATAAAAAAGTTTCTTTGAATACTCAAAAAATTCATGAAAGCTGGATTTATGAGGGATATTCAAAAATTGATGACCGTGAATATGAATTGAAAAATATTTCCATTAAAATTATTTATCGAAAAGCAGATTACATTGTTGTGCGATATACTGACGAAACTGGAAAACCTCAGGATTTGAATTTTGTTACGATAAAAGAAGATTTGAATGAGATTATTTCGAAAGAAAAACAGCGTCGAAGTGAAGAATTGATGAATCTGTGGTATAAAGGTCCTTACTCAAGCCAAAGTTATGGTAAACTTTCGTTTACTGAAGACAATTTGTTTAAATGGACTGGTTTTAAGCTTCTTGTGCCGTCTGTAATCCCTGCTGGATCAAAAAACAATGGTTCTGCTCAGATTAAATATTCTGTTTCTAAGACCTTGAAAAAAGATTATGACGGAATTGTTACGTTTACTTTCGAAGGTTCTTCGCAGGAGATTAATTTCCTATACAAAATGGATGACGGCGGATTAAAACTTGAAGATACTATTGGTGCTTCGTTTAAAGGCAATCAGATTACTTCACGTGGCGTAAGTCCTGTAATAATTTTCTTTAAGCGAACTTTATGATTTTGATTTTGTCCTTGTGTCAGAGCATGACGACAAAAAATTGCATTACAAAAAAAATACATGTCCAACATATGTGCCAAAAAATATGTGCCAAAAAAATATGTTGAAAACCATTGGGTTTCTTGATATAATTGTAAAAATTTTTATACGGAGTGTTACATTATGCTAACTGGTCGTCATTTGATTCAGCCTGATGATTTAACGGTTTCAGAAATTGAAGAAATTTGTAAATTGGCTGAACAGATTATTGTAGATCCTAAATCGTTTCAAGATGTGTGTCGCGGGAAAATTCTTGCGACACTTTTTTTTGAGCCAAGCACTAGAACAAGGCTTTCGTTCGAGGCTGCCATGCTTCGTTTGGGCGGTTGTGTGGAAGGTTTTTCTGATGCAGATAATACTTCGTCGGTAAAAGGTGAAACTTTGGCTGATACTATTCGCGTTGTTTCAAGTTATGCTGATATTATTGCAATGCGCACTCCAAAAGAAGGTGCTGCTTTGCTTGCAAGTAAATATTCGGCATGTCCAATCATTAATGCAGGTGATGGCGGTCATTATCATCCAACTCAAACTATGACAGATTTAGTTACAATCAGGCAGCTTTTAGGTTCGCTTGAAAATCATACTGTTGGTTTTTGCGGTGATTTGAAATTCGGTAGAACGGTTCATTCTCTTGCAGAAGCTCTCCGTCATTTCAAAGGAAATAAATTTATTTTTATCAGTCCGAAAGAACTTTCTGTTCCTGATTATCTGATTACAAACGTTTTAGAACCTGCCCACGTGCAATATGAAATTGTGGAAAGTCTTGATCAGGTGATTGGTGAACTTGACATTTTGTATATGACTCGTGTTCAAAAAGAAAGGTTTTTTAATGAACAAGATTATATTCGTCTAAAAGATAGTTATATTCTTGATAAAGAAAAAATGTCTTTGGCAAGAAAAAACATGATTGTCTTGCATCCTCTCCCGCGCGTAAATGAAATCACTCCAGATGTTGATAATGACCCTCGCGCTGCATATTTTAAGCAGGTAAAATACGGAATGTATGCACGTATGGCTTTGATTGCAAAACTTACTGGTTCTTTGTAATGAGATTTTCAAGTTTTCGAGGTTAATATGTTAAATGTAAATACTATTAAAAATGGTCTTGTAATTGATCATATTCGTGCTGGCAGCGGCTGGAAAATTTATCAGTGGCTTGGACTTGATAAATCGCCTTTTACTTCATGTTTGATTCAAAACGTACCGTCTGAAAAATCAGGTAAAAAAGATATCATCAAAATTGATAACATCATCAACATTGATTATTCTGTGCTTGGTTTTATAGATCCTGATATTTGTGTAAACGTAATTGAAAATGAAAAAATTGTCAGAAAAATCAATATGTCGCTGCCTTCAAAAGTTCAGGGTGTTTTCAACTGTAAAAATCCACGTTGCATTACGCAAACTGAACATTATGTAAAACCTACATTTATCCTTTCTGATAAAGTAAAAGGGATTTACAAATGTGAATATTGTGATACTTTGTATGTTGCTGGAAGTGAAAAATAAAATTCTGTGCGTTTGACAAAAGTTTTTTTTGTGGGGGAAATAAGGTCTGTCCCCATTTAAACCGTGGCAAGGATAGTAGGGGCGCCGAAGGCGGCCACTGGACTGAGCGAAGCGAGGGAAGCGGCTGGAGCGATAGCGGAACCCCGAATAGCCTGTTTTTTGGTTGCTGAGCGAAGTCGAAGCAAGCAAAAAGCCACCCGAAATATAAAAACTTAAAAAATTGCATATTTGTTTTCAGAGGAAATGTATGAATAAATGTCTTTTGATATATAATGCAAGGCTTTTGGACGAATCTATGGATACTCCAGGTGCATTGCTTGTTGTTGATTCTAAAATCCGTTCAGTTTTTCAAGGGTATTTTACTTCTGCTGATACAGTAGAACAGATGGCTCGTGCTGTGATGAAAGAGGACGGAATTGATGAAAATTTTCCTCTGGAACTTTTTAATGCAAGGAATTTGACTTTGACGCCTGCATTTATTGATATGCATGTTCATATGCGTTATCCAGGGCAAACTGAAAAGGAAGATTTGAATACGGGGCTTCATGCTGCGGCTTCTGGCGGTTATGGAACAGTGGTTGCCATGCCGAACACGAATCCTGTCGTTTCTTCTTTTGATACTGCGATGAAAATTGAGCGTGAAGCTGCTGCTTTTGGTATTACGCATCTTTTTCAGACGGTGAGCATTACAAAAAATTTTGATGGTAAAGATACAAGTCATCTTGATTATATCGATAAGAAATTTATTCCTGTGATTACGGAAGATGGTCGTGATGTTCCTGAAAGTTCTGTTATGTTGGAAGGCATGACAAAAGCGAGCGAAAAAGGAATTGTTGTGAGTTGTCATTGTGAAGATGTAAGTCTTGCAAAAATGGCAAAACCTTTCCGTCAAAATGCACTTGAACTTATGGAAGAAACGGGGCTTTCTGCATGGGGATATGATGAAATTGATTTTGATGATGTAGAAATTTCTGATAAGGTAAATCAAATTGATTTGGAACTGACAAAAGCAAATGAAATTCTTGCGTTGGCAGAAGATTTGGCTACTGTCAGAAATATCATGATTGCAAAGCAGGCTGAATGTCATGTTCATCTAGCTCATGTCAGTACAGCAAATGCAATTATGGCAATTCGTGAAGTGAAAAATGCCATCATGGATGAAGATTTGTGTTTTTATGCGGACGAAGCTGTTGCTTCTTATCAAGCTTTTGAAGAAGATGTTCCTTTTGTTCCTACCAAAAAGAATGATTCGGGTTTTGCTGTCACTTGTGAAGTAACACCACATCATTTGGCACTTTGTGGAACGGAAGAACCTTATATCAGGGCTCTTGTGAATCCTCCGCTTCGCAGCGAAGAAGACAGAATTGCACTATTGGAAGCTTTGCGTGACGGTACTGTGGATGTTATTTCTACTGATCATGCTCCGCATACTCTGGAAGATAAAGCTGCAGGAAGTCCAGGATTTACAGGACTCGAAACTGCGTATGGAGTTTGTAATACAGTTTTGGTTAAGGAAAATCAGTTTAATCCAAAACGGCTTTCCCAGTTAATGTCAGCAAATCCTGCAAGAATTCTCGGGCTTCAAAAAGGTCTTCTTCAGTCTGGTTATGATGCAGATTTAACACTTGTTGATCCAGACGAGCAGTGGACTGTTGATTCCAGACTTTTTTACAGCAAGGGAAAAGCAACTCCGTTTGAAGGCAGAAAACTGTCTGGTTGCGTAAAAGGTCTTTTTATTGACGGTCGGCTGGTACTTGAAAAATAACACTTTTTTTTATATCCCAGAGTTTACAGTCAATCTGATTTTCAGGAATTTCAAAAATCATTGATGCTGTTTTTCTGTAGCAGTTTAGCTGGCTGTAATATTTCTGTGGATTCAGGTTTTCTGAGTATTTGTAGTCCACAATTGTGTAAGTTTTATCCTCATTTTGAAATATTAAGTCGAAAAGTCCTGTGATAATGGCACCTTTGTCAAACATTTTTGTTTTCCATTCTGAACGTACAAAACGGTTTTTGTTTTTTGCATCCTGGAGTTTTATTCCGATTTCTGATGCAGCAAAATCTTTTACAAATTGAATGCATTCATCTTTTTTTGTTTGGATTTCATTTTCTGCAAGATTTTTGAATAAAGAAACTGGCGGTTCAAAAAACTGCGGATTTACATCTTTTACAAAAGCTTCCAGATAAGCATGGACAAGAACTCCAAAATCTGCCTGATTGAAAACTGATTTTTGAAGTTTCTCTTCTTCGTCTTCATCCTTATTGAAAAGCAGTTCATCTTCATCATTATCGTTCAGTTCATTTGTATTTTTAATTTGACTTTGAGTTTGTGAAAAAAACAGAGCATTATATTTTTTTGAATCATTTTTGAGGTTGTCAATATTGCCGATTTTACTTGGTGATATTCTTAAAACCGGATTGCAAGTGTATTCGATGATTTGTGCATTTTCAAACCAGCTTCTGCTTTTTTCAATTACAGTGTGCCGCTGTTCTTCCACAGATTCATTTTCGTCTTTGTGATTTATTTCCTGGAAAGTAACTGGCTTTATGTTCTCAAAATCAAAAGGAAGTGTGTTTTTGTATGAAATTTTATTTTCAAGAGAATCCGCATAATTTTTTTTAACAAGGTTTTCAAAAACTTTTGCTTTTTGGTTTATTTCTTCTTTCGATTCACTAGCTTCAGGATTCCATTTTCCCATCACATATATATCTTCGATTGCACGTGTGATTCCAACATAAATCAATCTGCGGAATTCTGCCAGTTCCTTTTTTTTGGATAGAAGTTCTTGCTGCATTACAAAAAAGTTTTTTACGCCTGACTCTGGCTTTACTGAAAGTCCTGAATATTTGTCAAAAAAAACTTGAGATTTTTCAGATGAAAATGAATAACCTGTACAACCCCACAAAAAAACATGTTTAAATTGTAAACCTTTGCTTTTGTGAATTGTCATAATTTTGACAGCTCCGTTTCTTTCCAAAGGATATGTTATGTCTTTTGTATTAATATCGGCATCATCGGAAGAAAATGTTGATTTTAATAAATCAAGTTCATCGATAAACCAGGAAACTGTTTTATTGTTTTCTTCAGACAGACGAGCAAGCTCGAAAATCATGTCAAACTGTTCTGCACAAAGTTCGGTTTGTTTGTTTAAATAAGTTTCATATTTGTATCCGGTTTGATTCCAAAGCATATCAAAAGTTTTTGTGATTTTTTGCTGGAGAACCAATGATTTGTTTTGAATGTAAAAGTTTTTGGCTTCCAAAAATTTTAAAAAATCCTCCTGAGGTAAATCTTTTTGAATTTCGCTGTCAAAATCGGCGGTTGGATCAAAAACAAAATCAAAATCAGTGGAATCTTTAAGATAAGAAAGAATTATTTCGATGGAATTTTCACTGAGTCCGCACAAAGGAGATGCTAGGTAAGCACAGAAGGCGTTTACATCAGAAGGATAAACGCAGATTCTCAAAAAATTGTAAAAATCATTTATGATTCCGTCTTCAAAAATGTTTGTAAATTGGTCTACTTCGTAAGGAATGTTAAAATAACTTAAATATTTAGTAATTATTCCGCGGTGTGTTCGACTTCTGTCCAAAATCGCAAAATCACTCCATTTTATTTTATTTTGATTTTCAGAATTTCCTGAATCTGATAAATTGGATGAAGTTGCCAGCTGATAGATTTGTTTAGCCATGTTATAGGCAAGCTGTTCATCTGGATGAATTAATTTTTCTAACGGAGTCTTGTTTACTTTATTTTCATCAGATATTTTTTTCGTATCTATAAATTTAAAATGGATTGGTACGTTCTCATTTGTGAGTTGAGGAAGTTCTATTCCATTTTTTTGAGCATCTTTTGTGTAATATGCTTCGTAATCTTGCGGCATAGAATTGTCATCAAAAATGCCAAAACCGTTTTTAAAAATCAGATTAAATGCCTGTACTGTTTGTGCTTTTGAACGGTAGTTGAAAGTCATCGGTACAAGAATATTTTCGCCTTTTTTTGTAAGTTCGTTGAATACTGAAACATCAGCTCCTCTGAATTTGTAAATGGATTGTTTTTCATCACCAACAAAAAAGAGTTTTTCAGGTTCGCGGTTATCCTTAATAATTGTTCCTGCGTCATCTTTTTGAATTATCTGTCTATAAATGTCTTCGTTTTGATTGATTTGAAAATCTTCATTTACTGAAAGCAGATAAAGTAAGTCACGGTTTTTGCTGTTGTTGTCCTGAAATTCATCAATCATGATTTTTTTATATGATTGAATTTCCTGGGTGCGGATATCTTTATTTTCAATTAGAATTTTGAGTGCTAAAGCTGATGCATCGTTGAAAGTAAGATTACCGCTTGCTCGTTTTGAAGCGTTTACTTCGTTTAAAAAATCATCAAAAAGTTCATAAAGTGAAGTGATTGCCGGAAGTTGCGAAAAATAAGCAAAAATGGAATCAATTACTGGGAGAATTTCATTTTTTATAATTGTAATTTTTGTATTTGCTTTTGTGCATTTTCCTTTCATTGCAGAAAGGTCGTTGATGTTTTGAGAAAAACTATTAAACTGCTTTTGCAAATTTTTGATGTAATCAGAATCATTAATTTTTTCATTGGTGATGGTGAGACCTTGAAAATTCTGTGCGTAAAAATCAAAAATTTCACAGGCTTTTTTTTGATATTCAGAGTGTTTTTTTGAATCAAAATTTTCTTCCATCTGTTCAAAAAAATCATCTATAAGCTTTTGGAAATTGTTTTTTCCAGGAAGATTATCTTCTGACAGTGGCTGTTCATCAAAATAATATTGAAATGCCATTATCAGCTGGTTTAACTGAATGGGAAGTTTTGAGCAGAAAAATCCTTTTGGCGTTGTTAAATCTGTGAATCTGATTATGCTAGAGGCTAAAATCTGTTCTGCAAATTTTTGGAATTCGCCTGGGGTAACGAATGTCTGAATGCCTAATTTGTCCGAATTTTTAAAAACAAATTTGAGTGCTTCCTGTTTTATTTGAGCAACGCCATCGCTTGAAGCAAGTGAAAAATCAGGCGTAATGCCGTATCTGTTTGCACACTGTCTTACAATATTTGAACAGTAAGAATCCAGAGTTTGAATATGAGCATTTGGAAAATCAATAATTCCCTGCTGAGCAAGTTTTTTTTCATCTTCAGTAAAATTTTCACTGACAGGGCTTGATGCAAAATAATTAAGTGTTTCATAAATTCTTTGATACATTTCACTTGCAGCTTTATTTGTGAAAGTGAGTGTCAAAATCTGGTCTGCTTTTGCCTGACCTGTAAGAACAAGCCACGAAAATCTTTGCGCCAAAACTTGAGTTTTTCCAGACCCTGCTCCTGCCGCAATAACAGCGTTTTTTGTCGTAGTGATTGCATCTATTTGAGCAGAATCAGGTTTTTTGTCTCCAAAAAGTTTAAAAAAAGCTGTATTATATTCATTTTTTTTCATAATATTTTTCCTTATAATTACTGTAGTATAAACAAAACAAATTTTCTTCCATTAGTTATTTTTCTTTGGAAGTGTTTTTTTTCCGATTGTATATGTCGTTCTACAAATTGTTTTAAAATTACATTTCATACAGTTTTCATAAACATTTGTGTTTAAAATATCTGTTTTATCGTTTGAAGTGTAAGGCAAAAAATCATAAGATGCAAAATCTGGTGTAGAATTTTTGGAATCAAATAACGGAAGATTTGAAGATGATTTTGGATTTACCATTTTTTCAAAAGTTTGTGCATAATTGTGTAATGAAAACATTGTCGGTTTAAAATGTTCAAACGTTTTACTCGGTTCATAAAATGCTTCTTTTTCATCACCAGTTTTTTTTGTAGCAAAAATATCCACGGCACTATTTGTTTTTCCATCTTTAATCGAATAAAAAGTTCCTGCTGCAATTTCATGAATTTCCTGTTCTTTTATAAGTTTGAAATAAACTGACATTTGGAAATCTTTTAAAATATCATTTTCGTCTGCAAAAAGTTCCTGAACTGATGGAATTTTAGAGTTTTTGTAATCAATCACAATCCAGTCATTTTGAGGAGAAAGTAAAAGGGCATCGATTTTTCCAAAATATTGAAAATTGTGTAAAGAGGAATCATTATCATCAGATTTTGAGTTTGAATTTCCTGCTGTAAAACTTTTTTCACACGCAAAAACCGTGCAATTTCCCACGCCATTCATTTTTTCATAACCGCGTCTGCAATCTGGTGTTACTCCAAACGGTAAAAGAAATTTCTGTAAAAAGCCAATCAGGTTTTCTTCGATTTTGTTTGTCTGTGCTTTGAGCGATTGCATGACAAGGGGACAGTCCTTTATGTTTTGAGTAGAAATGATTGCTTTATCAATGAAAGGTTTTAAATCAACAGAAAAGTTTTTTGATGGCGGATTTATTTTGTTTTCTTCATCATCAATAATTTTGAATGATTTAGATGCATCGTCGTAAAAAGGAAGTTTTTTTCCTGTAAAAGAAGAAACAAAAAGTTCCAGCACTTTATGATTCAAATTTCCAATATCAAAAGGCTGCATTAAATCTGTATCCAAAGAATCTTCTTTTAGTTTCAGGATAGTTTTAAAAATCCATTTTCGTGGACATGGAAAAAAGTTTTCCAAATCACTGCGGGCAGAAATTTTTATATCATCAGTTGAAACTGTTTTTGAAGTTTGAATGTCTGTGCCTTTTCTATTTTCCACAAGAAAAAAATGTATTTTTTCAAGCATTTTTTCATTAATTTTGTATGGCACATTATTTATTTTGTTTTGTTTTGTATGTGAATCATTTTTGTGAACCCAAGTTTTAAACTGTTGCTGCTGACTTTTTGTCAGAACAAGTTGATTTTGAGTATATTCATCCTGCTGATATGAAGAACTCTGTGATAAAAGGAATTTTTTTTCGTTTAGAATATAATCTTTGTTATTTAAACTCAAAAAATCGCTGTTTTCTTTATCAATTTTTATGTTGTTCAGATAAAAATGTGGAATTGCAAATCCAGAAAAAGTATCTTCCGCAGACGAAAAAGAAATAAACGACTTTTCTGTTTCACAATTCTGATTTTGTGAACCGGACAAAGAAGTTTCGTTTTGATATGGAATAATTTTGTCATAAAGTTTGATGAAAACTTCGCTGGCGCAGGAGAGTTTGTCATCATCAGTAAGGTGAAGTTTTTTTCGCTTTGTTGCATTTAAAAAGGTTAGTTTTTTGTACGGCACTTCCAGATTCTTTTGTGAAGCGTCAAGAACAAACTGATATTTAAAAGAGCACATTGCAGAAAGTCTGTATGGAAATACATTTATGCCGGTTTTTTCATTTTGCTGAGGTGTATATTTTTTTGTATCCAATTCAGAAATGAAAAATAAAAATGGATTTTGAATAATCAGCCTGCAGTTTTTGAATTTCTTTTCAATTTCTATTATTTCTTTTAATTCACATACTGCACGGCCCAAAATATTATTTGCATCGCTTGAAAATTCACTGTCATCTTGCAAAAAGAAAGTTTTAAATGCCTGCCAGCATGTTAAAATAGAAGAAAAATCATTTTCGCTGGCAAAAAAAGCATCCACAAAATGTTTCAGTTTTCCAAAAAAATTTCCTATTTCTTCATAATTTTGCAATTCATCTTGAAGTCTTGTAATGTCATCGGAAGGCAGAGGTGACTGTGCTTTTTTAAAATTGATTTTCAATTCCAAATCGTGTTTTTTTTGATTTATGGCAACAAACCAAATGTTTTTTTCATCAACACTGCAAATTGTACGAAGTTCATTTCCAACCCGCACAAGCGATTCTCTGTTTTTTTTATGCTTTTCCTGCCATGGAACACATTCATCAAGTAAAAGCGAACGCACTTTTTCAAAACTGTAATTTGAAGTGTAACAGTCTGAAATTTCTTTAAAAATGCGTGCGGCACTGTTCTTTGTAAGTGGAAGACCTGATTTAATGACATAAGGAATGTTATAAATGGCAAATTCCCGTTCCAAATAAGGACGATATGTGTCAATGTCTGGGAGGCTTAACGCAATGTCAGACCAATCTGCTTTTTTATTTTGTACAAGTTCAATAATCCTGAGAATTGTCTGGCGCAATTCCGTTCTGGAATCCTTGTACGAATAGGATTTTACATTTGGGGTGTTTTTTGGAAATTCAAATACATTAAAATTACTGCATTTTTCAAAAATTTCAGAAAAATCACCAAAATCTTCTATTATTTCAGGATAAAACAGAAAAAAATTCTTTCCTTCGGTATCTAATTCAATATCATCAATCCATGAAGGTTCATAAAGCCGATTTTTATCAAGGAAATTTTTATATAGTACATAAAGTTTTTCATAATCTAAATCTTCATCATCTTTTTGATAATCTGGATTTTGTTCGAAACGTTTTTCAAGCAGATTCAGCGAAGAAAGATTCTTGTAAATCCACGTAGAAAAGGAAAATGCATTCGAAGCATATTCATCATCTGGATTAATAATTACACGAAAACGTTCATGTGCAGGCGCCTGTGCATTTTTGAAAATTAAATCGTGAACAAAAAACTTCTTTAATATAGAAGGAATTGTATCGAAACCTTCTTTTGTCGCATGAAGATAATGAGATTTGAATTTATCCCATGCAATAAATCTTTCCATTGGAATGGCTTGTACGTTTGTCTTTTCATGATTTATGATTAAAAAATCTGCCCAACTGTTTAAAACAGTGTCGGTTGGAAAAATAAAAACGGAATCAGTATTTTTTATATTTTTGATTAAAATATCAGCAATTTGAGATGGAGGAAGAAATTGTTTTTTCATAAATTATAATATAACTTACTTTTATAAAAAGTAAAGAAAAAATAGTTTAGTTTTACTAAAAAATTGTAATTTTTTCAAAAAAAATACTTTTCAGAGAAACAATGATGTGGTATATTTATACCTCGGGATTGCATAAATATTCATTTATATATGTTTTCCGAGGAGTCAAAAACAAATGAAAAATGCTTACGTAAACCGTGTATGGGAAGAAGTAAAAACAAAGAACGCTAATGAACCTGAATTTTTGCAGGCTGTAGAAGAAGTTCTTACAACTCTTGAACCAGCTGTAGACCAGATGCCTCAGCTCGAACCAAATGCTATTCTTGAAAGAATGGTAGAACCAGAACGTGTAATTATGTTCCGTGTTCCTTGGATGGATGATGCAGGAAATTATCATGTAAATCGTGGTTTCCGTGTTCAGTTTAATAGTGCAATTGGTCCTTATAAAGGAGGACTCCGTTTTTCTAAAGAAGTAAACCTTTCTGTTTTGAAGTTTTTGGGATTTGAACAAGTTCTTAAAAACTCTTTGACAACACTTCCAATGGGTGGCGGAAAAGGTGGTTCTGACTTTGATCCACACGGAAAATCTGATAAAGAAGTTATGCGCTTCTGCCAGTCATTTATGACAGAATTGTATCGCCACATTGGTGCTGATGTTGACGTTCCAGCTGGTGACAAAAACGTTGGCGGACGTGAAATCGGATATCTTTTCGGTCAGTATAAGAGAATTCGTGATGAATATACTGGAGTTTTGACAGGAAAAGGACTTACATTTGGTGGTTCTTTAATCCGTACAGAAGCAACAGGTTACGGTCTTATTTACTTTGCACGTGAAATGCTCAAAGTTAAAGGTCAGGATTTCAAAGGAAAGACTTGTGTAGTTTCTGGTTCTGGAAACGTTGCTCAGTATGCTGCAGAAAAACTTATTCAGCTTGGTGCAAAAGTTGTTACACTTTCTGACTCAAACGGATATATTTATGATGCAGACGGTATCACACAAGAAAAACTTGACTGGGTTAAAGAACTTAAATGTGTAAAACGTGGTCGTATTTCTGAATATGCAAAACAGTTCCCATCAGCAAAATATGTTGATGGTGGAAAAGTTTGGGAAGTAAAATGTGATTGTGCATTCCCATGTGCTACACAGAACGAACTTCTTGAAGCAGATGCAGAAAAACTTTTGGCAAATGGTTGTAAACTTGTTGCAGAAGGAGCAAACATGCCTTCAGACAACGCTGCTGTTGCTAAATTCCAGGCTGCAAAAATCATGTACGCTCCAGGAAAAGCTTCTAATGCAGGTGGTGTTGCAACATCTGGTCTTGAAATGTCACAGAATTCAGAACGCCTTTCTTGGTCTGCTGCAGAAGTTGATGCAAAATTGGACGGAATTATGTGCAATATTCACGACAACTGTCTTAACACAGCTAAGAGATTTGGTCTTGTTGATGGGGATTATGTAAATTACCAGGCAGGCGCAAACATCGCTGGTTTCGTAAAAGTTGCTGAAGCAATGATAGCACAAGGTTTGGTTTAATCCTTTCTGAAAAAATAATTATTTATGACGCCTGTTGTATTTTTGACAGCAGGTGTTTTTTATTTTAAAATAATTCCGTATTTTCCCTATATTTTTTTTGATTTCTTCTTTTATTATGTTCAACTTTTGATTCATGCAATCATGAACCATCTATTCAAAATCCAAATACTATAGTAATAAATGGTGATGATAAAAAAAATGATGTTCCAGAGACCAACTGGTATTTTACAGCTTATAGTTTAAATGATTATGCAAATAAAACTGTCACAATTGATTTTTCTTGTGATATGAAAGTTGTCAACAACACTGGAAAAGAAATCACTCTCCTCTGGCAGATTAATCAAACTGGTTATCCTATTATTGCAGAAAAAACATTTGCTGCGGGAACTACAGATTTTACAGAATTCAAAACTACAGATTCACTCAATGATTCAAATAAAAACATAACAATTGGCGAAGATAAAGTTCTCTATCTTTCAAATTATGGAATTGAAGATGATAAAGTTAAAATCGAAATCAAAAATGTAAAATATACTATTACTGTACATGAAACTAATGAAAACAACTGGCTGCATTCTTCAGTTCCATCTCTTTATGAAACATACAAAGACTATTTTGAATATGTTGGATTGGCATGTGAATATGATTCATGGAATAAAGTAAAGGAACTTGTGAAAGATGATGTTTGTGAAGGTTTAGAAAAAACATAGAAATACAATCACAATGGGAAACGAATTCAAACCAGACAGTTTTTTTGGATATATGTGGAGTGGAAGCGGAAAAACTATGGTAGATTTTAAAGCTTCCAACGGACAAAATATAAAAGTTCCAGCTAGATTAAATTTCGATACAGTAGACAAATGTCTTTCTCAGTGTAAAAAACACGGACTTCAGATGAGAGGTCATGTACTTGTGTGGCATTCACAGACTCCAGAAAATTTCTTTGCAAAAGATTATGTAGCAACGACAAGTGGAGATAAAATTACAAACCTTGTTTCAAAAGAAGAAATGTCAGCAAGACAAGAATGGTATATAAAAACGGTGTTGGAACATGTCGCACAATGGGAAAAAGATAATAACGATGGAAAGCATATTATTTGGGCTTGGGATGTTGTAAACGAAACAGTAGCTGATGATGCAAATGATTCAACTTGGGTAAGAGGGTCAACCAATAACTCTACTTCCTGGATTTATAAAGATACAAAATATCCTTTAATTTTTAATAACTTTAATACTACAAAAGCATTCTGGAAAGTGATTAACGCAGCAAAGTAAAATCAGTTTTATACAAAAAAATAACAGGTTCTGATTAAAATTCATTTGTTTTGAAATTAAAAAAAATAAGACACGATGACATTTTGAAACGAATTTGTTATAATGCATTTATGCAGATAGAACTTAAAAATCTTGTAAAAACTTACACTAGCGCAGACGGTATGTCAAAAGTTACAGCCGTAAATGACATTTCTCTTGAAATCCCTTCAAATACAATCTTTGGCATAATAGGAAAAAGTGGAGCAGGAAAATCTTCACTTGTGCGCCTTATCAGTATGATGGAAAAACCTGATTCTGGTGAAGTTTATTATGACGGTCAGCGTGTAGATAATTTGGATGAGAAAGAACTTGTTTTGAAGCGTCGCCGCATAGGTATGATTTTTCAAAATTTCAATCTTTTTTCTTCCCGTTCCGCTGGAGAGAATATTGCTTATCCAATGGAGATTTGTGGTGTTCCAAAAGAAAAAATTAATGAGCGTGTAGACGAACTTTTGGAAATAGTTGAACTTTCTGACAGAAAAAATGCTAGAATCAGTACTTTATCTGGTGGACAAAAACAGAGAATTGCTATTGCCCGTGCCCTTGCAAACAATCCTGACATTCTTTTTTGTGATGAAGCAACTTCAGCTTTGGATCCGCAGACAACATCTTCAATCTTGAATCTTATCAGAAGAATTCAATCACAAATGAACCTTACAGTCGTGATGATTACGCATCAGATGGAAGTTGTGCGCGATGCCTGTAGTCAAGTTGCCGTCATCAGTGATGGAAAAGTTGTAGAACATGGAAGTGTTTCCGATATTTTTATTAATCCAAAAAATGAAGTTACAAAAGATTTCATTTCACACATCGCTTCTGTTTCGGAAAATCAACTTTCAAAAAATGATGATGCAAAAAAATCTTCAACTGTAAATTCTGAAAAAAATCCTGAAATGATTCGTTGGTCTCAGGAAGGCGGAGAGTATGAATTGAGTTTTCCTTCAGACCAGCAGGGCGAACCAGTTTTGAGTACTATAGCCAAAAAATTTGATGTTCAGTTTAACATCAGAGCGGCTGGTGTGCAGAAACTTACGGATACGATAGTTGGAAAAATGATTGTTGATTTTAGTGGCAGCCAAATCAAAGAAACTCTGAATTATCTTCAGGAAAAACAAATCATAGTAAAAAAGGCAGGTGAATAAGATGAGTCAGACAGTTATAAAATATTTGAGCGTTATTGGAACAGCAACCTGGCAAACTTTTGTTATGGTTTTGTTTTCAACACTTTTCAGTGTGATTATTGGTTTTCCACTGGGCGTTTATCTTTGTACAAGTGATCCGGCAAACGGTTTGCATCCGCAAAAAGCTTTAAATCAAGTTCTTTCTATAATAATAAACATTTTGCGCGCAATTCCATTTGTGATTCTTGTAATCCTTCTGTTTCCTTTTACAAGACTTATTGTGCGTACAGCAATCGGAACAAAAGCTTCGATAGTACCTCTTACAATTGCTGCTGCGCCTTTTGTTGCAAGAGTAATAGAATCAAGTCTTAAGGAAGTTGATCCCGGCGTTATTCAGGCAGCAAGAGCGATGGGGTCAACAAATACTCAAATTATTTTTAAAGTTCTCATTCCAGAAGCAATACCTTCAATCGTAAATGGAATTACTTTGACAGTTATCAATCTGATTGGATATTCAGCTATGGCAGGAACTGTTGGTGGTGGTGGACTTGGAGATGTTGCGATTCGATACGGATATCAGCGATATCGTGTTGAATATATGCTTGGTTCGGTTGCCATCATTTTGATTCTTGTAGAAATTATTCAAGTAGTCGGCACTCATATAAGTAATAAAATGCAGGCAAAAAGATAAAAAAAATGTAGTCGGATAGACTTTAAAAGTCATCCGGCGTTAATTATCCTGCAATGTAATTTTGCATCAACTGAACAAACAGGTAAATCTTTTTATAAATTTTTATGCTGAATTCTTTCATTGGTTCTTCAATGAATTTTTCAAGTTCTTTCCAGTTTTGTACAATAAGATGCTTTTCTTTTGAATAATCTTCTATTAATTGTTTGATTGTTTTTCCAATCACAATCAAATTTTGTGTAGAAGTGATGATAAATCCTCTTGCTTCTTCGTTTGCATCGGATACAACTCTGTTGATAATGCTCTCAGCGCTTGCATCATGAGAAGTTTTTGGCAGAAGAGTTTTTATTTTTATTCCCATAGCACCTTCTTCACCAAAACTTTCATCAAAAACAGTTATGTCATCAGAAGTTTTTAAAAGTTCTTGATATGCATTTGACATTGGAGTAGAAAGTCTGGAATCCCACTGCCCACGGATTACGATAACTTCGTAATATTCGCGAATATCTTTCTTTAAATATTCAATCAAGAAAGTTTTTAGATAATTCAAAGGTTCGGTATATTCAATCAAATCAAGATTTTTCTTTTCCAAAACTGCATTAAAACTGGAAACATAATTTCTCAGGTTCTGAGGTTCCGTTGCCCCAAAAATCTGCACAGAAAGATTACTTGCTTTTGTTTCTTTCTGTTCGTTTTCAATTTTTTGGATAAGTGCCTTTGTTTCATTTTCAAATTTTTCTATGTATGGCTCCAAAACCGAACGGAAATTAGACATAGGTTTTGTAGTATAGCCAATTTCCTGCCCAATATGCTGAATAATCAAATCAAGGGAACGAGACGCTTGTATGCTTTTAATTTTTTCTATTATTTTTTTCCAGTTACCAAAAGAAATCACTTCTTTTTGCTGAGAAGCTTTAAGCATAGCAAAAAGAGTTTGCCAGTCTATAGAATTATCAGTCATAGCATAAGCAATTTCCAAAAAATCTTTCAGTTCATTTAAAATATATTCAGCATTTACTTTTTCTAAACGCGGTGTTGTATTAAAATTAAACTCTCTATACGAAGGATCAAATTTTCTTATTATTAAATAGTAATCAAAAGTACAAAAACTTTTAAATAAAGTAAAAGCTTTACTTAGATTTTCTGCACGCAGAGCTTTATCATCATTAAATTCATTAATAAATTCCTGCAGTTTTAGTTCAACCTGACTTTTTAATTCTTTTATAGGTATTTTTTTTGAGATTTCAAGAATTTTTTGTTCATCAAGTTGTTCTTCTATTTTTCGCTGATTATCAGACAAAATAAAATTAATAATATGTCGTGTAAAAACAGAAGGATTAGGAAGATTTTTAAACATTATCTGAGCAGGTGCAACAGTTTTATAAATATCAAAAATAAATTTTCCAAAAGGAGCTTGCATTTCTAAAGACGAAGGTTTATAAAAATTTTTATATTTCGATTTAGAAATTGACTTTGCAATGTTACGTAGTTTTCTTTTTTTATCTGCTTCTGGGTTAGAACTGTTAAACAGAGAAGACAACAGTGTTTGAAAGAAATTTTCTTTTTTGCTTTGACTTCTTTTATTTGCTTCCATAATAATGTTAATATATGTGAAAAAACACAAAATTGCAAGTCAAACTCAGCAGTTTAGATTGCTGTTGTACATTATGACATAAGTTTTTTATAAAGTTTTTTTTGTAATATATAAGCAATTTTTTATTAAATAAAAAAAACATTTTACTTAAGTATTATTTGGATTTAAGTAATAAAAAGTTGTTATTTTTTTATCTGTAGACGACGGACTTTTAAATTTTTTTATAGAATAAAATGCAGGCATATAGTATAATTAATGATAAAAGTTATAAAATTGAACTTCTATAAACTTTCAATTTAAACAATAACTTTTAAAACTATTTTTTCTATACGAGGTAATTATGAAAAAATATTTAAGCTTACTGGCTGTTTCAGCCGCATTTATTACAGGCCTTTTTGCATATAATCCGCCTGTTGGTGCTGAGGATATGTGTCTTTTATCAAGCCCAGCTGGACTTTCGGGAAATCTATTTACAGCTGGAAGCATTTCAAATTCTTCTGGAGCTGAATCAATTGTAGTAAATCCTGCATTAACTGCAGAAAATCAACGTGTAAATTTAAATGCCGGATATACTTTTTTATTTGATTCAAATAATCAAAATGAAAGTCAGATTGGTTCAGCTTTTCAAACAGCAATTTTGATTCCAAATAAACTTTTTGTTTTTTCAGGATACTTAAATGGAATATTTATTCCTTTTAATGATGAAATGTATCTTGGAAATTCTATAAATGTGAAAGCTGGACTTTCCAAAGAAATCACAGATAAATTGAATATTGGAATCAGTGTGAATGGTGGTGTTGCATGGAAATATGGAACAGACTGGTCGCTTGGTTTCAACTGTGGATTTGTTTATGATATAGGTCAACTTGGATTTCTTAAGGATTTCAGATATGGAGTTTCACTTTTAAATCTTGGAAAGAATTATGAAACTTGTAAAAAATTTGGTCTTGATAATGAACACAGCGTTTCTCCTTTCCCTTCGATTGCAACAATCAAAATTGGAGCAGCAGCTTCTCTTTTCAAAAATGATTTGATGGATTTAGGTGCTGCCCTTGACTTTACAATTCCTGCATTTCAGAATTTTATCGTTGATATGAATTTACAGTTCACTTTAAAACAAATGCTTACTCTTTCAATTGGTGAAAAAATCAATGTTCGTGAATTGGTAAATAATCATAATAATCTTATTCCTTCTGTCGGTTTGTTCTTCAAATTTTCATTCGATGTGAAAAATAATGAATATCTTGCAAGCCGTGATTGGAGTGAAAGTGAAATGAGAGTTTCCGCTGCATACAAAAATATGTATGAAAAAATAAATGCAATTTCTGCCGGGGTTGATATAGACTTGGGAATGAAAGATACAACTCCTCCGCAAATTTTAATCATGATTGATGAAGAATAACAGTTTTGAGAGGTCTAGTGATGAAAAGAATTAATATAAAAAAATCAGTTTTGGCTTGTGCTCTGCTTACTGCTGTTTCAACCATGTCATTTGCCGAACCAAAATACATATCTCCAAATAATGATGGAATTCAGGATGAACTTGTAATTCCATTAAATATCAGTGATAAACGTTATGTTCAGGCCTGGAGTCTTGTGATTCTGGATGAAAACAAAAATGTTGTGCGCACAATCGAAAATAAAGTTGCATTACCACAAAAAATTGGATTTAAATCTTTTTTCAAGCAGATTGTAACTCCAAAAAAAGGGGTAGAAATTCCGAAAGAAGTAATTTGGAATGGAGCAATGAACAATGGTGAAACAGCTCCAGATGGAAAATATTTCTACTATGTTACTGCAACTGATGATAACGGAAATCAGGGCAAAACAAAAGAATATGAAGTGATTGTTGATACTCTTGCGCCTGAGATTGAACTTGCACAACCAAAAGATAAAATATTTGGTGAAGGCTCAAAATCTGCATTCAAAATCAAACAGACTGGTTCTGTGGAAGATGAATGGATTGGTACAATCAAAAATACTGACGGAAAAACTGTAAAAACATTAAAATGGGTAAATGCGGAACCTGCGGAATTCAGCTGGCGCGGAACTGATGATAACGAAACTCAAGTTATGGATGGTGTTTATTCTTACGAAATCACTGCAACTGATAAAGCTGGAAATAAAGCTCCTCAGTCGACAATTACAAATATCATTTATTCTGCTGAAAAACCTGCAACAAACATTTTTGTGGATGGTTCACGTTATTTTTCACCAAGAACTGAAAGCAAAATTTCTACTGTAACATTTAATCTTACAATTCCAGTTCCAGAAGTAAAAACTGGAAATCGTCTTGTTGAATGGTCTGTAAATATAGAAGATAAAAACGGAAAAACTGTTAGAAGTTATAATCAAGGTAATTATGGTGAAATTCCACCTTCAAAAATCATTTTTGACGGTCTGGATGATAATCAGAATGTGTTGCCAGATGGCGAATATCAGGCTTTTGTTTCTGCAAAATATCTAAATGGTTATGTTCCTGCTGTAATTTCATCTCCAGTCCTCGTGCTTGACACAGAAAAGCCTTCTGCACAGATTGCTGCTTCTGAAAAAGTTTTTGGAGCTGGAGCAAAAGATTCTGTACAATTTGACATAATGATTGCGCCTTCTGCCGGAGCTCCTGTTCTTTCATGGAAAGGAGAAATTCGTTCCGCAGACAAATCTGTAATAGTAAAAGAATATGATTTTGGACAGTATCCTCCACAGACAATAGTTTGGAACGGAATTTCTGATAAAGGTGAGATTGCACAAAAAGGCCAATACACTTTCATGATTTTTGGAACAGACTTGGCAGGAAATGCTGGTGGCGGAGAGCTTTCAAGTCTTGTCGCATTTGATACAACTGAAGCTCAGCTTTTACTTGCTGTTTCTGAATCTGCATTCTCTCCAAATGCAAACAAAATTAAAGATACAATCACATTTACTCCAGTTACAGCGACAAAAGATGTAGTTTCTTATGAATTCACAGTAAAAGATAATTCTGGAAACGTAGTTTATGCTGAAAAAGATGACAATAAACTTCCAGTAAAATTTGTATGGGATGGAAAAGATGCTGAAAAAATCCTTTGCAATGACGGTGAATATAATGCATCACTTTCAATTGTAGTTGCAAACGGTTCAACAGCTTCAGCTTCTACACAGAATTTCATATTGGATACAAAAGCGCCTGTGCTTACTGCTGAAATTCCTTGGGCAGATTTCTCTCCAAACGGAAACGGAAGCCAGAAAAATATCCCTGTTACAATAAAAGAATGTTCAGCAGAAAAACTTTGGACTGCTGATGTTCGTGATGAAAAAGACAGAACTGTCAGAAGTTACACTTGGAACGGTATAAAAGAAAATATAGTTTGGGACGGTTCAGATGAGTCTGGAAATATGAGCCCAGATGGAAAATATCATCTTGTGATTTATTCTACTGATGATGCTGGAAACAGTTTCCAGACAGAATTGAAAGGCATTACACTTGATAATCGTGAAACAAAAGGTTACATCACTGCTGAATATGATGGAATTTCTCCAAATGCAGATGGTTTCCTTGACGCACAGAAATTCGAAATCACAACAACTGTTGCTGACAGCATTCTTTCATGGAATTTTGATGTAAGAAAAGAGGACGGTACAAGTGTATTTGGTCTATCTCAGACTGACAGTTCAAATCTTCCTGCAAATATCACTTGGAATGGGGTAGATAAAGAAGGAAATGTTTGTGAAGGTACTTTCACAGGAACTTTAAATGTTGTTTATAAAAATGGAAATGCCGTAAATGCAGTTTCTTCACCATTCCTTTGTACAGCAACTCCACCAGTTCTCAAAGTTCAGACTTATCCTGAATTCTTCAGTCCGGATAACGATGGTGTAGATGATGATTTGTATATCAAACTTACAGGAAATACAAAAGCTTCTATTAAAAACTGGTCATTTACAATCAAAGATCCAAAAGGAAAAGATTTCTGGAAAGTTGCAGGTAAATCTAAAATCACTGAAAAAATGATTTGGGATGGTTTGAGTAATGTCCAAAAAGATGCAAATGGAAATGCAGAAAGGGTTCAGTCGGCTATGGATTATCCTTTCATCTTTACTGTAAATGATAATCTTGGAATGAGCACAACTTTTGAAGGAATTATTCCTGTTGATGTTCTTGTTATTCGCGATGGAAATGTTTTGAAGATGGCAGTTCCTTCTATCATCTTTGAATCAGATTCTTCTAACTTCCAGAATGTTTCAAGTAAACTTACAAAAGAACAGGTTGAAAAGAACCTTTCTATCTTGAACAGAATTGCTGATATTCTCAAGAAGTTTAAAGATTATAAAGTTACTATTGAAGGTCATGCAAACAAGCTTACTGATAATCCAGATGAAGAAAATATTGATAATCCTCGTGAATGGGGACGCGGTTTGACGCCACTTTCAAAAGAACGTGCTGATGCAATTAAAGAATATCTGATAAAGCGTGGTGTAAGTGCTTCTTCACTTTCAACAAATGGACTTGGTGGTACAAAACCTGTTGTGAATCCAAAAGATAAGGATAACAACTGGAAAAACCGTCGTGTAGAATTTATTTTGCAGAAATAAAAAATGCAAAAAAAATTAAAAAAATATACAATAAAGTGTTGACAAAGTTTTTGCTTTATTGTATATTAATATCACGTTCTAACGAACAATGGTTGCTTAGCTCAGCTGGTAGAGCAATGGACTGTTAATCCATGTGTCGCAGGTTCAAAACCTGCAGCAGCCGCTAAAGCCTTTCTCTTACGAGAAAGGCTTTTTTTATGCCCAAATACTTGTGTTACAAGGAATTAGGCATAATCATCATCTTATCAGAAGTTTGGTTTTACTTAGAAAGAACGTTACGACGATTCTGGTTTTACTGCGATTGTAGTAATGATTGTAGTAAAAATTGTAGTAACGATTATTGTAAAACTGCCAATGCTATTCGCTTTCCACACAGGAGGCGATTATGCGTCAATTCTATCTCTTCAAAAACAAATCTGGTTATTACAATGTTGTTTTTATTGATCCTGTTTCAGGTCTTAAAGGTGCAACTAAAAGTACCCACTGTAAGGACAAGGTAGAAGCAACTGTTATTGCGGCGGACTGGGTAAAAAACGGTCGTCCGGAAGCTCGTAGTAATTCCCGCAAATTTCTTTCTCCTGAGTCTTCTTCTTCCAAAAACTTAAAAGGTATTATTGACGGCCTTACTGAATCTGATGTGCGTGCTCTGGCTTTAATGCTTTCTGATAAGCTTGGTTCTGCAGCTGTTGTTGCTTCTGCCCCTCTCTCCACTCCTGTCCAAACTGTTGCTCCTGTTTCTGTTGAAAAACCAGCTCCGAAAAAATCTGACATTAAACTTGCTGAGTTCTTAATTAACTTCTGGGATTATGATAAGTCTGAAGCTCTTCAACGTTCCTTTGCCAAAGGAAAGAAACTTTCACGTATGCATACTGATGCAATGAAGGGTCTTGCAAAGAATCACTGGCTTCCGTACTTTGGACCTGACAAGCTTGTTGAGGATTTGGAACAGGATGAACTTGATGACTTTTTCTTTTACCTCTACACGGTGAAAGGTCTTTCGGGCTCTACTGTAAACCATGCTATTACTTGTGGAAGTAAGGCAATTGGATATCTTTTTGATAAGCGTAAGATTTCGTTTAATCCTATGGCTGGTGCAGAGCGTTATGGTATCAGCAATGAAAAGCGTGACATTCCGACTGAAAGTGAAGTTCGCTCTCTTTTGAATCTTGACTGGAGAAACCATCTTGGAAAACTTGCTTTTGAACTTGCGGCTTACTGTGGTTTGCGTGCCGGAGAGATTAGCGGACTTAGAGTTTGTGACCTTGATATGCAGGCTGAAGTTTTACACATCCGTCACAGCTGGAATGAAAAAGACGGTTTGAAGTCTACTAAGAATACCGAAGAGCGTGATGTGCCAGTTACACGAGAGCTTCTCTTGCAGCTTATGAACAGAGCAAGACTTAATCCTAATTACTCTGATTTGAGTTATGTATTTTTCAGTAACGTGAAACCTGAGATTCCTTGCAGGCCTGCTTATTACCAGGACAGTTTTTATGAGGCTCTTAGTGAAATTGGAATCAGTGAAGAACAACGCAAGGAAAGAAATATTGTGTTCCACAGTCTGCGTCACTTCTGTGCTACTCTTCTTGCACAAAGAACTGATATTAAAAATGTACAGGCTATTCTTGGTCATAAGAGTGCTTCTATGAGTTTGCATTATGCTGACCATGAAACTATGACGCAATTGAATAATATGCGAAGCATTATGCAGGATGCCTGGAAAGAATGTATTATTTCTGCCTGATGTGCGAAAAGGTTTAGAAAAATTAACCTCTGGGTTAAAAATCCTAAACCTTTTTGCTTAACACTTTGGATTTATCATTAAGCCATAACAGAAAACTGTTGTGGCTTTTTTTTATGCTCTTTTGCTCTGCGTAAAAAGCCCAAGGAGATTTTTATGGACGAAACTGAAAAAGAAAACATGGAATTGCTTTCGGTTGAAGAAGCTGCGGCTTACTTGAAATTCAGTACAACTTTTGTTTACCGGCTAGCAAGAGAAAAAAGGATTCCGCATGTAAGTTATGGCAGACACATTATTTTTCGCAAAACGGATTTATATAACTGGCTTGGAAGTATGGTTTGCACTGTTCATGAACCAGAACACGTAAGTTGCGTTGTAAATAAATAATCGGGCAAAGGAGGTTTTAAGCGTGGGAGAAAAGGACACTGTTTGTACCAGCAGCAGTGAACTTGTTCAGACAGAAGATGCTTTGAAGTCCTGGGAGAAAAAATTGGAAGGCGAATCTTCCAAGGCATTCAAGGCCTTCTGCCTTTTCCGTTCTATGGGCTACAAGCGCAGTATAAAAGCCTGTCTTGAGCTGAACGGAATTGAGCCGAATAAGTATGGCTCTTGGGCTCGTTATGCACGGCTCTTCCGTTGGAATGAACGTGCTGCTGAATACGATGCGTATATTGCAAAAGAAACTGAAAGGGAGATTTTAGCTGAACGAGTTGAACGACGTAAGAGACAGATGGAAATGCTGAACGGCTTTGATGAACTTGTTCAAAAAAGAATTAAGACACTGAAACCGGAAGACCTGAATGCTGACGGCGCAATGGATTTGCTTGAGCGTTCTGCAAAGCTTGATTCGTTTATTACTGGAGCGGACAAGGAAAATGCAAAGCCTGTTCAGGGGGAATTAGCGATTACGTTTGCTGAGAGTTTTAAGGACTTATGAGAGAAATCTTTAAGCCAACGGCTGTTCAGAAAAAAGCTCTGGCTCTGCTTGCTTCGACTGCAAAGCATATTCTGCTTTTTGGTGGTTCACGTTCGGGAAAGACTACGGTTCTTGTAATGGCGATTATATTTCGTGCCTGCAGATATCCTGGAAGCAGACATTTGATTTGCCGCTTTCGAGCAAAGGATGCCAGAAGTTCTGTACTGCATGAGACTCTGCTTCCGTGGCTTAACAAAACGATTGGAGCGAATAACTACAAGGCAAACGTACACGATGGCTTAATTACCTTGTGGAACGGAAGCGAGATTTGGATTGGCGGTCTTGGTGACAAGGAACAGGTAGACAGGATTCTGGGTCACGAGTATGTGACGATTTACTTTAACGAAGTGAGTCAGATTTCTTACTCAGCTATTACTACTGCCTACTCTCGTCTTGCGATGAAGGTGGAAGGTTGTAAGAACAAGTTCTTTTATGACTGTAACCCGTGCAGTCCTATGCACTGGGCTTACAAAGTTTTCATCAGGAAGATTGAACCTCGTACTGATGAAAAGTTAAACAAGCCGGAGCTTTATGCTTCTGCTGTTTTGAACCCGATGGATAACGCTGAAAATCTTGATGAAGATTACATCAGCGACATTCTGGATAACATGCCGGAAAAACAGCGGGCGAGATTCCGTGACGGTTTGTGGGTGAAGCCGGAAGGAAGCGTTTACGAAAAGTTTGAAGAGGCTATGATTCTTCCGCGAGACAAGCTTCCGGCTGAATTTGACAAATACACTGGCGGCCAGGATTTTGGGCTTCATATTGCGGCTGTGAAAGTTGGCTGGGTTGGTGACTGTGTTTACGTCATAGGTGACTATGGCGGATTCAACATTACAACTAAGACCAGCGTTGAAAACCAGACTGCTAAGGGATGGTATGACGAATGTTTTGTTACTTACTGTGACCCGGCAGGTGGCGAGAGAATTCAGGAAGTACCTGGAGGTGTTAAGGCTAATAACTCTGTGGATGCAGGAATTGATTACATTATTGCATTGATTGAACGTGGAAAGTTTTTTGTATGCAAAGACTGTACCGGCGTTCTTGGTGAGATTTGGGATTACTCTCGTGATGAGAATAATCAGATTGTAAAAGTAAATGACCATTACATGGACGCTATGCGTTACGCAATCTTCAGCGCAGTGACCAGCGGCGTGGTAATGGCGTAAGTTTTTTGGTTTACCGATAATCTAGGAAACAGTAAGTGAGTTTATTCAGAAGAAAGCAGCAGAAACAATTACAAAGTTTTGAACAACTCAATGGAGAGACAGTTGCTGAGGATTTTTCTGTACATGAAAAGAAAACGTGTACAGATCCTTATCTTCAACATGCCTGGGTTTCTGTATGCATCGATATTTTAACTCGTAACGTTGCGAGAGCGGAATTTGAAGTACGTAAAAAAGGGACTGTAGAACGTGACACTGCTCTTGCTAATCTTTTTAGATTTCCAAATAAAAATCTGAGCCGCTTTGATTTATGGAAACAGACTTGTGCCTGGTGGAGTCTGGACGGTGAAGCATTCTGGTGGTTTGGAGAAAACTATGTCTGTGGGATTCCAACTGAGATTTACATTCTTAATCCGCGATATATGCAGCATGTCGTTGACGGCGGAAAAATTACCAAATGGGTTTACACGGAAGAAGGCAGCGGACGGCCGCTGATGATTCTTCCTGATGAGGTAATTCATTTTAAGGACTGGAACCCATGGAATGTCTACAGGGGTGTAAGTCCGCTGGTAAGTTTGGGGCTTGAGGTTGAACAGGATTTGCTTGCGGCAAAGCAAAACACAGGCTTGCTTAAAGAAGGAGGAGTTCCGAAAGGTTTACTGAAGACGGACCAGGTATTAACAGAAGCTGAAGCAGAACTATTGGCAAGGACCTGGGATAAAAAGTATGGCCGCGGTATGAAAAACCGTGTTGCCGTTTTGGGTAAAGGTACAGAGTATCAGCCGCTTTCTTTTAGCCCTGATGTTCTGAAACTTTATGATATGAAAAAGTGGAACTTGTATACTCTGCTCGCGAAATATGGAATACCTCCACGAGTGGCGAATATACAGGATTCCAAGAGTTCTTTAAGTGGTACTGATACAGACAGTCAGCACAGAGCCTTTTGGAACTATACATTAATTCCCCTCCTTAAGAATTTTGAAGAGGTTCTTGAGGTGCAGTTGTTCAGAAGATTTAATCTGCCTGAAACTGGTGTATTTAATCTTGATTCTATACCTGAGTTACAGGAATCAGAAGATGCCCAGAGTAACAGGGATATTGCAGAAATCAATGCCGGCTTGAAAACCATTAATGATGTTCTGCGTAAACGTGGCGAGAATACAAAACCATGGGGTGATACCTGGTTCAGAGCTTCTTCATTGGTTCCTGTTGAACAATCTCAATAACAAAAAGAGGTACAAAAATGAAAAAAATCATAATTGCAGTATGTGATGATTTTACAAAAGAAATTATTACTCATTGTGCGAAGGCAGCAATGCCTTCACTGCAGATTGTAGATGGTTCAAATGATACTGACATCATTTATCATTTGAAGAGTGCTGAAGATGATATCGTCATTTTTGATAAGTATTTTCTGAGTTATGTTCTTCGATTCAAAATGACAGCTTTGCGTGTTTATAACAGCAAGCTTCGAATTATTTTTGTTGAGCAGGGAGACTGTTCAAGATTCTTTGGTCTTCGAGTTTACGACCTAAAAGCTGATGGCTTTATTTGTAATATTCGTAACAAAAAAGAATTTGTGAATAAGCTGCGTAATATCTTTTCCGGCGAAAAGATTTTTCCGGAAGAAGTTTTAGACAGTCTGGATTCAAACGAACATTTGCGTTTCCGCAAGTATTGTTCTGAGATTACCGAAATGGAGCTTGCGATTGGTATGTATCTTGGGGAAGGAAAATCTATCAAACAAATCAGTGGGCTGGTTAGTGCATCCGAAGGTGCTGTTGGTATTCATATCAGCAGACTTAAAAAGAAAATCGGTTTTGAGAGCATGAAAGATTTTAGTGTTCTGAATAAACAGCTGGAAAAAATAAACTTAAGGAGCTGGAGTTGTTAGTAAAAATTGACGGAGTGGAAAACAAGGAGTTTTCCAGAAACAAGAATCTGTTTTTGTCTTTCTTAAAGGACAATACACATTCTGGAAAACTTTCGCCTCAGGTTGAAGTTTTTAAAAGCATTGATGTGCAGAAAGATTCATTTCATTGGGTAATGAGCACCTTTGATGTAGATCGAGATTTTGAAAAAGTTGACCCTGCCGGATGGAACTTAAAAAACTATCTTGCGAATCCTGTAATCCTCTGGAGTCATGATTACTCTATTCCTGCGATAGGATATGCGGAGAATATGAAGGCTGATACAGTGCTCGAGGGAGATATTGTATTCAACTCGAAAGAGTTTGACGAGTTCGGATGGAGTATCGGACAGAGAGTAAAGGCCGGCGCTTTACGCTGTGGCTCTGTTGGATTTATTGCAGAGGAAGTTGAGTTTCTGGAATCAAAGGACCGCGAATGCGATTTGATTTTCCGAAAACAGGAACTTCTGGAGTTTTCTATCTGCTGTGTTCCGGCAAATCCTTTTGCCACAAGCGGTACTAAAAAACTTGAGATTACGGAAGTGATTCAGGAATCTGAGGAACTCTCGTTTTATGACAAATTGAGTAAAGGCCTGGCACGGGCTTAGAAGTGCAAATAAAAAACAGAGCTGCTGACAATTGGAACCTGCTAACAGCTCTGTTATCCAAGTTACCTAAGGAGGAAAACTTGAACGAAGTAATTGTATCACTGCAGCAAAAATTAGAGAATATGAAAACTCTTGTTCCAACTGAAGCTGCAACACCAGAACAGATTTCAAAATATTTCAATGAAAATGAAGAAATCATTGCTGGCATTTTGAAGGCTGCCGACAGTCAGACAACTGCAACAACAAGTGAACTTGAAGGAATCAAAGAAGCTGTAAAAGAGCTTCGTAATCTTATGCGTAAAGCTGATACCGAAATGAAACCTCTCTCTTACAGAGACGTATGTTACAATCTTGGTAAAGCTTTGTGCGCAGCTTGGAACAAGGATGCAGAAACTCTTGGTCAGCTTAAGTTCTGTCCAAACATCAGAGCTGAAAAATGGAACAATCCAAAAGACTTCTCCTGGGAAACCGGAAAAGGATTTGTGCCATCAAAAGCCGTTTTGGGTGAACCAATCGGAAATCTTGCAAACAATGACCAGTATCTTATCAATCCAATCTATGAAGAGACCATCATGCAGGAAGCTGCAAAGCAGTCTCAGATGATGAATCTTGTTACCCACCGCCCTATGAGAGGGCCTTCAATCTTTATTCCAGAAAGAGACCGTGGTGGAATCGAATTGAAATGGCTGACTTCATACGGCCAGAAAATCGACGCAACTAAATCAAACATGCCGACAAGAACAGAACTTAAAGCTTATACACTTGCAGGCTATGTTCCATTCTTTGACGAGTTCGGCGAGGATATTTTTGTTGACCTCGGTAAGATGTTCCTTGAAGATTTCACAGAAGCTTATGGTCAGGAGTTTGACCGTCAGTGCCTTATTGCAGACGATGACCCGTTCACAGGCGCAATGAATATGTCTCATGCAGAAGTATGCCGCATCCAGAGCACAGACGAATCAAAGCTCACATACCTCGACTTCCGCAAGGCAGAGCTGCAGGTTGAGCCGGAAGAAAGAAAATATTGCAAATGGTTTCTGCACGAAACATTCCTCAATCATATCGCAAACATTCAAGACGACAACCACAATCCAATCTGGAGAAAACCAGGTGAAGGAATGCCAGGAAGAATCGATGGATATGATGTTGTTGAAAGTCGTCTGATGCCGCAGCTTGCAGACATTGAAGCTGACAGCGTGATTGCCATATTTATGAATCCAAAAAGAATCATTCACGGCAACCGCAAAGGAATTGAAATCAAACGTTTTGATGAAACAACAGAAGGCCTCGAATATGGAGAGCTTTTTATGCGATTCCGCAAGCGTGATGGATTCCTTGTGACTCGTCCTAAAAAGAATATGGTCTTGCTCAAAACAGCAACAGAATAAAACCCAAAGACAAATACAAATATTTGCCTTTGGAAAGCGGGGGCGAAAATTCCCGAACCGAAGTGAAGGCAAATGCAAGGCTGCGTAGCACCCGAAGGGCTTGGCCTTGTATTTGACTGAACGAAGGTTATACTAGCCTTTGCCCCGCTTTTCCGATGACGGAGAAATATGAAACCTTTCACATTTGAAGAACTACAGAAAATATTAGAACTTAAAGCCGAGGAAATAGAAACTGATTCTTTAATTTTTGAAGCAACAATTTCTTATATTGAAAAGCTTATAGGCTATACACTGGAAGATAAAAACTATAATGAATTACACACAGTAAAAGACTGTATGGTTTTTACAGACCACAAAAATATTTCTGAGATGATAAACATCATTGATATGACAACAAAGCTACGTGTTCCGAATTGTGTAATTGATGGACAACGTATTTTATTTATAGATCCAAAACTTGAAGGTCATGTTGTCTTTCTGAATTATAATGCAGGTTTTACAGAAGAAACATTACCGGCAGACTTAAAAGAAGTTATAGTAAAACTTTTCCTTCTAAAAAAGAAAGACTTTATTAAGCAGACAAATCTTGATGATGAAACAGAATTTGAATTACCACATAATATACAGTCTGTAATCAATTTATATAGAAGAAAATGTTTATGAAAAGTTTTGAACCTGTTTATAAAGAACTAGAATATCTCTTAATTCAAAAGCTGCCTGACTACATTAAGAAAATCAATAAGGAGCATAATGACGGAATTATTCTTAAGCCATTTGAAAACAAATCTCTCGAAGAGAACTGTATTAAGACACCTTCATTTATATTTAGTGTAGAAGAAACTGAATATTCTGAAAAAGACAGAATTGTAGAAAATACAATTTACACAGTTAGCATTGAATTAAAATTACAACCAAACATAGAACTAAGACCAATTATATTCTCACGTTATTCTGAAGCCATAGCATTAATTATTCAGAAGGATGATATGTGGATTGACTGTAAAATAACAAACTCTAAGGGAAACAAAATAGTTATGAGGATTACGGTGTGATATTATTCTGAAACATAGAAAAAACAGCAAAGATTATGATATAATATTTTCAAATATGATAATACAGAAATCAGAAAATCAGGACATAGAATTTAAGCAAAGCTGGCAGGATGAATACCTCAAATGGATTTGTGCTTTTGCTAATACAAAAGGCGGAATCCTTTACATTGGTGTAAATGACAAAGGAACTGTAACAGGTGTTCAAGATTTTCATAAATTAAGTGAAACAATTCCTCTTAAGATTACACAGAGCATGGGCCTTTTGTGTGATGTTTCTGTTGCTGATGATTCTGACAATAATTTAAAATATCTGGTTATCAAAGTTAATAAGTATGAAAATCCAGTAAGTTATCATGGAAAATACTACAAAAGAGTTGGTTCAACTACTCAGGAAGTCACCGGTTTTGAACTGAATGATTTGATTCTTAATGCTTATGGTCTTTCATGGGATGCTGTTTCAATACCCGATGTTTCTGTAAAAGATTTAGATGAACGAGCATTTAAGGTATTTAAGACATGGGCTATAAGAACTAACCGCTTTAAGGAAGAAGAACTCGAAATATCAAATGAAGCTCTTTTACAAAATCTCAGGGCCTTTGACAAAGAACGACTTACACGTGCTGCTGTTATGGCTTTTCATCCGGATCCAGAAAAATGGGTAATAGGCGCTTATACAAAAATCGGTTATTTTGCAAATGATGCCGACATTCTTTTCCAGGATGAAATTCACGGTTCTCTTATGACACAGGTTGAAGATGCCCTTGATATTATCTACACAAAATATATGAAAGCCCTTATTTCATATCCAGATGAGATTCATAGAGCAGAAACTTACTTCTTCCCTCGTGGAGCATTTCGAGAACTCTTGCTGAATGCACTTATTCATAAGGATTACACAAAGCCATATCCTATTCAGATTTTGATTTATAAGGACAAAATTGATATCTGGAATATTGGAGAAATGCCGGAAACCGTAAAGATTGAAGACCTTTATAAATTACATCATTCTGCTCCAAGAAATCCTAAGATTGCAGATATTTTCTTTAAGTGTGGATTTATTGAATCCTGGGGACGCGGATATTTCAAAATCAAAACAATTTGTGAAGAACAAAATGCAACTCTTCCAGAACCAAAGGTTGTAAGTGGCGGTTTTTCTGCTATTTGTAATGCTTCTGAAACTTATAAAAAACTTGCAGCAGAATATGGCATTGACGGATTCGCTGAAACTGCACAGAAAGTTCCTAGTAATTGCCCAGAAGTTGCCCAGAAGTTGCCCAGAAGTTGCCCAGAAGTTGCCCAGAAAACCTATGAAGCAATTTGTAAGAATCCAAAGAGTTCTATTTCAGAATTATCAAATGAAACAGGACTTTCTGAAAGAACAATAAAAAATCATCAAAAGCTCCTAAAAGATCTTAATTTAATAGAACGAGTTGGAAGCGACAGAAACGGTTATTGGAAAATCATAAATTAATTGTGCGATTCTGTTGGCACAATTTATGCAATTTCAAATTGCACAATGGAATACGAAGTAATTGATTAAAAGAATAATAAAAATGTTAAATGAAAAAAAGTTTAAGGAAAAATTGAATACTATTGAGTTTTCGGACATTTCCAATAAGTTTCCTAAGGAATATCTAACAGTTGATTATGAACCTTTATATTCTGTTTTTCGTACTTTAAATAAACAATGAGTCTGTTTCTTAGATGAGAATTACAGAACAGATAAAAAACTTGTTAATTGTCTTAATAATTTATTTATAAAAGAAACGTTAGCAGAAAAAAAAGAAATATACTTCTCTGACTTTAATGGTGTAAACTGTACAAGCGCAAATGAATTTTGTTCTTTTGAAAGTTTTATGCAAGAACAATATGAACGAAATAAAGATGAACAAAAATATTCAGATTACGAAACCGTAAAATATGAAGTTTTTAATACAGTAAGCCCTGTTGATAGCAATCCATTAAAAGGTGCAATAATACTTACCTGGTCTAACAAAATTTATGCAAATACAAGTAATAAAAGCCATAGATTTGCATTGATGTGTAAAATGAATGAGCTTGAAAATAGAAATGATTCTTATTAATTTGATATTACAAAGTATACACTCAACGAGAATGCAAAAAAAGAATTTCTAGAAAATTATTATGGATTCATTATAAAAGCTGAAACCGCAAATAAAATAATTCAAGCATATTCAGATAATTCATTAATGACGTGGGAATTTTATAGACCGTATTGGAAATCAATTAATGATGATGTTATTGCTTTCATATTCAGGAAAGAAAAGAATTACCATACAGCTTTTCTGAAGTCTGAGAATGCGATTTGTATAAATACGTTGTTAGATAGTTGAATTAATTAATGGACTATAAAATCAAAAAAAATAATTAAAATGGAGTAATAAGAAAAATGTGTGATATTGTCGAAAGTAATGCAAATTTAAGAACAGATGAGAAATTATTTTTTAAGTTTAGAAGTGATAATTCATATAATATTGATTCGCTAAAAAATAATTATATGTATTTTACACAACCAAACCAATTTCGTTCGCAAAATGATGATTCTGATTTTTCCATGAATTTTGATAAAAATCCAACAGAAGAAGAATTGAAAAAGTATATAAAGCATGGGAAAAACTTTCCAGATTTTCCTTACCATAACACTAAACAAGTAAGAAGAGCCTTAAAAAGAATCAACATTTTGGAGTTTAAATATGAAAATAAGACTTTTTCGCAAGTATATGATGAATTAATCCAAAGGTATTATGTATTTTGTCTAACTGATACTTGGCAATCAAAAGATCTGTGGGAAGCAGAATGTTTCGGTCATAATTATGAGGGATTCTGTATTGGCTATAAAGCTACATTGTTTGAACTAGATCATTATGGTTTATCAGTAAAATATGAAAAACCTTATTTTCATGATTATGCTGGTAAGTGTTTGGTAACAATGCCAAAAGTTTCATATGATAATGATGGAAGTCATAAGTATAACTTTTGGGGCGCAGTTAGTTCTAATCCAGATGTTCAAAAGCACAACGTAAACACAATTACCTATAATTTTCTACATAAGAAACCAGAATATGCACAAGAACGTGAGTATAGAGCTTGGTTTTATACGACTTCCGGAGAGGATGAACATAAAGTTGAATATAATCCTGATTTAGTTTCTTGTGTAATATTTGGAATGAATTGTAGCCAAGAAACAATAGATTCATTAGTAAGTGAATTACCAAGAAGTAATCCAAACATAAAATTTTACAAACAAACAATCGAAGATGATACAATAAGTTGTACTCAAATATAATTGTTCTGGTAATTTTGTATACATTTTTTCTGACCTAAAAGGTTAAGAAATCTGAACCTTTTTGCACACGGCTTTGGGCTTACACTTGAGCTATGAAAGTTCAAGGTAGAGACTGCACACTGACGATAGCAAAAGACGGCGAATATTATCCATTACCCTACAGCGAGGAAACTGTACGCACTGCGTCCAAAGGCTATGCTTTGCTTGGAGTGATTGGCTTAAGGAACAGGGAGAAAATAGTTGAGACCGGCAAATGCATTTGCGGCTGCGTGGTTACTCGTCTGGAATATAATAATATTCTTGCTCTGTTCCTTTTGCTTTTTTATTCAGACGACAAGTTTGATATTCTAGTAGACCGCGTTTGCGAAAAACTCATTTATAAAAATGTAACGGTCAAAGAGTTTGAACTTCGGGCAGAAAACAACGAGCCACTTTATTTCAGATTTGATGTAAAAGAAAACGATGACTCCTACGTTACGAGCTGGGATATAACTACACCCTCTTTACCGTGGAACCAGTGCCGCACTTTTTATTATAACGGTCACAGTGTAATTGCTGATTCAAAAACACTGCCTCTTGTTTATCGCTTTGAGCTTACAGGCAAGTTCACTGAAAAGAAAAAATATCAGATTACTCTTTACTTTCCATTAAACACTGAACACTATCCAAATCAAAATACAATTGAAAAACTTACAATCCAGCTTGATGCCAGGAACGGAATCTGGCTGGACCTCTATGACTTAAAGCCTCTTGATGATATGGCTGACATCAACTGCGCTGATACTGTGCTCTGTTATCAGAAGTTTGAAATCTCTGGCATTGTTGTATTCAACATTCGAAATCAGAAAGAAACCAAAACGGTGGTGCTATGAGATTTTACGAGTTACCACCAGAAGTTAAAAATAAGATTCGAGATACTGACTCACGCCTATTTGTAAGAATTGTATTTGAACTTGCTGGCGGTGATGTTTACATTCCGGATTCTGACATTCTTGAATGTGTTGCAACCTCTTACAAAACTGAAGCCGGTGGAATTGTAAACTGCGGCGAGCTTCTTTTGAAAGGTCTTTATGATGTTGAGCACAATCCTGAATATACAACAGGGCTTGGGGTTCAGATCTGGTATTGTTTTGGAAATCGCGAGTCTACATTTTATCGCTTCCATCTTTTTGTAGACGACAACGGATTCCAGAGTCAGGAGACCGGCTACCTCGATAAAACGACAAAGGTACGCTTAATTGATTTGAGTACAAAACTTGATGACACAAAGCTGCAGCGTAACTGGACTGATGCTCAGACAGTTGTACACTCTGTTGTTTGTGACAGAACGAATCCTGAAAACTCACTTGTTCACATTATTGCAAAACGCGGCGGACTTAATTCTAATGAAATAAACTGCGGCTCTCTTCCTTTTGACATTCCTTATGTTGTTGTAGCTGGTTCTGCCTGGAAAGAACTTTGCGCTCTGGCTAAGGCTTATGACGCTGTTGTGGAATGCGGTAAAGATTTGACTCTGAGTTTTATAGAAAGTCCTTATGATACAGAAAATGATTACAGTGAAGATTCTGATTTTACTTTGGACGAAACTCAAATTACTCATTACAGATTTTTTAATAACAATGATAAGTATGCGAATAATGTTCGTTTGAAGTATACACGCTATGTACAGACTGATCGCCAGGAGCTCTGGTCGTACTCTGATGCTCCGGTTTGGTATGACGATGATATGAAGCCTTATTATCCGTTTACGGATGATAGCCGCAAGATTATTTCTGATAACGATTACCAGGCAATTTATACGGCGAAGAATGATGACGGTAAAACGAGGAATGTTGTTTATGCGGATGAAATTACCAGTGAAGAAGAATTTGTCCGCGATATGCAGATTGCCGGATCAAGTCCGGCAATGACAACAACGCAATATGATACGACGACTTACAAGGACAGAGCCATCATCCAGCTTTCTAGGAATGGGAATCTGATTGGTTTATATAAGGCTTCGATTTATGGACGAGCAATTATTTCTGAAACTAACTACAGCATTTTTGTAAAAGATGATAACGAGATTGAGGCTAAAGGTCAGATTGTAAAAAACGTTACGTCGAAATATTTGTCTGATGATTTATTTGAAGATGAACCTTTCTGCCTGCGTCGTGCGAAAGATCTTCTTCAGGACTGTATCAACTGTAAGGGCGGCTATTACCTGACAACTTATCTTCCTCTGATTCATGCTCGTGTGGGGGCTT
>SAMEA104315430__coassemble_136_pt1 | contig 41525 bp, 38 predicted proteins | sample SAMEA104315430__metabat2_low_PE_026 | metagenome-assembled genome bin SAMEA104315430 (sample SAMEA104315430) | gut metagenome | biome: Monkey gut; feature: monkey-associated habitat; material: faeces | place: China | collected 2013 | reverse complement strand
AAATTGGCTAATTCTGCCTGACTCGTGGCGGTTATTTTCTCCCGACGCTAACAAAACTTCGGATTTTGAGATTTTAGGCAGTCTTAAAGCTGGTGCAGAAAAACTTTATAACGAACCTGCTGGGGATTCTCAAATACGTGCCTGGAAGGATGAAATCTCTGTATTAAAAAACGCAGCCCAAGAGCTTCCTAATAACTGGATTGTGATTTTTGAATATATCCTTCCGCGTGAAGAGGGACGTCGGCCTGATGTAATTATTCTAACTGGAACTAAGGTATTAGTCCTTGAGTTCAAGCAATATACGGAAGAGCATCATTCTCAAATAGACCAAGTAGTAGGTTATACTCGCGACTTGAGAGAATATCATTCCTATTGTTTTGATAAAGCTGTTGTTCCATTCTTGGTTCTTACTAAAACACAGAATAAAAAGAATACATATGATGATGTTCAAATCTTAAGTCCTGATACACTTGCTGCTTCCTTATTGAAATATAAAGAAGATACTTGTGAAATTGATGCAATAGGATTTTTAGAGGGAGAATATCAACCACTTCCAACAATTCTTTCTGCAGCAATAAAGTTTTTTAATAATGAGCCTTTACCTCAGATTAGAACGGCAAAAAGTCTAAAGATAAATGAAACTTTAGCCTTTATGCAGGCTAAAGCGGATGATGCAATAAAGAATCATAAAAATCTTTTAATGTTTGTTACAGGAGTTCCGGGGGCGGGAAAAACCTTAGTTGGATTACAATTTACCTTTAACAATTCCAGTGAAAATAAACAGGATGCTGTAATGCTTTCTGGTAACGGGCCTCTAGTTGAGGTACTTCAATATGTTCTCAAATCTAAAAACTTTGTTTCTAGTGTGAATGGCTTCTTAACTTCGTATGGTGGCAATAAATCTGCGGTTCCAAAAGAATCAATCATCATTTATGACGAGGCACAGAGAGCTTGGGATGATGAAACAGCAAAAGTAAAGCGTGGTACTTGTTCAGAACCAAGAGATTTTATGAATGTAGCCAAAAAGAAGAATGGAGTTGTTCTTATTGGCCTTATTGGTGAAGGACAGGAGATTAATACTGGCGAAGAGGCTGGAATTGGCCAATGGAATACAGCTGTTCAAGCATCTGATTTAGATTGGGAGATTTGTTGTCCAAGTCATATTAGTGCTTTCTTTGAAAAGCCAACTATTGCAGATGAGCTGAATCTTAGCTCTTCTTTGCGTTCAAAATCTGCATTGCAATTACCAAAATGGATTAATGCGGTTCTGGATGGTGATGCAGATAGTGCTAAACAGATTATTAAGGATAATAATCTTCTAAAGGAATTTCCTATCTATTTAATTCGAGATATTTCTGATGCTAATGAGTATTTTGCACAGCGTTATGAAAATGAACCAGAAAAGAAATATGGTTTAATTGCATCTGCAAAAGCTAAAAATCTTGAAAAGTATGGAATTAATAATTCCTATTTTGCCACAAGAAAGGTATCTACCGGTCAATGGTATGCAGATAAAAAGTCCAGTCTCTTCTCTTGCTGTTCCTTACGAAGCTGTATAACAGAGTTTGCTGCACAAGGCCTCGAATTGGATTTCCCAATTATGTGTTGGGGAGACGATTTTATTTGTGAGAATGGAAAGTGGGAATTAAAGGTTGGCAGTAAAACTCAAAAAGATCCATATAAGATTCGAAAAAACTCATACCGCGTTCTCCTTTCTCGAGGCCGCGAAGGTATGTTCATTTTTGTGCCAGATGAGCCAAAAATGAATGAAACTTATGATTTCTTAAAAAAGTGTTTAGGGAAGAACTAAAAGATGAAGCAAGTAACTGTAAGTGGAGCGGTAATTCTCCGAACAAATCCGGAAACTAATAAAAAAGAAATCTTTGCGACTCAGCGTGGCTATGGTGACTACAAGGACGGCTGGGAAATTCCTGGCGGAAAGATAGAGTCTGGTGAAACTCCAGAAGAATGCATTGTCCGCGAAATCCGCGAGGAGCTTGCAACAGAGGTTAGGGCAGAGCGCATTCTTGGAGTGGTGGATTACGATTATCCAACCTTCCATCTGACAATGCATTGTATTCTATGCACTATCGTTTCAGGAAAGCTTCAGCTCTTAGAGCACGAGGCAGCTAAATGGGTAACAAAAAAGACCTTACGTTCTGTTGCTTGGCTACCGGCAGACCAATTGATTTTAGATAAGATTGAAGAGTTGTTGTGATAAAACTAGTCCGCCGGCTAGTCGGCTTAAGCGGCTAAACCACTCATATTTGTTTTTAGTTTTTCTATGGCCCTTTGTTTTATGTAGTGAATATATTGTTTTGACTCACCAAGCTTTTTACCAATTTCGGCAAGGGAGTAAGGGCGCTTGTATGAATATTATCAACCGTTTTTACGGACATAGTCTAAATTTTTTATAAGCTTCTTGTGTCATATGCGAATTCCATATAGATTTCAAATTTTCAAACAATCATCAGTCCCAGAGATATAAATGCACAATTCAGGTGATAAGGGCAGATTCGCAATTTGTGATTGTATGTTGTCTTCCATAGTTTTAATATCTTCTTTCTTATCACCATACTGTAACAGATTATATTGATTTCGTAGTCGCAGATTTTCCTGTATTATTTCAAGGGGTCTTTCGTATGTTTTGAATAGGATAAGTGTGTCTTGAGCAGAATAGATTTTGAGTCTTTCTAATAATCCAGTATCGTTAACCATGTCTGCCCAGATTCCGACGAACCTCCATTCCCAATCATTTTCTTTGTGAATCATTGTTGATTTATTTTCCATAAAGTAACTCCGTTATAATTTATTTATAGTGTAGAATCTAAAACTATCATTTGATGATGTAGGACAAAAAAATAATGTCCTATGCCGCGAGTCCGTCCATATTTGTTTTGAGTTTTTCTATGGCCCTTTGTTTTATGTAGTGAATATATTGTTTTGACTCACCGAGCTTTTTACCAATTTCTGCAAGGGAGTATTGGTGCTTGTAAGGTTTAAGACCATAAAGCATATAGATGATTTGTTTTTCAAGCGCATCAAGCTTTCCGAGGTTTTCATAAAGGTATTGTTTTTGTAAATGATAGATTGCAGTTTCTTCAGGAGTATAAGAAGCTGTGTCTGGAAGAATAGAAAGCTTTGATTCTCCCACTTTGCCATTTGCTTCTTCATCCAGGCTTACGCAGGGTACGGTTTCTTCAAGAAGCTCAGCAACAAGCTTTTGATTTAAGCCGGTTTTTACAGAAAGCTTATGGACAAGTTCCTCATGGCTGCAATCTGTATTGATTTTTTTCATGGCTTTATTGATTTTTAAAATCATTCTAAGGCGTTCATCACTCTGGCGCTGGATATAGCCACTTTTGTTACAAGAAGAAACAATCTCGTTCATGATGTACATTTTAGCAAGTGTGATAACCTTATAGCCCTTTGTATAATCAAAATGGTCAATGGCTTTAATAAGTCCAATTACAGCCTCTTCATCAACCTCCTCATTTGAAAGGCCATGACCATAGAAGGTTTTTGCATAACTAAGAGCATAACGGATATTTGCGCGGATTAAGGTTTCGCGTGCTTGCTTATCACCGTTTGCAGCGAGCTCTGCCAGCTTCATTTCTTCTGTCTTAGAAAGTGGTGCAAGTGAAGCTCCGTAAAGTGATACTCTCTCACTCTTAAAAAAATTTCTTACCATATTCCTCCTTCTTTATCTCTCCGAATATCAGTATACAACGTGCTTTCTCACCACTTGAGAAAATGCCCAAAATTATTTATAATTTTTTATAACTTATTAAATGAGGAAAAAATGTCCTGCGGAATCGATGAATACAAACGAATCAAAGCAATAGATGATCTTTTCAGGCTAGGGTACAAATATACTGTAAAAGATCTTTCAGTTTTTTTGAAGCTTAAAAATCTTCATGACCCCGCTAACGCCTTCCACTGCGGCACCAGCGAAAAGGTTTTGTACAAAGTCCTTACAGCTATGAAGAACGAGCTCCACGTTCCTCTAACCAAGGACATGCAAAACCGCTACTATTATGAGATATAATATTGTGCTTTTCCATTCCCAAGGCAAGGGAATGGATTAAGAATAGAAGCTTTATTTATCTACAACTTTTGTTACTTTGACACAGAAGTTTTCATCGGGAATTACAATTTCGCCATAACCAATAATTTTGTTGTTTTTTATAATCTTTACAGGTTCAATAATATCTTCATTTAACGGAACAATGCAGCCTTCATCAAATTCGAGGTTATCAGCAGTTTTTTTAGTTCCGAAAATAACTCTAGTATTTAAGAAATCATCAAATTTCTTTTCTTCGAGCTCAGACATGTTTGATAATATGCGGGCAGCCTTGTATTCACCGTCAATAACTGTGCCTTCTGCTTTACCTACATATTTTTCATCTTTAAGGACATCGAGTGCTTCTCCTTCTAACTTATTTGTTTCATAAATTAAGTTTTCTTTTAGACTCTCCCCATCAGCAAGATGAAAACGCCCCATTTCTACGAAGGTGTTTGGAGTAGGGGTTGCGAGAGGAATAAAGGAAGCCGCATTTGTTATATTAAAAAACGAAGTCCCATTTAAGGATTTAATGCAATCTGGATTTAAGAACAGATTAATATAGCCTTCGGTTTGGCCTATCTTAATATAAAAAGTGGCAACTACGCCCATATCATTCTGGATTGGAATATCACGAATAAAAAAATCGCTATGGAATTTGTGATTTGCAAAATCTGGAAGAGCTTTTCCCGCTTTCTTTGAAAAATGAGCTTGAAGAATTTTCCCAAATGGTTTGAAAAGGTAACCCATAAAGAGTCTCGCTTCAAGTCCATTAAGCTTCTGAGGTTTGTCTGGCGCTTTACCAAGTATACCTTCAAAAAAAACATCAGCGGCTATTTGAAAAGCTCCGGAACCTCCCATCCAGTCAAAGGTGCAGAGTGGCGATGGAGGTGGTAAGGCCCTGAAAAATTCTTCAAAAGGAAATTGGCCACATCCAGCAAGGTGAATCTGTGCAGTAATATCATATTCAGATTTTAAGAACTGCTGAAATTTCCTGATAAAGTCGTCAAAAGCATTTGAAAGCTCTCTTAAACGAGAAGCTAAGAACTTATTAGGTCGCCAAAAGTCAAAAGTTTTTATTTTTCCGACGCATGATGTTAACGTTTTTTTGGATTTATACACTTCTGCTTCTTCGTCGCCAGTAGCAATCGCCTCTAGAAGCTGTTCAATTTCATCCTGGTTAAGTGGTCCACTCATAATTTATCCCCCTGATATTCAGTGCAATAATATAAGGGGGATGGAAGTAAACGTAAAAAAAATAGCTGCTTTTTCTGAAAACATCATATTTCATAATTATTTTTCATTGTTTTTCCCGAATTTTTGAAGATTTGGCCAAAAAAAGTATATTCTATAATGTAAGAAATTTGTTCTTATAGGCTTTTTGAAATTTTTAGGAAGGCGCCTTTAATAGGTAAAAAAATCTATCACATTACTTTATAGAATGTGTTATAATCTTATATTATTAGGAGTACAAAAAAAATGACAAACATGACAGACATGACAGATAAAATTAGAATTCTTCTTAAGGCTTATGGAGAAGAACTTACTTTAGAGCAAATTACAAAAATATTTTCTAATAGAAATACAAATAATAAAGAGGAAATTCAGAATGCAATTCCTGAATTACTTTCAGCAAAATTAATAATTCAAACTACAGACAACACTTATAAAACTGCTTGCGAAGAACGTCCAAACTTCTTCTATGTTTTTCAATCTATATCATTCAATAAAGAGATGCCAGAAAATTGTCTTTTCTGCCCTCATTCCCCAGCAAATCATACTTATCCATTCTGGGAAAGCATTGGAGATGTAAAGAAGGGCGATATTATTTTCCATGAAACAAATCAACATGTGGCAGCAATAAGCGAAGCTCAGAGTGAAGCTCGTGATGCTGATAAGCCTTATGAATTAAATAAACCTGAACATGGACGTGTGTTGCATACCTTATATGCAAATCTAGCAAATCAGATTGCGCCCGTAGAGCTTAAAGATCAGTTATTACCAGCACAGCCAGAAAGGGTTGCTCCATTTAATAGAAATGGAAAAGGAAACGAAGGCTATCTTTTCTATTTTAATCAGGAATGCGCAAAGATTATTATTGATGGAATAATCAACAACGTTAGATAAATATAAATTTGCAAATCATAAACCAAAACAACGATTGCGAGGAAAATATGAATCAAGATGAATTTAGATCAATGTTTGAAAGATTTAATGAAAAAATTGAGAAAGGATATTTTGACGAAAAAGCATGGAATGATTCCGTTAAAGACTGGGAAAATTATTATAAGGAAATAATTTCAGAAACCGGATTACAATTAGATAGATGGTTAAAAAATGATAATGGATATTTGCCTGATTTTTTGGATACCAAGGAACAAAAATTTGGACATTCTAGAATTGGAAAGTATGATCATGTGATGATTTATTGGTACACCGGAAAAGATTCCTCAAGAAAAGGCAAATATACCAATATGTATGCCCAGAACAAAAGAATTGAGCATCGAACTGAATTAGAAAAAGATTATAATGAAAAGATTAAATGTTTATTAAAACAAATTGCTTCTGCCGATAGCATAGATAAAGTTTACAAAGTAGAAAAAGACGATAAGTATAAAAAATTTAGCTGTAAAGCTATTCTTAGAAAAATATCTATTTTATGTTCTGTCATGGATGATTCTCCTTATAAGCATGAATTTATGTGGTTCTTCGGAGATAAGGACACAGATGCTACAGCTGTTCTTTCTTCTATTCTAGAAGTTGACACAAGTGATTGTGAAACTTTCCTTCAAAAGAATAATAAAGTATATAAAGCTGCAAAGGAATACGCGGGTATTGACGGATCATCTTCAAACGAAGCTTATGTTAAGCTATACTGTTTCTTATTATTTTTGAGTGATTCTAGTTATAACACAAAAGAATTGTCTGACTTCAATAACATTAATGTAATATTCAACGGCGCTCCGGGAACAGGTAAAACATTCGGGGTTTCAAAAGGAATAGAAAAACTTCAAAAGATCGCCCCTGCAAAGTATAAAGATAAGAAATATATTCAATTTCATCCATCTTTTTCATATCAGGACTTTATTGAAGGAATCAAGCCGTTAGGAATTGATACTAATGGAAATTTAAAATTGGATGTTGTGAACGGTTCTTTAAAAGATTTCTGTATAAAAGTTAGAAAAGAAAATGAAGATTTCTTTAAAAATAATAACTGTAGCAATGACGACAATGGAAGGCCTAAACACATTGACGAATGGCCACATTATTATTTTGTTGTTGATGAGATTAACAGAGGCAATCTTTCTAATATCTTCGGTGAGACGTTTACTTTATTAGAAAAGGATTATAGAGACTATGACTTTTCAAAGCCTGAAGATGGCTACAAAAACTTAAATAATAGCTTAATTTCTACAGCTTTATCTTCAGTAGTAAAAGCCAGAAATGACGAGAATTTAATCTATAAAAAGGTTAACGATGAAGTGGTTTTCGGAATACCTTTTAATATTCATTTCATTGGAATTATGAACGATGTTGACAGAAGCATTGATGCGTTTGATTTGGCATTAAGAAGAAGATTTAAATGGATTACTAAATACTGTGATTATGATGTTATTAACGATGTTTTAATCGATATAGTTAATGATCAATGTAATGTCGATGAATATGTCGAATCATGCAAATCGCTTAACAAGTTTATTTGTGAAGATGGATTAAAGCTAGGTAAAAATTACGAAATTGGCCATTCATTCTTTTTAAAGATCAGCGAACAAATTTACCCGAGAAGCAGAACAATAACACCTGATAAGAAAAATTCAGTATTTGAAAACTATATAGCTGGAACAATCAAAGAATATATTAGACAAATTGTAGATGAAACAGAAGTTGAAAACACATTAAAGAGAGCAAGAGAAGCTTTCGGAATTAAATAGAGACCTTATGGCAAAAGAAACATTAAAAACTACTATTTACACTCAATTCTACGATTTTAACCGTTCTCGAAAAATACTTGAAGAAAACAATGAAAAGAATAAAGACAAAATTGATGAAGCTTGCAAACAGCTTTTAGATAAAAAGATGTATTTTGCTTCTTTAGATACTAGTAATCAATTTGAACTTATTAAGTTAGATAATTATGATGCATTAAAAAATGATTATAGTTCTGATCGTGAAAAATTGATATTTAGAATAGAACAAAAAAATGACCAATATACTATTTCAACCGGGTTATATTGTGGAATGGTATATTTTGGGAAAGACATGCCAAGTATTGAAATTACTACAGGTGTGAGTGAACTATTCTTTAAAAGAATACTGAATTATTGTTGTGGTATATACGCAGATACTAGTGTTAAAGGATCCACCTCAGAAAACGAAAGTATATATTCGTTATTAATACAGTACTTGTTCTTAATGTCTTTAAGGAAGGTTGCTAGTAAGTCATTTCCTAAAAGGTATATTACTGAGAAAGATCGTGGATATGATATTAAGGGTGAGATCGATATCGAAGACTATGTTAATAAGGATATTTTAATGTTTGATAAAAAAATTACTTATAAATATCAAACAATGAAAGATATTCAAAAAATAATTGATGTCCTTTATGAAGCAACTAAAAAGTGTGAAATAAGTAAAAGCTCAGAATTACCAGAGGTTTCTCGCCTGAAAATATATTTAAAGGACAATTATTCTCACAAAAAATGTTCTAAAGGAATAATAAAAAATATTCTCAAAGAGAAAGTATTATTGAATAGTTTATATTCCGATTTTAAACGTCCACTTCAATATGCTCAAGTATTACTAAATAACGATGATTTAAATTCTGGAGAAAACTCTAAAATAAATGGTGTTGGCGGTTATCTCATCGATGCTTCATTTCTTTGGGAAATGTATCTGTATAATTTGCTGAGGTCAAATCTTCCGGATTGGAACGTTGATGCTCAAACGGTAATATCATTTTATGATGGAACTTTTTATCACAAGAACAATAGACCGGATCTAGTTTTAATTAACAAAAAAGATGGAAGGATTTTTGTTTTTGATGCTAAATTTAAGTCCATGAGATTTGATAAAGATTCTAATGATGTAGATAATAACGATATTAGGCAACTTCATGCGTATTCATATTATTATTCATTGAAGAATAAAGAAAAATTTTGTGGCGCAGCATTAATTTATCCAACAGATGTTGCATACGACGAACATACTAATAACGAGGATCAGATGTACTCAATTGATGATGCACCAGCAAAATTTGGTGTCTTTGCGGTTTGTGATCCGGGGAATGATGGCTCAATTAAAGAAGCAGAAAATGAGTTCATTAGGCTTATTAAATCTTTCATTGAGGGAAAAGATGGATTATATGACTAATGAACAAAATCTGGTGGAAGAGAATATTTTGAACAACGATTACGAACTACTGGAGACCTTTCAAAAAGATAAAGAAACCTGGTCTTATCTCAGGCATAAAAAAACTGGACTGGAAATAGCATATCACCAGTGCGAAACCCAGGAGTCAGGATTTTCATTTACATTCCGAACTCCGGTTGAAGATCAGTATCTTGGAACGAGTCATGTGCTGGAGCATTGTGTGCTTATGGGGTCGCGTAAGTATGATTTAACTTTTCTTGATTTAAAAAACTTATCATGCTTTTCTAACGTTAATGCAGAAACAGGTTCTTGTAATACCAGGTATTTTTTCTTTTCATATTTTGAAGAAGAATGCATGAAGGTAATTCCTATTCTTGCAGATTATGTTTTTTTTCCACGACTTTCCGAAGAAGCTTTTATGCAGGAATGTATGCGAGTTGAATTTGATTCTAAAGGTGATGGTCGAAAAAAGGAAGCAGTTGGTGTAGTTTACAATGAATTAAAAGCCAACCCAGATGGAGAAACTTTTAGTGGTGGAACATATTACCTTTTGCAAAAGCTTACAGTACAAAGGATTCGCGAATATCATAAAAAATATTACAGACCAGATAATTGTCTTTTTGTTTTCAATGGTAATGCAGCTTTAGCTTCTGTGATTCAGGTGTTAGAAAACTTTCTTCCAGATTTAGAAAAGAAATTTAATGCAGAAAAAATCTCCCCAAGAACAAATCTTACGGTAAAAGAGTTTTTAGAAAAGGTTCCTTTTGAAGAAGTTCCTGAACACCTGGAGGATCCAGATTTAGCAAAATGGACATTTCAAAAGAATGATAATTTCTGTGGTAAAATCGCTGAATATTGGGAAGATGGCTTTTCACCTCTCATGCCCTTTTGCCTCGATGAAAAATATGCGTATTCTTCTTACATCTGGTGGAAGCAGCATTTTAAGGATTATGAAGATGAAATGATTCCTGCAAAGATTCCTGTTCCTAAACTAATTTCTGAATATCTTTCAAAGTTTACTCCACAGGAATATCAGGAAAAACTTGAAACGCTTCATAAGTGGCAGGCACTGGATACTCGTGAAGAGGCTAGAAAGATAATGGAACCTTTGATAGTCATTCAATATGATATTGAGTGGCTTGCTAAAGACAATATAACCGATTCTGAAAAACAAAGAATTACAAGCAGGATTGATAATCATTTCAAGAAAAATTATGATTTAATAACCAAAACAGATAAAACATCATGCTCAATAGAGTTTCGCCCTTCTGAATATTTAAGCCGAGAATTTGATGCTGAATATGCATTAACTCTGTTTTTGCAAATGTTCCTTCATAAACGGCTACGACAACTTGGAAAATTATATGATGTTGGCTCTGTATATGATTATCCTTGTTCATTTAAGATTTTTACAGTTAACACAAACCATCCACAAAAAACAGTGAAGATTATTAAGGAACTTATAAGGGAAACTCAAAATTATATTTTTACACAAACCGATTTACTGGCCGTTAAAAGTAGCATTTATTCCATTATATCAACAAATAAGAATCCAGTTTATTATTTTTCAGAAGAAATCCTTACCTTAACCCCTGAGGATTTACACCAGGCAGCAGTCAGGTTCAGTCATATGATTGAACCGCCTAAGCAGGATGAGACTTATTATTATAAGATAGGGGAGACTCTAAACATTGGCAGATAAAAAAGGTATGATAAATTTATAATATATTAAAATCATTAATAAGGAATGACAATATGACACGTGAAGATTTTGAAGATAAATATGAAAAAGGGAAAATAAATTTTGTAGAAAAAATAGCAAACTTGGATAACGATCCAAAGTTTTTTAATGTTTTTAAAATTTTGGGATTAACTGATTATGAGATTAGACATTCAAATTTTTTGGCATGGCTTTTTAACAATGAAACATTCTTTAAAATGTTTATTCATACTTACAATGCCAATATAAAAGCAGATACAAAGATATATCCAAATATTCCTATGATTGATGAAGAATCAATAGTTCTTGAAAAAATGGAAATTAAAAGAGAAGAGCATTTCATACAAAAAAATGGAGATAATGATGTTTATATTATTACAGATAAAGAAATAAAAGAAACTATTTATAAAGAAATGAAATCTGAACAAGTGGTTTATTATAAATTGAAAGGGGTAAATGGAGAAGTTAAAATAGATTTGATAGATGATAAGAAAACTGTTAGTAAGCTCGATTCAAAAAAAGTAAAACCGATAGGAAGATACATAGATTTGAATATAATTGGTGATGATTTTACTATTACAATTGAGAATAAAATTGATTCAGACGAACATGATTTTCAATGCATAGCATATCGTAATTACGTTGAGAAAACTTATTCAGGTAAAAAACATTATTATGTCTATTTAGCAAAAGAAAAACCTTCAGATTTTAATTCTGATATAAAGTCTGGTATATATCCCGGATATGTATGTATTAAATATAAGCAGATTAGAGATATATTGAATAAAATAAAAAACTTTGACGATTATCAAAATAAAATAGTCGCAAATTATATCTCAATAATCAAAGAGTGGGAGAATTTGCCAAAAGAATATAAAGTGGAATTAGAAAAATATAAAAAAGATTTAGAGCTTGAAGATTTTACTAACAATAATAATTATTACAATTTAATCAAGAGTGAAGGTTTATCATCACAACAAAAACGGTTTGCAGAAGTAGCCAGACAGTTTGCTCTAGAGAAAAAGAAGAGAATAGATGACATAATTAAGTCGACGATTAATGAGTTGTTGAGAAGCGGTAATAAAAATTTTATAAAAGAATCCTATGGAAGAGGAAGTTATGCGAGCGCAGTTCCTTTATGGTTTGACTTGTTAGGTGATGAAGAAAAACAAGAATATTTTAATGTAAATAACAAAAAAAAACCAGAATCGTATTTGAATAATGATGAAATAAAAAAGAACACAGTTTTACAAACAATAGATTATCGAGCCCCTATGGACCGTTTAGAGTATCCAAGCGTAGGGATATTTGCAGGTTTAAGGAAATCATATTCTGAAATATTGTGTGAAAAAATAAACAACTCCAATACTTTTTTAGATCAATTAAAAAATTTAGACCCAGATGAATGGAATATAAAATTGCGTTTATACTTGAAAAATGGTTCTAATTATAGAGCGAGAACTGATAATGGTGAATATAAAGAAGTAGAGTGTGATTTAAATAACATACCAAAAGATTGCAAAAAACGTAAAGAAATCTTTATAAATGATTATTTAACAAAATCTTTAGGAAAAGGTAATGCTACAAATGTTTTTAACAACACATATTGGGATTATTTAAAAACTATTCAAGAAAACAATACTATTTCTGATGAGAATTTGTGTAAATGGACAAAATATATTACAGATTATTTTTTAGTAGACAATGGTATAGCCGAAACTAAAAAAGTTCTTGAAGACTTCTGTCTTTATAACATATTTAAAGAACAATATACAGATGATAGTTCCTTTGATATTAATAAAATAAATAATTTTATAAAACTAGAACCAAGCTTAAATCACGATGACGAGGAAAACATAAAAATTCTTAAAGAACTAGATTCTTTTTTTGATTGGCTTCAAACAACAAACGACATTAAAGAATTAAAGATGTTAGAAAAATGTAAAGGTGTAGAGTCGCTAAATAGGCTCGAGAAAACCGAAATAATTCAAAAGATAATAAAAATTATTGGGGCAAGAAAATTTGAATCTAATGATAATGCAAGAAAAGTTTTATTAAAATGTTTAGATAAACGGTCTCGAAAACAAATGTCAACAGGTTGGAGTTTATCGCTCATTTCTCCGGTTAAAAAAGTAGAAATGAATGATATTTTATTAAATGAATATACAGATGAAGAATATAAAACAGCCATAAATAAGATAAAAGAACAACTTATAAAGCCATTTTATGATAAAACCTTAGAAGGGCTTAAAGTGTTTGGAGAAATATATAAAATAGATAATTCTCAAGTTCTTACTTATTATGACTTTTTCAAACAGACAATATTTGGTGATTTCAAAGAATAATAGAAATATAATTTCTAAACTTTAGAATCCAGTTTGTAATTATACAAACTGGATTTTTTTATGAATTCCCCAATTTTTGAACTTTTCTCCAGGTCTCCGTATATTCTAAATGCATCCTATAATAAAAAAATAAATAGGCGGGTTCTTTGACATTTTCAGGGAAGGTTTTAATGTGCCATAAAAATCATATAACAAGAGGCGAATATAAAAAATCTACAACATTTGCTGTATTTTCTTTACAATTTCAAAAATCCCACTATATTTATCTCTTGCTTTGTAAAAGAGAAATAATAGTTTTTTGAAATTATTAGGGAAGGAATAATTTGTAAAAAAAAATATAGGAGAATATCATTATGAAAAAAACAAAGAACAAAAAACTACTAAAACCCATTCTTATAAAATCAAGAAATAGCAATATGAAGAATTCAAAAATCAAAACAAAATCAAAACCTGACAATCTACCTAAAACAATAAATTACGATTTTACGCTTTTGAATGAGATTTTCAAAGGAGCAGAAGATCGAAGTTTTATAAAAGCTGAGCTCAAGCGAATTGCTGAGGAATATAAAATTTCGGAAAGCACTGTCGCGCTTTATGCAGGAAAGCGTTTTATTTGGCAAGACTACTGTTCTAAGGAAAGCGGTTATGCACTCGAAAAGCTTGAAGGTGATGAATTACTTGATGAAATAATGAATATAGCAGATTCAAAAGAGTCTGAAAAAGAGTTTGATTGGAAAGCGTTCTTCCAGGGAGTAGATGGGGATTTGATGGAAGACTTTGCCATAGAACAACTTCCAAAACTCCCAATTTGGGATGAAATGTTAGAATATCTGGAAGCTAAGGAAAAACAGAAAAATAAAAACAATTAAGGAGCGTGTGAATATGAGATTTGTAATGAACAACAAAACAATATCAAACACAACCGATGCCTATACTAAGCTTATGCTTTATAGCATCGCCGAAAAATTTGTTACTCTTAATGATGTGTTGCTTCCTGAATACAAGCGCTTTACAAAACTAAACAAGCTTTATCTATCAAAGCTTTATCGCTTAATGCGCAGTGTTTCAAGAAAGCTTGCCCACAAACTTCGTAGAACTGGAGTGCTCGTTGTAACAGATACTCCTTTTGCCGGTCTTCGCAATCGTCTTTATATACTTCTGCCTTATAACAAAAGGCGAATGCTTATGAGCCTTGCTGCAGACCTTTATAAAGTTTCAAAGTTTAAGGATGCTCTTGAAGGTCCCTTCTGTGCAGAAGAGTTTAACTTCGATTTTGATTTTTCAATTCTTAAAGAACGAGATATCAATGTTCAGGTAGGCGAGGTTGATATGTCAATTATTAATTCTGATGAGGCTGATAAATTTGAACAGCTTAAGCAGCAGGTAGAGAAATCCTTTAAGAAGGTAGAAACAAAAGAAGAATTAAAACTTTACATGAGCCAGTTTTTTAATCTTCAGGAAGATATAAATGACTGTTTCAATTTAGCAAATCAGCTTGCATGTTAATACAATAATATAAGAAGGAGAAATAATATGATAAATTCAAATATACTTAATTTCAGATTTTACAAAATCCTTCAAAGCCAGGATTTATTAGAGCATGGCAAATACCAGGCCTTTGACACCCCTTATGATGCACCGGAATTTAACTGGGGTCAGGCTTTCTATATCATAACAGATAAAGATTACATAACTCATAAAATCGAAGAGGATGATTTGGCCCGTCGCATCGACCACATTGCAGTTGATGGTCCAATCCAGGTAATTTACTGTCCTCCAACAAAAGAAGATATTGAGTCAATTTTTAGAATGACTGAGGATATCCGTATTGCAGGAGTTTATTCCTCTTGTATCCTTGAAGAGGGGCCTTATAAAGGACAGAAATGTACATATCACTTTTTTACTTCTAATAAAGCTACTCATTGCTTTACACAGGAAGAGCTTGTCGACCGAATCTGTAGCGGAGTAGAAGAGAGGACCTTCAAGCAAAAGGTGAAAGACACTCCTGAAATCAAAATTGATAAAAAAGGAAGAGTAATTCATTGAAGGGTAAGCCACAGGGCTGACGGACTTAGAAACTTCTTGACCTAGAACTAATTTAATAGAAAAAAGTTATTTTTTTCTCACAAAAATTATCTCTTTAGCATTATAATAAAAGGACTATGAAAGTATTTTTTAATCCAGCTTATACAAGCTTTGTTTATCAGAATCTTGAAAAAAATCCATTACAGTTTGACCAAAAGGTGTGTAATACAGAAGGCCTGCTCGACCTTCTGGAATTGCATGCTGGTCTTCATACTCAGGTAAAAGAGGTAATGGACCGTAGACTTGAATACTGTAAGGCAATGGCCTTATATATAGAAGAAAACCCCAATTCTATATTTGCCGCTTCTTATAATATTGATGCTTACAATACTGCAAAGCAGTGCCTTGAATGGCGAGATGCGTTTGTACAGTCCGGCTGGAATGGCGAAGCAAATACAGGAAGCAAACGCCTTGATGAATTAAGTGGAATTGAAAAATACTTTAAGCTTCCTTCCAGTGCTGAAAGAATTAAAATACTCATCAACGAAATAAAAGCTGGCTGTAATATTCCGGATAACTTAGAAATTATTACACCTTTTGATTTCAAATATTTTAGCCCTTATGTAAAAGAACTTTTGGAAGCTCTTGCTGCCCGAAAGGATAAAGCTGTAAAGCTTAGCACTCAGATATTGCCAGAAGGAAATTCCTATTTACGACAAATGGCTGATATTCTCATCAACTGCAAAAAGGACGCGTTAGACCTTCGCAAGTCTGACGGTTCTGTTGATGTATGGCTTTTTGAAGAACAAAACTATGCTCTGAGATATCTGAGTCAATTAGAGGATGACAGCTTTAAGGTTTGGATAAATAGAGACAATAAGGCCTTTGATAATTACCTTTCTTTTGTTGGAAAGCCAACCTGTGGTTCCGAAGATAAGGGCGTTACCGTTTTAGGCTCAATTCCATTTTTGACCTTAAAGCTTCTTGAAAAGCCTTTGAATCTTACTTCCCTTGTTACGTACCTAGGACTCTTCGTTTCTCCTTTCTCAAAGGACTTTAGAAAGAAGCTTCAGGAAAAAATCACCAGTTCAGGTGGATATTTTAACGAGGGCTGTAAGGACATTATTGTGGGGGCAGATAAAGAAGATGCCGACGCAGTTAAGAAATTCTTGCCTAATATTGAAGATATAGAAAATGCATTAAACGAAGACTTCGCATACACAAAGGAGTATCTTACAATATATATTCGAAATATTTCAGATTGGCTTACCAGATATCTTGAGAAGGAACAGATTATTCCGGGTAACAGAGTTCAGCTGGAAGCTTCAAAGAAAATCTGTAGCTATATGCTTGCGTTATTGGACATAAGTAATAAAACAAGCTTTACTTATCAGGAGCTTATGCTGCTGTTCGAAAACCTTACTGCTGATATTAAAACAGAAATCTATCCTGGTGAGAAAGGCTGTAGAAATCTCATAAACTCTCCTGCAAACTTTGCTGAAGTTAGCGAAACAACTATCTGGTGTGATTTCTATAATCCAGAGGAAGAAGTGCTTTCTACAAGTTTTATGTATCCTTCAGAAAAGAAGTATCTGGAAAAGACTTTATGGAAGGATGAAATTGAAAAAACTTATAATCGTTATAACGAGCTTCTTCCATTCTTATATACCGATAAAAAGCTAATTCTCGTTATTGTAAAGAAGCAGGGTACTGCCGATGTTACAAAGAATCCGGTAATCATAAGGCTTATGAAGAACATGGGTATGGATGAAAAGGAATTTTATGATTATCTGGAAAAGCCGGATATTACCAAACTAAATGGCGTAAAGACTCTTCCATCTAGTGATATTAATAATCATCGGCAGGATGAAAAAGGGCTTGTTCATTTTACACGAACAGACCTTATAAGCTTCCGAGAAACAGAAAGTTATTCTTCAATCACAAATTTAATAGAAAATCCTTTTGATTATATAATGGAAAAAAATTGCAAATTTGCTATGAGTGGCGAAGCTGCTATGGGCGAGGTTTATACCACAAAGGGAACTGTAGCTCACGCCATTATAGAAGAGCTATTTAATCCAGAGCATGGCGGAACTGCAGCTGATATCAAAAAGCAAATCGATACAAGATTTGAAGAAGTATGCAATCAAAAGATTCTCGAAGAAGGTGGCATTCTCTTACAGAAAGAAAATAAAGCAGATACAGATATCTTTAGAGCCTTAATGAAGGAATGTGTAAACAGGCTTCAACATTTTATTGAAATCAATAATATGACAGTAAAGGCTTGTGAACAGAAGCATGAAAAAGAAGAGCTTGCTGAATTTAGTGCTTGTGGTATTAACTTCTCCGGAAGCATAGATATGGTTTTGGAAGATTCTTCTGGAGAACCTGTTATTTTTGATTTTAAGTATTCTGGTGGCTTTAAGAAGTATGAAGAAATGCTCCGAGAAAATCGTTCTATGCAGCTTGAGCTTTATAATGCCTTGGTAAAGCATTCCCTTGGTAGAAATCAATTGAATTGTAGAAGAGCCTATGTTTTACTTCCAGAGGTGAAGGTTATTACACCAAACGCCTTTGAGGGAGCTCACTATTATATTCGATGTGATAGAAGCCAGACTTCTCTTATTAATGAGATGAAGAACTCATATTTATATAGAAAGAATCAAATTCTTAATGGCGAAGTAGAGGATGGTGAATATATCGAAATTCAAAATCTCGATTACTATTCTCAAATGAATGACGCTAACAATCCTTTAGTTCCTCTTGAAAAGGATGATGAAGAATCATGGAAAGCCGCTAATAAGTATTCGAAGTATGCAAGCTTCAAGGCAGGAAAGTAATGGAAATGAATCATGTTACATATATAAGCGCTGGTGCTGGAAGTGGAAAGACCTATACTCTTACAACCTTCCTTAGTGAGCTCATTACTAAAAAGGGCGTAAAACCAGAAGAGTTCATTCTTACAACCTTTACCGAAGCTGCCGCTGCAGAATTCAAAGAAAAAGCCCGTGCTAAAATATTTGAATGTACTGATTATGAACAGTATGCTCAGGCCGCTGAACGCCTGAATCAGGCAATGATTGGCACCGTCGATAGTATGTCTTACAGATTTGTAATGAAATACTGGTACCTCTTGGGAATCAGTCCAAATCTAAAGCTTTTGGATGATGAGACTAGAGACTTCTTTATAAATCAGAATCTTGAAAGTTTATTAACCGAAGAGGAAATCCTGTTTCTGAATACATTCGTTGATGATTTTGAGATTGGATATTCCTATGGCTCTGATAAATATGGTAAGAACTACGACTTTTGGAAAGAAGATGTAAAAGACATCATGGATAAAAGCAAAAGCTTTGATACCGATATGTCTGAAAATCTTAAAGCCTCTCTTGAATATGCAGAAAGCTTGTTGGGTTCTTATCCGCTTTCGTATAACAAGAATGATACCAAAGATATTTTTGCTCTTCTTGATGAGTTTGATGCTGTGAATGCACAATCTTCTGAAGGAGAGCAAAGGTCGAAAAGAAATAAAGCTATCAAAGATTGGCGGCATAAGTTCTCAAATGGTGCTGGCTATCTGACTTATCAGGGGCTTGCAAATGTACAGAAAAGACCTCCTTTAGCAGGTTATAAAGATTGTTCTCATTATCAATCAGTTATGACTTCTCTTTCTCATATTTATGATAGTCAGGAAGTAAAAGATAAAATCTTAAAATATATAAGAACAATTTTTGATGTAGTAAATCGACTCACAAAGAAATATCAGGATTATAAACGAGAACAGCATGCTGTTGACTATGTAGATATTGAAAATCATTTCTTAACCTTGCTTGATAATGAAGAAGTAAAGGCTGATATAAGAGAAAATTTTAAATATGTATTTGTAGATGAGTTCCAAGATAGTTCTCCAACTCAAGTAAAAATGTTCGAAAAGCTTTCTGCAATAGTAGGAAGAGATGAGGATGATGATTATAAAATCAAAATTGGAGAAAATACCTTTAGCTTGCATAACAGTGTTTGGGTAGGCGATTTTAAGCAAGCAATTTATGGCTTTAGAGGCGCTGATACCGCATTAACCAAAGCAGTTGCAGATATCATTGAAGCAAATATGAAGATTAAGCCTAAACAGTTTAGTATGCATTCTCTGGATATCAGTTATCGTTCATATCAGCAAATTGTTGATAAAACTAATGAGATTTTTGAGCATTCTTTTAGGGATATACTTTCGCCAGAAAATGTTCATTTGAATTATCATCGTGCACAACCAGCTAATTTCGATAGTCTTAGAATTTGGACTCCTGTTGGAGAGAACGATGCTGATCGTTCAATTGATTTATGCAATCGACTCGAAAAGCTTGTGCTAAAAACAAAAGATCCTTCAAAAATTGCTGTCTTGGCCAGAAAATCTAATGACTATAAAAAGGTTATAGATGAATTAAGGAAAAGAAATATTCCTGTTTCTATTGAGACTGAAATTGAGACTTCTTGTGATGAAGTGCAGCTTATAATTTCTTTACTGCGTCTTGTTATAAATCCATATGATGCTTACTCAAGAGCTCTTGTGACCTTCCTTACAGAAAAGGATTTTGATGTTGGAAAAATTATTGATTCAAAGCTTGTCTTTAATGATGAATTCAAAAAAGCAAAGGATGCAGGAAAAGAAACTCTTCCTGAATATCTAAGTGATAAGCCTATTGTTTCTAAGTTTTTGAAAAAGAGCTCTGTTTTCAGTTCTCAGACAATACATAGTCTAGTGGAATCCTTGATAATTGAACTTGATTTGTTTAATCTTTGTCGAAACTGGAAGTCAGCAGAAAATTCTGATGTAATTTTGCAAGCCTTAATTGATGCTGCAGGAAAATATGAAGAGCTTTGTGATGCTTCTGCAATTCCTCCAACAATAAGTGGCTACATTGCATACATTAGTGACAAAGAGAACCTAAAATCTGGCGGCTCTAAAAATGGAATCGTCTTTATGACTATTCATAAATCAAAGGGGTTGGAATGGGACCATGTTATTCTTTTAAGCTTAAAGTCTGATGAGTCAAAAACGGATCAGTTCATGAAGCATGAGGTATTTGGCGTTTCTTTTTATCATAAAGAATCACCATCAAGTGATAATCTTTATCCGGCAATGATTTTGAATCTGTTCCCAGGAATAATAACAGGTTCTTATGGAGTTCCTCAGTATATTGTGGATTCTGTGAAGTTACGCTCTTCAAGATATGAGCAGCAATTAAATGATCTTAAATCAGAAGTTCGCCGCTTGTGGTATGTAGCTATAACAAGAGCTAGAGATATCCTTACTCTTGTACAAGAAGAAGGACGGGGCATAACTCCTTATGCTGCATTAAATCTGATAGGTGTTCCTTCTGGCTGGGAAGCAGGCTTTATTGAAGATGATGATAATCTCAAAGATGGAGAAAAGTACGAACTGACAACTCCCCCAGTTCTTTCTTTGAAGGTTCAGGAATCAAAAGCCAGAGCAAAAAGAAATATCCAACCAAGCGGATATACAGCTGAGAAAAAGTTTACTCCAAAAGCCGTTTACAAATCCGGCGACAGAATCGTATTTGGAAAAGGGGAGTCAGAGTCAAATATTATTGGTTCTTGCATCCATGATATCTTCTGCGTACTCGAAACCAACAAAACTCTAGAAGCTTGTGAAAGAATAATTGAAGGCTATGAATTAAAGGACGTCCTTAATGATTCAGCAGCTATAATCAAAGCCTGGGATAATCTTGCTGCTTTCTTGAAAAAAGAATATGGCGAACCAGTATCTGTAGCTCACGAATTGAGCTTTACCCAGGGCTTTGACGGCCATATTGTAAACGGTTCTATCGACTATATTTATCGAACCTCAAAAGGTACTGTCTTAATTGATTTTAAAACCTTCCCAGGTAAGGAAAGTGACATTCTCAATGAAGGCAAACACTGCGCAGCCAATTACAGCGGCCAGTTCCAGTGCTATCAAAAAGCTCTGGAAGCAAACGGCGAAACTGTAATTGCAAGGCTGGTTTATTATCCTGTTGGTGGGCTTGTGGTGGAGCTTAAGTAGAAAAAGAAGCGGGACATTTGCATTTTACTCACTCGCCCTAACTCCATATAAATTAGACGTTATTGGTGTGACACCGTCTCTTGGTATGCGTGAATCAGAAATACTACTTACATACCTAAGTGATAATGATTTTGATAACTATGTAGTATTTGATGACAATAAAATAAATCTACCACATTTTATACAGACAGACAAATCTAAGGGATTAACTGAGGCTGACTGTATAAATGCTCTTTCTATTTTGAATACATGTTCTTGATTACATCAACGTTTAAATCAAATGGTTAAAATTGCGCCATTTGATTTAACTTAGAGTTTCTTTCGAAACTCTCTTATTGAACTGTTCGCGAGGACGCGAACGAATTACACTCCTCGAAAGTTGAAACTTTTTTCGTCGTGTAATTTTAAGGAACATTTTTTTGTATTAATTCATCAAGTTCTTTATCTGATAAAGAATCTATTACGTCTGCCATGGCAAAATCTGTGTGTTCACCAGGCATAGCATAGATTTTCCAGAGTGTTTTCTTTTTTACATCCCTAGCAAGTTTCTTATCTTGCATTTTTGATAATGTATTAATAGATAACATTTCCTCAGTAGAAATTGGTTTTATACCTAATTCTTCTTTTTCCTGACGACAGGTAGTCCATCAGAAAGCCATGGATAGTCTTGCCAGAACTTATTTGTTGCCTTCAAAGTACGCTTGCTGAAAAGGCTGTGGTACTTATTCTTTTCTTGATACTCGATTGTTTGTATAAGAATATACAAGAAAAATACTTGACAATTCAGTTATTCGGCTGTATATTATAATTACAGATTGCTTGTATTAGCATATATGGGAAATGTCTAAAAATCAGGCAGAACGGAGGACTTTATATCATACTCAAAATATTTTTACGTAGAAAGAGCTTTGCAGGAGTTTAATTTTTCTCTTAAGGATAGTGATAGAGTTGCAAATCTGATAATTCCCTTTGCTGCGTTTGTCGCTAAGAAGAATGAGCTGTGTCTTTCTACTCCTATAGCTGAAATCCTCTTTGAAGCAAATGTTCCCAATGCTGTAAAAGAATTCATAAATACTGAAGGTGCTAAGTGGGGTAAATGCAGTCTTGAATCTTTTGAGAAGGTGACTGTTGAAGATATAAAAACCTTTATCAGTGATAAGATACTCGAATGGAATGAAAGTTTAGGAGCACGTGAGTGGATTTCGGGCTTCCCAAATTCCTTGAATATTTTGTGCTCAAAGGTCCTTGATATTCAAGAAGGTGATTCTGTATTGGATATGGGAGCTGGACTTGGCACTTTTGTAATTCATGTTGCAAAGAATTATTCTTGTAAAAAAATAGTTGGAATTGATATTAATCATAGAGGTTGCCTTTTTGCAAGTATTCTCACATATATTGAAGAGGTAAAGCCTGAAATTATCTTCGGCGATGCACTTGCTATTGATGAAAAGCAGCCTGTAGATAAACTTCTTACTTTTCCGCCGTTGAATTCTGAGGTCACGGTTCCCTTTATCAATAAGGCAACAAAGCTGATTTCCGAGAAGGGACGTGCTGTGATTTATCTTCATAAAGGTTTTTTGAATAGTGAAAATCTAGAATGTAAAGCAGCTCGTAGATATCTTGTTGAGGCTGGTTTGCTTGAAGCAGTTATTGAACTTGCAGCAGGGGTTCTTTATCCGTTTACTGCTGTTCAGACTGTTATGCTTGTGTTGAGTCATAATAATCAGAAGGTGCGTTTTGTTAATGCCTCTTCTATTTCAGAAAATACTCGTCGTGGACAGAGTGTTCTTACTGATGATGGAACTAAACAAATTCTTACTATGCTAAAAGAGGAGGGCAGTAATTCAAAAGCTATCAGCCTGGATACAATTAAAGAAAAGGATTTTACTCTTGCCTCAAGTGCCTATTTGCTCGAAGAAAAACTTGTTTTACCAGGAGTAAAACAGTATGCAAAGCTCAGCGAGCTTGTTGAAACAAAAATCCAGCGAGGGGCTCAGATAAAAGCTTCTGATTTGGAAGCGCTTGAAAGTGGAGATGATACCGGCAACTATTATGCTCTTGCAAAGGATATTCAGGATAACCGCTTGGGTGGCGAGCTTAAGTCACTCAAGCAGATTGATAAAAAACTTGAAAGCTTAATTCTTAAGGATGGCGATATTCTTCTTGTTATGATAGTAAGTGATTCGCTCAAGCTTGCATGTATTGAGGGTCTTGAGAATCGAAAAATCATTCCGGCAAGTAATATGTACATCCTTCGTCCAAACAAGAATAAGCTTGAACCACTTTATTTAAAAATGCTTTTGGAAACTGACGGAGCAGCACAGCTTTTTAATGCGTTTAGCGGCGGAACTGCCTTGCGCGCTGTTAGCGCAGATTTTCTGAACAAACTGCAAATCCCGGTTCCACCTCTTGAGGTTCAGAAAAAGCTTGCAGAAAAATATGCAGGAATCGAGACTCAGCGAGAGCTGTTGAAAAAACAGCTCGAATCTCTTGCCGACCAGAAGTCTCGGATTCTTGACGATTTGAAGGAGCCTAACCTGTAGGCTTTCTAAAAACGGGTAATCTTTAAAAAAAAGAAGACGAATTTTTCTCTCAGTAATTTTTTGCGTTGTCATACGGCAAGGCTAGGGAAGTCGTCGTCTCTTCACGAAATAACATCGACCGTAAGCGGCCTTACTCAGGAGGATTTTATGAAAATGGAAATGAAAGCTGTTAGAAACAATTATTCAGAACTTCTCGAATTAGACCTTCAGGACGTAATTTCTGAAAATGTAAAACGTTGTGTCGCTGAATCTGGCTACACAGCCGAAGAACTCAGTTATCGTTCAAATCTTTCTGTAGCAACAATCAACCGCCTCAAAGCCGGCCAGAACCTTTCGATTCACGGAATCTGCGCCCTGGCAGATGCCTTGAATAAGGACTGGCGTGTGTTCTTTGCGTAAGAATTAAGAAATGGGTAAATCTGGAATATCATTAAATGATATTCCTCCCCCCTATATTTATAATTAGTATGGAAAGATTTTGGGCTTATAACGTTAGACATAACAATTATATTCCGTCTCAGTCTGAACCGCTATCTGCTTTTCCGACGATTATTGATACAAATCGGAAAAAGGTTTGGTGCCGTTCTTGTCATCGCTGGGAAAACATTCTTGCTATTTCACAAAATGTTCTTAAAACTGCTTGCGGGAAGCTTTATGCAGGTCCCTTCACGAGAGATGATAGCATCTTTTGTTATGGTTACGATATATCCCGCAGAGATAAAAACTATACTATTCGTGTTCAGTCTCAGGTGGTATCCACAAACTATCGAAGACTCCTAGAAAACATATATGACCTCGATCTGAAAAAAAAGGTGCTTTATAAAAATGGAAAAGCCATTTATTTGAAGGAAGATATAACTGAAAATCTTTGTCAGGAAATAACTAAAACAATAATTGATGAAATTGGTGATGATTACAAAAAACAGTTTGGTATAAAGCCTTCTGTAACCTCTTCTCTCAACGGTTTTTCAGTATTACTTGGCTATATGCTTTGTCCCTTCAATGTTAACTTTTTTACAATTTCCCGCCACTGGGGCTTAAATCCTAAAGATGCAGATTTTACTTCCATGTCCTCTGGTGATACCCCAGATGCAGAAAATGAAATGTTTGCAAGTCTTGGAATTCGAACGACAAAAAGTATTCGCAAGCTCTATCAGAAATTTCCGCAGGGCATCATAAGTTACGCTGCTGTAAAAGATCTTGGAATTACAGATGTGAATCTTCTGATGAAGAGTACGACTGCTAAATGGTATGCATTTTTTCAGTTTTATATGATTACAATTTCTGAGGGTGAGATTTACTATCCTATTCGAAGAGCATTAAAACAGTTTACTCAAGATATGCTTGCTTTATCAAATCAAAAGACAGTATGGAATTCACTGGCTAGAACAATCAATTATCTTGCTGATAAAACTATTCAGGACTTTTTTATAACTGATGGAATTCAGCTGTACATAGGCTGCTCACCACATCTTACAGAACGTGAAAAACGCCAGATTCTTAGTGAAGGCTTTAATCGTTATACGCATGATTTTCTTATGAGACGAAATAATGCACTTGCTGATGAAATAGCAATTGAGCGGAGAAGGAGAGCGGATGCTGCAGAAATACAAGAAGCTGCAGAGCATAACGAACACTTCCTTCTTGAACAGCAATTTCTCAATCTGGAATACAAGGCTGGGGAGGCCTTCAAAACGAATTCCAAAAAGGAACGTGTTCCTGTTCCAGATGAAGAGCGTTATTGCTTTTATGTTGCTAAGGATTCTCTAACGCTCAAAATAATTGGAAGTGAAATGAGAAACTGTGTTGGCTGGGGATATGCAGAAGCTGTTCGGGAGCGGCGAGCGACTATTGTTTATGCAATGCATAAGGGAAAATATAAAATTTGTATAGAGGTGACTCCGGATTTCACGATTCGGCAAGCCTTTGGTCCTTGTAACAATGAATTAGAAGGTGAGGCTTTTGAAGCTTACTCAGAGTGGTGCCAAGAAAAGCATATTGTAAGGCGTAAGGCTTTTTCAATCCATTGCGCACCAAGAAGATAAGAAAGGAGGGTATTAGTTATGAAAACAGTTTACGGTAGTGCAGTTATGCCAAATGGAATCTGCGGATTTGGCTATGTTGATGAAGGCCTCCCAAAAGAACAGGCTCTGGCAAAGCTGAAATTAGAAATGCAGAACAATCCAGCCTTTCAATATTTCCTTTCTACGTTATCAAAAGAAAAGCGCTATTCTGTTGTAAAAGAGATTGTAGACGCGGCTATAGGAAGTAGTGAAGAGCAGAAATTAATCGAAAAAAATAAATAATAACTCTCATATCACTAAATGATAGTCCTACCCACTATATTTAATATAAAGCATTGAGAATTATATAAGGAGATACTGTCTATGATTATGAAAGAAACAAACACAATTTTGTCTGCAATTATTACTGCTTCAGAAAAGCTGGAAGGCTCTAAGCTTGAAGACTCTGTATTAAAAGAGATAGAAGGGGAGCTTACTCGTATTGCAAATTATCTTGAAGAAGACGAAATGTCTGCAATCTTTTTTACAATCATATTTGTTCTGCAGAATCAGCGACAGTCTTCTGTAAGCATGCATGACATAGCAGAATTTCTTGATTATTCCTTTCTTCGTATTCTTGAGTATCGCAAGAAGATTGATGAGCTGGAAAAGAAAAACCTTATTCATATGAAGGAGCAGAGAAATGTAAGTCCACATCCAGAAAACAATGGTTACCAAATCTCTGGTACCGTTATGAATAACGTTATTGATAACGAGCCTATCATCTTCATGCAAGATGAAGAAAAAACAACCGAGACAGTGCTTCAAGAACTCTCATTTATCCAGTCTAATTATCTGGAGCATGTAATGAACTATAGCGAGTATACAAGACAGCTCGCTACTGCAGAAAGAAAAAATTCAGACTCCGAGATTGTAAAGACTATAAAGAACCTGTTTCCTGATGATTTTGACACACGTTCAATTCTTTATTATTTGAGTCTTTGTACAATTCTTGATACTAACTTGTTCGAAGAGGAGGGACGAGAGGCTGGAAAGTATCCTATTTTCTTAAGGCTTATAAGTCCTCAGAAGAAGTATGTCAGAAAGAGTGCTCTTTATGATGATTCAGATATTCTCATTAAGAAGAATCTCCTTGAACGTTCATATGAGGAAACAGATGATTATCGTAGACGAAGAGTTGTAATGAAAATCAACTTTAAGCTTAGTACAAATGGAATTAATAAAATATTCGGTAATGAATCAAAGCTTTATATAAAGAAGGAGCTTGAAAAGACAGAAGCTGACAAAACAATAGATGCACTTCGCGATTTTAGCTATGCATATGAGAATGATAACGGAGGAAAGTATACAAAAATATATAATCTAAGAAGAATTGAGAAGAAATATAAGGGATTAAACTTTTTCAAAACTCTCCAAACTGTCATTTCAAAGGAAGAATACCGGTTCATAGTATATGACGTAACAAATGATTATCTCTCAGGTGAAAAATCTAACCTTCCTGCAACCCTTAATGATATTCATGGTCATTCACCTTCTTACTTTTCTGAGCTGCGAGCCTTCTTGGACGATAAGCACGAGCTTATTGAAAAGGACTTTCTTGAGGTTGAGAAGAGCGCAAATATTGAAAACACGGTTGTGTCCGTAACAAATAAAATACTTGAATTCTTATATGGTGAAAATGCAGATATTTATATTCGCTCTGTTACTGGCAGAAATATCATTGAAAATGAAAAGATAAAAGAGAAGGAACTCTTTTATTCGCCAGAAGTTCAGAAGCAGATAGATATGCTTCGGGAAAGTATGGAGCAGAAGAATCTTGAAGCAATGCAGGAGCGACTTTCTCAGAAGGGACTTCCAAAGGGAGTTGCAGTGCTTCTTTATGGTGCGCCAGGAACTGGTAAAACCGAAACGGTTTATCAGCTGGCAAAGCAGACAAATCACAAGATTTTTCATGTTGATATAGCAGAATCAAAATCTATGTGGTTTGGAGAAAGCGAAAAGAAGATTAAAAAGATTTTCACAGATTATAAGCTGCTTTGTAAGGACTGTAAAAATCATCATGAAAATACTCCAATCCTGCTTTTTAATGAAGCTGATGCTCTTATTTCAAAACGCAAGGATATTGATTCAGGCAGCTGTGCTCAGACAGAGAATGCCATTCAAAACATCCTCCTGGAAGAAATGGAAAAGCTGGATGGCATTATGATTGCCACAACAAACCTTTGCGAAAATATGGATAAGGCCTTTGAGCGCCGCTTTCTGTTCAAGGTGAAATATGAAAAGCCAAGCCTCGAAGCTCGCGAAAATATCTGGCGTACAAAGCTGAATTCTCTGGATGCCGAAGCAATCACAAAGCTTGCCGAACAGTTTGACTTTTCCGGTGGTGAAATTGATAATATTGTTCGAAAGTGTGAAATGAACGAAATCATCAAAGGCACTCAGCCAGGCTACGAAGAAATTGTAGAGCTCTGCAAAACCGAGCGCCTTGAAAATAGAGAAGAACGCAGAATGGGCTTCTGTAGTTAAGCAAGGAGGAAGCTTATGACAAGAGAAGAATTAGATAAGAGAATTGAGGAAGCAAGACAACGTTCAGAAGTACTCTCTCAAGCAGAGCGTTCCGAAGCGTAGCGTAGGAATGAGCGTTAGCGAAGTGCGGAACGCCCTGCGGCGAGTTTTGCTTGCAAAACTCGGTAAGCAACCGTAGGTTGCGACGAACGCCCAAAAACTTTAGCACTTTATATACATTGTTTATACAAACCTATAAACATTTTTCTTTAATAAAGTCTGCAAATTCTCTTGAAAATAAGGGATGAGCTAAAAATTGCTTTCGCAATTTTCTTAACGCTCTTCGATTAATCACCGACAGTCAGCGGGTTTACTCAGGTAGACAGAAGACAGATTATAAGAAGTAGTATGTATATCATATATATAGCGCTTATACAAGAAAATTGTCAATATTAAGCGCTATGATACTAATTATATCAGACTTTCGTAGAACCGTACAGCGTTATTAACATCATTTTCATCAGGATGATGCTTATTTAATCCGCCGACAAGCTTAAAAGATCCATACGTGTATTTGATTAAAAAATACCCTATTTTCTCTCAATTTCCGACTTTGTACTGTTGGTAGACAGAATATAGTAAAATAGTGTAATAAACTTCTTGCTGCCTGTAATACACAAATTAAGTCATTTTAACGTAAAAAAAACTGCATTTTTGCCAAAAAATAAAATTATAATGCCATTTGTTGACACTGTTAACTATTATAATAAAAGCCATAAAGTACACAAAAAATATAGGAGGCGTTGCTTTATGGAAAGTTTAGTTGCAATTTTTATGGTTTCTTCAGTTATGATTTTGTCAGTTTATCTGGCAAATTTTCTTAGGGATTCTGAATCAAAGAATCAGAAATTGAATGATGTATTTACATTCTGCCTGTCGTGTATCGCGACAATGGTAATCGGTCTTGCTGTGATTTCTGATTTTTTCTTATTGCCGATTGTTATTACCGCCGCCTTGCTGGCTGGAACTTTGAGTCTTCTTGTAGCCTGGACATCAGAACAGAAAAAACATCAGGCTAAAGAAAACAAAAACGCTTTGAACTACATTGTATTCATCATTATGAGAAACAGTTCAATGTCACGTGAAGCTATGTAAGGAAATTAATGGAAAACTGCACTATGCCGTCAGTAGGAATCTGGTGGTTTTATTATGATGAAGTTCTCTTTGCAGACCCTGTGGGAGTTGAAAAAGGACTTCCATATGGAGACTGTATTGCAGGACTTTCAGACCATGCTGATTATTGGGATAAATTGGAAATTATCATTTTGTGATAGAGACTGCGATTTTTGCGAAGAATTTTATAAAAGTACGATGAAATATATAAATAAATGGAAGGGGAAAGCCTCGCTGGAAACTTCGCACTTTCGCTCACGTTGCGAATACCCCCTCGCGACGTGAGCGAAAGCGAACGGACAACCCCTTCTGCGGCGCCCCACCCCGCTACGCCCCAGTTTTTACTTTTTAAACTGCACCAACATTCGTAAAAACTTTGCTGAAGAATTACAACAATGGCTCCACATTAAGGAATAATCATTCTGTTGTGGAGTATTAATCAGGATTGCTTTGAAAGCTTTTCCAATCTCTTCCATCGTAAGTTCTGCATCACTAGATACTAAAACTATTAGTTTGCTTAATTCCTTTTGTTTTGAAAAATATGTTCTTGCAGCCGATTCAGTATTAAATTCCAGATAATGGACTTCTTTATCCTTTGTAAAGCAATTCTCATAATCTTCAATTTCTAATCCAATAATAACCTGCTCTGTATTTCCAATAGTTTCGTTAATCATCAATAAAGCATTCTCGCGGTCTTCTTCTTTAATCTGGGCAAGAATGCTCTTGATTGTTTCGTTTTCTTCAATATACATAGAACTTAACATTTTCCCCACATATTCAAATTTTGTACATTTTAGTTCAAATGATAAAAGTATTTCCCTGCCATCATAAACAGTGTCTTTATTTATTATCAGTTTGCATATTTCTACATCCACGTTTTCATCTTTATTGAAATCACGTTCTAAAAGTAAAACCATATCAATATAATCATTGTTTTCAACCCGATTAAGAACACGTGGAGATTCAGCAAGCGCACTTATGAATACAATTGAAATATTAAGTTTTTCAGCAAGTTTCTTTAAGCTCTCAAATATCTTATATAGTTCTTATTTCAGCTTCTAATTCTTCATACGAAGGCTTAGAATTAGCATTTAAGAAAATCGGAGCATTATAGAGTTTTGCTGTTGCATTCTTTATTTAAGCATAAATAACGCAAGTGATGTTTTACCACGTGAACGCTTACCAGTTAAAACTATTAATTTCCGTCTCCAAAATGCCAGCAATACTTTTGTGCTAGCAAAAAATCTATGATGTTTTCATTGTCCTTAAACTCACTGAGTTTTTTTTGTGCTTTTTCAAGAATTACCATATCAGATTCATTAATTCCATGAAAAACTATTTTTGTAATACCCGTTACACTAGCACAAAAAATCTGCAGAAAATAAATAAGTTCTTTATCATTTCCAAAAGCTCCGCATCCCCAGTTACCAGTATGAATAACACATTCCTTTTTCTTGCTTGCACTTGTACATTTTGCTGCACCACCAAATCCAACTAACAGAGTTTCCATAATTAAACAAATCTGCTCGCTGGTGTACGGGTCTTTACCATATCCTGAGCTTGGAGCTGTCATAGCAAGAATATTGTTTTTTTCCTCTTTTTCTATCAGCGTAAAAGCCTTGCTTATTATCTCTCTGGCTAGTTTTGTGTCCTCACTGTTTGAGTCACATTCAGCATCATGTGAGATATAAGAAAACTTCCTTCCATATATATTTTCAGTTTTTCCACTTTGTAATATAGGACTTGTATTAACTTTAATCCAATAAGGAACATTTTCTAAAATATAAGGAGTTGGGATGTGGATAATACTGTGTTTTGCATCATTTACACGAGTTTTTACTTCTGTAAAAGGTTCGAGGCCTAGAATCTTGGAAGTTTTTAGATACTCTGAAACAGAGCCCAGTATAGGATGTTCAAAGGTCTGAATCTCATCCTGTGCAAAAAGATTAGTATAATAATAACCAAAAAGCAGAGGATCTGCAAAGTTTAGATAAAAGACACGTTTTGTTTCTGTATCTTTATCAGAATAATCAAAGAACTTAGAATCAGATTCTACGGCTATAGGCTTTCTGATTAATTCCAAAGGTGCCTTCCTTTCATTTGCAAAACGCCATCGTGAAATTTTTATAATTCCCTTCTGACGGCGGTGTATATAAGCAGCTTTTTCGCAGTATTTCTGTTTGGTAATGTTCTCGTATTTTGGAGGAAAATTTTTAATTAGGTCTTGCATTTTTACACTTTGCTTTTTCATGCATACGGTTGCTTTCTGTCCTTTTGTGTTCATAATCAACTCCGGATATGTTTAATGTGTTAAAATCCATTCTTTATTCATCAAGCCCCACTGGAGCCAGTCTCTATCGGTCATGCAAAAACACATACCAAGTGAACTTAATAAATCTTTGAGTAAACCAACAGAAGTTTTTCCCATATTTCTTATATTATAAAAATCTTCTTCTTTTTTTGCAGTAAGTTGTGATAACGTTTTTATATTCATATTTTTTAAACAGTTAATACAACGAACTGATATTTCAAGATTTTCAATAGGCATATCCATTACTTCTCTAATTGTTTTCATTTCAGTTTTCCTCCTTTTAACATGCAAATCCCAACTTGTGTGTATATTCATTGTTTAATTTTTCAGTACTACACATTTCAACAATGTCTTTAAAATCAGGCTTAGTTCCAGTTACAATCTCCTGCATCATAGATTTGCGCACTATGTTATCAATTTCACCACCTGAAAAATCATAATTTGAAGCAAGATTTTTGACATCATCATCACTTAACCACTTTATTTTATTTTTCCAAATATCGCATTTAGCACCAAAATCAGGCTTTTCAAAACGAATCTTGAACAAAAATCTGCGTTCAAAAGCCGGGTCAAGATTATCAACAAGGTTTGTAGTCGCTATCAAAATACCTTCAAGTGTTTCCATCTCCTGCAGAATAATGTTTTGAATAGCATTTTCCACTTGAGCTGTATTGGACGTAGTTACATCTCGACGTTTACTAAAGACAGCGTCACATTCATTAAAAAGCAAGATTGGTGTGAGGCAGTTAGTGTTTTTTGCCTTCTCGCAAAGCTTTTTATAATCAGTAAACACCTTTTTAATGATTTTTTCGCTTTCGCCAAACCAGCAGCTTTTTGTATCTGAAATATCCACCTGAACAATAGCACGCCCAGTTTTTTTTGCAAGCTGATATACAGTTTCAGTCTTACCACAGCCGGCAGCTCCATGAAAAATCACTGCAACTCCAGTTGAAAGGCCTTTATCCTTAAGGCGTTTTTGAATCTGTCCGAACTTTTTTGGTGAAAGCGCATTTTGTAAGGCCGAAATCTGTTTTTCATTTTCCTTGCTGTAAAAAAGTTTTTTGGAGCGGATTTTATCAGGAAGACGCATTTGTTTTTCATCAAAATGCTCTTCATAAAGGCTGTAATCTGTGTCCAAAAACAGTTTTTTGCCTTTTTCCGTGAGGACAAGACGCGAATCTGTCAGATTTCCTTTTACGGTAAACTCGATAAGTCCTTCGCGCAAAAGCACATATTGTTCTTCAAAGAATTCACGGGCGATTTTAAAACTTTCGCTGCTCGTGTAGATATCGTTTATAGTAAGCCCAAGGTCGGTTTCTCCGTGAGTAAGAAAATCGTGGCACATATCATAAAAGAAGAAACGCGGTTTATCTTCATAAATCATCTGGCGACTTCTGATTACAAACGGCATGCTTAGATTGTGTTCTTCCAGATTCTGCAAATCCAAAACCATTTGCAGACAGGTTTTATCAGTATATTTTCTGTTGCTGAACTCAATCCCAACTTTTTCAACAAAATCGACATAGCTTTGCTCAGAATTCATTACAGGCGGAAGAAATCGATTGCTAATTACATTTTTCAAAACAGTTTCTTTGACTTTAAAAGACGAATCGTTTTCATCATATTCAATCAGATTACGTTTTCTAAGTGCAATAAAATCGTCGTTCATTTCAGCCACATTTAAGACATTTGTTGAAAGAAAACTTGCAAACTCCCTGAGAAAACAGCAGGTTCCCTCATGATAATGCTGCCAGATTCCAAAGCACATAATCCAAGTCTGAGTTTCTGTCGTGTCAAAATACTCGTTCAGTCTTAGAATTGTAGTCTGATACAAAGTACCGCGCTTTGGTTCCATCTGACTGTCAACAATTGCATCACAAACAGTTTTGATGTTACTGATTACATTCCATCTGATTTTCTTTGTTTCCATTTCCAAACTCCTGTGTTAATCAGCAAAGCTGATTTGGCTACTGTCGGCCAGTGTTCTATAGCAAAGTGTTAAGAAAACTGCAAAAGTTTTTTCGCTTTACCATTTGACAATAAATATAACACCAGTTTGGAAAATTACGTACACCTATGGTTTTGTGTTTTTGGAAAAATAAACAAGTACTATGTATTGTGGAATATTACTAAAACAGGAACTATGAGAAAATTGATTTTCCAGTATTATTGTGGCATAATTAAAGTGAATTATTTTTCAAATCAGGAGATAAAGAAATGAGGAGAAGATTGTGAAAAAAATATTTTGTGTTTTGTTTGCTTTGTTTTTATCGTTTAATGCTTTTTGTATAAATTTTGATGGTGCTAATTCTTTAATAAAAATAATCGATAAAAAACTATCTAAAGAAGAAAAAGTTGTAAAATTGATTCGTCGTATAGATGAGTTATCTGCTAAAAATCCAGACAAATTAAGAACTCAATTGTTAGAAAAAAATAAAAATACAGGTAAAACTCCTTTGTTTTATGCTGCAGAAATTATGGACGAAAATCTTTTTGATAAAATGGTTCAGGGACTTGGTAATGATATTTTTACTATTATAAATCAAAAAGATATTGAAGGAAGAACAATTTTATTAGATTGTATTTATGGTTATTATGATAATAAACAAGCAGTCATTAGGAACTAAGAAACTGACTAAAAAAGGGAAGCAGCAGTATCGCAAAACAAATGACTACGCAGAAATCTCTGAGGTTTTAAAAATTCTCAATGATTTCCAGAGAGCTTACTATCAAGATGACAAAGATTATTATCTTCATGTAATGAAAGATACTCTCGAGGATGAAATTAATCACTATGTTTTTGACTGCAATTTCCGTCCAAGTCCAAGAATTATAATTGATACACAGGAAGACTTGCAGAAAAGATACAATAAGAATTACTAAAGAATTTTTATTTTCAAACAATGCAATTTTCTTATAGGAGCCAATAAAATCAATGTCTGACGAAATTTTTATTGTTAAGCCCGAACCGGCTGGAAAAAAGATTATCCTTACAGGTGTAAAAGATAAGTCTGTAACAGAACTGGTTATTCCAAAATTTTATGATGGTAAAAAAGTTGCTGGAGTTTCGAGGGAAATTTGTAAAGAACTCACACAGTTGAAAATTCTCATAATTGAACTAGATAATATACAATATTTAAGTCTTGAAAACTGTAAAAAACTACGACGTTTGCAAATTGGTGTTAGCGTCGGGAGAAAATAACTGCCATTTTCTGCTGACATTTCTTTGGCCCATGCTCATGCTTTCCGCTTAACCATTCTATCTCAAACTCCTCATCCGGACTTAATTAAGAGAAATCTTTAAGTTTTTTTTCCTTGTGCGGTGAATCCATCACTCATCTATAAACTCAGAATAATCCAGATTATAATCATGCTCTGTATATGGGAACTCAAGGGTACGAGTTCTATTAATCAACCATTGGCAGTTACACATCCAGCCGCCAGCGCGGCCATAGGTTTGAGAAGTATACGAAAAATATACAGCAGGATTAGCATAGATCGCAGAATAATATTCAGATTTCAATTTGACATTTTTGGACTGACCTGGAGCCAGTTCAAAGGAATCTATAATGTTTACATATTCCCATTCATTAGATTGCTTTGTGGAATCCTTGACGATAGAGAGGCTAAAGGTCATTTTTGAATTACCAGAATTTACAATCTTATAACTTGAATCATAATTATATTCAGATTCTGGTTTTTGACTTGGATCAAAGTAGATTCCTGTCGTATTTACGTTTAAGAAATCAAAGGTCTTTTTTAGGTCTTTTGTCAAAGACCAGATATCTGCAGGATAGCCTAAGCCTTCGCCCATAAATCGCTCTGGTAATGCAAAGTAATTTGATGGTAAAAAGAACCATAAATCACCTTTCTCATAAGCTACACAGTTTGCATATTTTTGCATTCCGCCAGAATTGGTTCCTATAAGAATAATGTTAAAATCTTTTGTGTACCTGTCAGCAATGCAATATAATTCACCAGCTGAATATGAATGATAATCTTGAAGAACATAAATTGTACCAGCGTAACCAGCAGCTTTTAAGCCATTGAAAAAATCCATAAGAGGCCCTTGTCCGCCACCAATGTTTGAGCGACCATCAAGAATGATATTTTTATAATTTGCTGCGTTTTTATAAGCAGTGCTCATATTTTTGTAATTGCTGTTGATATCACAAGTGCCTACTCTAATATAGTAGGTTTCATTATTTCCAATAGACTTTTCGTAGTATGTTCTGTTCCCCAAAACGTTTTCTTCTTTTGGACTATCAATTAGATATTCAGCATAAACATAATCCTGTCCTAGATTGTTTTTAGCAGGATAATAGAATTTATTTGAGGCAGGAATATTACTTGTATCTTTGTCAAAATCTGGAATCCAGGCCTTTCTTTTTTGATGGTATTGCTCATAGCCCTTTTTTGAAAAGGTAAAGTGTGTATCTTGAATATAAGTATCAAACAGCTTATATAAATCAGAAATAGTAACAACTTCATCAATCATATCAGGCGAAAAGCCTTTTTTCACCATATCCTTATAGCCGCCATAATGTTTTGATAAGGTCTTCTTGATCCAGCTTTTTTCTTGTGTTGTCAATTCAGAATCAGAAGAAGCTGTTTCTTTTGTTGGAGCTACAGTGGAACTACCGCCTGTTAAAATAAATGCAAATAGGAGTGATAATAATCCTAAAACTAATTTTCTTTCTTTTAAGCTTTTCATAATCATATTTATTAAATTTCCTTCTAATACTTAATTCCAAAATAATCCAAGCTCACTTTCATTTCATCCTGCCCGGTAAGACAAGTATCCCGCAGATATCCTCGTTCATCCTTCCAGTTTTTAATTCCACGATAATAATACATCTTCAACTCCTCCGTAATAATAAACGGAACAATATTATGCTTAAGACATTCCTTGAACATAATCAAACGCCCGACGCGGCCATTGCCATCCTGGAAGGGGTGAATTGATTCGAACCGTACATGAAAATCTAGAATATCATCAAGCGTGATTTTTGATTTTGAATTGTATTCCTTTAGAAGCGCTTTGATTGCACCTGCTACTTCTGCTGGCTTTGTAGTATATGAGCCCCCTACCTCGTTCTCAAGCATTTTATAGTCCCCAACTCTGAACCAGGATTTCTGGCTGTTGGTTGTACCGGATTTCAAAATAAAATGCAGTTGCTTAATAAAGCTTTCCGAAAGCTTTGTGTGCACACCTTCAATAATCAAATCAATGCAGCGGAAATGATTTACCGTTTCAACGATGTCGTCCACCTTTACAGCCTTATCGGTAACACCAAGAGTTTTCGTTTCAAAAATATAGCGCGTCTGGTCGTGCGTAAGCTTAGAGCCTTCAATGTGATTAGAGTTGTAAGTAAGATCAATCTGGATTTTATGATAAATGCCGCCCTTAAGCCCAGCCTCTTTTTCTCGCTTGAGAAATGAAAGAAGCGTTTCTTCCGTAGGAGCATGACGAGGTTTTCTCTTAGGCTTTTCGGCAGTAGAAGGTATCTTCCAGGTTTTACCCTCCAAAAGAGCTCCTGCAACCCTTCCCTGAGCACAATAATTACGAACACTTCGTTCGCTAATCTCCCAGTTTCGAGCCGCTTCTTCTACAGATATATATTTAATCTTACCCATCGGAAAAATTATAGCATATTATCGGCAAATTATAAAGAGAAATGATATATAAAAATGATACTTATATTTTGCCGATAAAGTGGAGCTATGCTGTAAGTTTCCGTTCCCGCTACCACGGTTATTATTTCTATTTTTCATCTATTTCCATCCTTCCCAAGTTTTCTGAGCAATCCCCACAGTTGCCACATTTTTTCCATTACGGCACACCGGCTGCTTCATAAGCTTGAGCGAGTCGATAAATCTCTCAAGCCCTTCTTTCGATAAGCTAAAAAACTTGCCACTGGCAACTTTTTTTTAACGGCTTTTCGATTATAGGCATTTTCAAAGAGTTTATCTGCTTTTTCGCTGTCGTCGAGGTAGGCGATGCTTGCGTAGTCTTTTGGCTTTTTGTCAGTCATTTCTTCAATCGCGTCTGCCCTGCTTCCAACTTCCCGCGCAATTGCATCCACCACGCTGTCAAACTCGACACGGCTCATGCCGGGTATATGATTTTCAGAAACCCGGCAAACGGACGAGTCAAGGCCTTGACCGGACGTATCTCCTTTTTCTTTAAGTCCACAAACTGAACCGGAATGCGTCTTTCTACAAACCATCTCTGCGCAGTCTTTACATCAAAGTTTTTTATAGTTCCAAAAATCTGAATCATAATTTCGTCCCACTCGTGCGATTATACTCGCCCGCCTTTCGGCCAATCTAAAAGTTCCCGCCGTTCCATCCCCAGTTCGATGTACCCCAGTACGAAACGTAAACCGCGTTGCCCGGAATCCCAAGTTCCTTTTCCAGAATCTCGCACAGCCGGGCCGTCATCTTGTCACTCGCCCCACCGTCAACGCTTCCAAGAACCTTTACTTCAACATAAGCGCCCTTATCAAGCTTCTTTCCACCAAAGTACAAATCCTGAACGTCCACCAGATTAATCATCAGATAAGTCTCCGGCTTTCCCATGATACTGATAGCCTTTCCAAACTCGGCCTTGAGCACATCTCTTTTTTTTGCAGGCAACTGCATAGTCACCTTAGCTTCAATCATTGGCATACGATTCCTCCAAACTTTTATATATAAGGGGAAAGCGAGTTTTGCATCAGAAAAACTCGGTAAGCACACTTGCGTGCGACCAAGCCCAGTACACTACCCTCTATTCTGTTTTTAATATGGCACTATAACCGCAACCTGAGTGCCTTCATTTGGCTCCGAATTAAACACCACTGTACCATGCAGATTTTCTACCCTTGTCTGGATGTTTTTCAGCCCGAAATGACTTTTCTTTTTGAGAGCGGATTTAAAATTAAATCCTTTTCCGTCATCAGAAACTATGATTTTGAAATTGTTCTTGTCAAAGGTTCTTACCAAAACACTGATGCTTTCTGCAGCGGAGTGCTTTATGGCGTTTGTAAGTATTTCCTGCACGATTCGGTATATATTCAGATTTTTATCTTTCGAAAAATCCCTGAACGCTCGTTTTTCCCTTATCTCATTCTGAATACCCAAAATGATTTTAAAACCGCTTTGTTTTTTCAGATGGTCGCACAATGAAATCAGTGCCTCAAATATTCCTTCGTTCAAGTCCGACGGTGTAAGTGCATAACAGGTGTTCCGAACATCGCTGGCAATCTTTTTGCACAAACTGACTGATTCATCATCGTTCAGGCGGAACTGGAGAACGCGCAAATCTTGACAAACCGTGTCGTGAAGTTCGTTTGAGATTCTCTCACGCTCGGCTTCCTGCGTCTGAATCATTTGGCGGGCAAACGCCTTGCTTTTCCCACGACTTTTGGATGTGAAGAGATACATTACAAGGAAAATAAAGGTTAAAAGCAGAAGAATAATGATAACGGCAATCAGAATTCGATAGGAATGGTAAAGCTGCTCAAGCTGAAACTGGGTGATGTTCTTCTGTAAAATTTCCCACTCACGGACATTTTCCGTAATTTTCTGATTATTAAGCTCATTTATTCCGCTCAGAAGATTATCATAAATCTTTTTTGCTTCGGGGAAATAATAAATTATTGTGTCAGAAGGTTCGTTTTTTTTAACTTCGAGCAAAAAATCTTCAAGTTTTGTTTGATAATCCTCTTCAGCAGAAGATTCACAGGCAAGCCACTTTTCAGTCAGAGATTCCGCATTAATCTGCTCCGCCTGCTTCTGCGATTTGTGGCAAAATCCATATGAAAAAATCGTCAGCATCAGGACTATAAAACATACATGTCTTCTCATCTAGGAAAGTATATCATAAATCTTGAAAAATATGTTATACTGTTTCTATGATTTTCCAATTTAATTCTAAGAATTGGGAGAGAGTTATTTTTTTTATCTTAAGCATTCTCTGTGGCCTTTTAGATTATTTAATCTGCGACTTTGTTGCGTGGGTAAATCACCTGCCGCTTTTCTGCGACACTATTTTTATTATGGCATTAAGCTTTCTTGCCGGCCCCTGGTGGGGTGTGCTTGCAGGCTTTTTCTATCATCTGATTGATTTTGCACTGAACCGAACGCTGGAGCTAGGGCATCTTTTTATACTCTGCCATTTTCTTGCAGCCCTTACTGCGGGGTATTATAAAAAATGGTTCGTAACGCAGACGGATTCAAATGCCCGCCTGTTTATTAAGCTCGTAATTTTAAGCATTGTGATGTGCCTTGTAATGAGCGTTTCAGGCGGAATTATTGGATATGTTTTAAGCAACATCGAAGCCTACAAGGCCGCGAGCAGCCAGACAGACTTTTTAACCTTTTTGTGGCAGAACAAGTTTGAATCAAAGCTTGTGTTGCAGATTGCTGTACGAATCCCGGTAAACATTGCGGACCGCTTTATCTGCGTGTTTGCCGCCTGGGGCGTATACTGGCTTGGGCGAAAGTCAATTCGTCACTTCGACCAGACTCAATGACCACCATGCTTGAGCTTGCCGAAACCTCTCCTACAGCAGTTTTTCCAATTCATATCTATTCTTTACATTGAACTTGTCAAAAATGCGTGAAACGTAATTTTCTACCGTGCGTTTAGACAGGTTCAGCCGCTTTGCAATCTCTTCGTTTGGAAGATGTTCAGAAATCAAATCTAAAAACTCCCGCTCTTTTTTAGTGAGCGTTACCATAATGCCGCTTACGTACATCATGTCGGGAATTAAATCTTTCTGGATATAGGTTTCGCCGCGGGAAACTGCCCGCACTGCTTCCAGGATTTCAGACTTTTCCGCATTTTTGGAAAGAAAGCCTTTAATCTTGTGCTCCATTGTCTTAACAATAAAGCCCGCATTAGAAAATGAAGAATACATAAGGCACTTTACGCCGCGAGAGACAAGAAAATCCGCACAGTCAAAGCCGCTGCCTTCTTCAAGCTTAATGTCCACAAGGGCAACAAGATTTTGCATGGGAACTGCCCCGCCAGCCGTTTTTTCATAAGCCTTGGAGTCAATAAAATGCTCAAGCTCCGCCTTGGATTTACAAAAGCCTGCAAGAGTAATGTCATTAGTTTCGGAAAAGACCTTTTCCAGTCCAAGACTAATCATCTGGTGGTCATCAACGCTGATTGCATATATCATTTTTACATTTTACCCCATCTGGCAACATAAATATATAGAGAAAACTCACAAAAATTTTATCCAAATCACGACCTTTTTAGTGAGTTTTCACTGATTACAGATAAAACTTGCGGTGATAGAATAATTTTCAGAGAACTTTAGGATTTTATGGGAAAGTGTAAATAAAAACTTTGCCTAAATAGCGTCAAAGTTTTTATTTAAGGTTTAATACAAAC